>OMDC01001014.1_pt1 | contig 10962 bp, 6 predicted proteins | sample 1674201 | NCBI WGS metagenome assembly OMDC01 (sample SAMEA103958152, study PRJEB25191) | human gut metagenome | biome: human-associated habitat [ENVO:00009003]; feature: intestine environment [ENVO:2100002]; material: feces | place: Germany | collected 2013/2015 | reverse complement strand
GATCTCGCGGCGACGGGCAAAAACGCTCAGACGGATGGTGCTGCCCACCGTGATGATGCTGACCACCATCAACACCAGCACGATCATGCGTCCGCCCTTGGTGACGGCTTTCTGGATCTCCACAAAGATATTGGTCATCTCCACCGGAGCAGTAACGCTAACAACGCCCGGGATAGCCTGCATCTTCACGCTCATGCGCTCCATCTGGGTCAGGTCGCTCAGGGTGACCCGGTAGTTGGCCTTAAAGGGGTTGTCGGTCTCAAATTCATCCCACAGGGAGGAATAATCCTGCATATAACCGCGGTAGGTGTCGAGCACGTCCTGCTTGGAAACGTACTGCACCCCGCTGACCCCCGGCATAGCCGAAAGGGTCTCGCCTACCTGTGCGGCGGTGGCATCATCACATTCGGGGTCCAGATAGACCACTGTCTCGTTCTGGCTTCCCAGATAGGCCACCATGCTGCCTACATTCACCTCGGCCAAGCTGGCAAAGATGTTCAGGGTCATACAAACACTCAAAGAAGCGATGCAGGCAATGGTCATAGCCCAGTGCTTGCCCAAGTTGCGCACACCGCGCCGGGTAAGGAAAAAGAAGGTAGAGGGTCGCATCATACGGCAGCCACCTCCTTCTTCGCAGCGGACGCATCGTCCGCATCAAAGGCGGCAACATCCAGCGAAAGATCGTCCTCGGCGGCGGCCACGGGGTCTGCGGGCACATCCGAGACGATGCGCCCATGGCTCAGGGTGACCACACGCTGATGGAAACGGTGCACCAGCTCGTGCTCGTGGGTGACCACCAGCACCGTGATGCCCATTTTGCTCACCCGCTCCAGCAGCTGCATCATTTCCAGGCTCAGCTCCGGGTCAATGTTGCCGGTGGGCTCGTCTGCAATGACCAGCTTGGGGTTATGCACCAGCGCACGCGCCACAGCCACACGCTGCTGCTCGCCGCCGGAAAGGGTATCCGGGTAGCACTTGGCCTTATCCTCCAGATGCACCAGCTCCAGAATGTACTCCACGCGGGGACGGATCTCCTTGTGGGGCACGTTGAGGACGTGCATGGCAAAGGCCACATTCTCGTACACGGTCATGCTTGGGATCAGCCGGAAGTCCTGAAAGATGATGCCCATCTGACGGCGCAGGTAGGGGATCTTGCGGCGGCGCAGGCGGGCAACATCCTGCCCGTTCACCAGCACACGGCCCTCGGTGGGGGTCTCCTCGCGCAGGATCAGCTTGAGCAGGGTGGATTTGCCCGCGCCCGAGTGACCCAGCAGAAAAACAAACTCGCCGTCATCCACATGGAAGTTGACATCCTCCAGGGCAGGCTTTGCGTTGTGCTTGTACTGCTTTGAAACGTGTTCAAAATCTATCATGCATTTTTCGCTCCCAATAATTTTCTCCAAACCAAAAAGAACCGGCCAGCATCGGTTTCGAGCGGCCGGTTCTGCGCCGACGGCTTTGCGCCGCAAGCGGTTGCTTAATATTTGGCCGGGTTGTTGGACAGGTACTTCTTGACCATCAACGCCACCTTAAAGACGATGGCATCGTCGAACTCACGCAGATCCAGACCGGTCAGCTTTTTGATCTTTTCCAGACGATACACCAGCGTGTTGCGGTGCACAAACAGGCCGCGGCTGGTTTCAGACACATTCAGGTTGTTCTCAAAGAAGCGCTGGATGGTGAACAGGGTCTCCTGATCCAGGCTCTCGATGCTGCCCTGCTTGAACACCTCGCGCAGGAACATCTCGCAGACAGTGGTGGGCAGCTGATAGATCAGGCGGGCAATACCAAGGTTGTCGTAGCGGATGATCTGCTTCTCGGTGTCGAACACCTTGCTGACCTCCATGGCGATCTGGGCTTCCTTGAAGGAGGTAGCCAGATCCTTCACGTTGGAGATGGGGGTGCCGATGCCGACCACAGCCTTGATGTAATGCTCACCGGACAGGGTGTCCACGATGCTGGCAGCCAGCTTCTCCATATCGGTGCGGTCGATGCCCTTGCGGATCTCCTTGACCAGCACGGTGTCGGTCTCGCTGATGTTGAACACAAAGTCCTTCTGCTTGTCCGGGAACAGGCTGCTGACCACATCGTAGGCGGAGATGTCGCCGCCGGAGGTCACGCGCACAATAAACACCACACGGGAAACATCGGTGGCAAAGTGCAGCTCACGGGCCTTGGCGTAGATATCGCCGGGCAGGATGTTGTCCAGCACCACGTTCTTGATGAAGTTGGCTTTGTCGAACTTTTCATCGTGGTACTGCTTGATGCTCTGCAGGCTGATGGAGAGCAGGGCCGCAAACTGGCCCGCAGTCTCGTCCGCGCCTTCCACAAACACGGCATAATCGTTATGCTTTGCGCTGGAGAACTGCTGATAGGTGTAGCCATCCCGCACAAAGCGGTCACCGGCCGTCAGGCGCTCTGCCATAAAGCCCTCGCGCACCTCTCCGATCAGGTTCAGCTCCGAGCAGGAGATCACAGCGCCGGTCTCATCCACCACACCGACCACACGATCGATGGCGTCTTTCATCTGGTAGATCACGCTCTGGAATACTCTATTGGCCATAAATGGATACCCCTTTTCCTCGTTTGTGCAAGCCGCGGCGGCATGGGTTGTGATTTTAAACAATTTAGCCGCATTACAATCTATATTTTACACAAAAGAATTTACTTTTGCAACAGATTTCAACAAAAAAAATAATTCTTTCTTGTTGAAATTATCTTTCGGGGCCATTTTTTGCCAAAAAAGTGCCTTTTTGCGTGGTTCTTACCGTTATTTTACCGGTAAATTGTGATACATTTTTGAAAGTCGCGTGAAAAGTGCAGTGTTTTATCTGGTAATTTTTGCCACTTCTTCGTCAGAAAGCTCCCGCCACTGCCCCGGGGCAAGCTGTGCATCCAGTGCAAGGCCGCCAATCGCCTCCCGGTGCAAAGCATTCACCCCGGCACCGTACACACCGAACATCCGTTTGATCTGGTGGTACACCCCCTGCCGCAGCACTACCCGCACGGTGCATCCGTCCGGGGAAAGGGCGGTCACCTCGGCGGGCGAAAGAGCAGTGCCGTCTGCCAGCGTGACCCCCGCCGCAAAGCCGGTGCGCATCTCCTGCGTGAGGGGCGTGTCGATGGTCACGGTGTAGGTCTTGGAAACATGGTGCCGGGGAGACAGGATATCGTGGGCAAAGCCGCCGTCATCGGTCAGCAGCACAAAGCCGGTGCTGGTCTTATCCAGCCGTCCGGCCGGGAACAGCTCCCGCCCGGGGTAGGCGTCCCCTACCAGGTCCACCACGGTGGTGTCACGCTTATCAGTGGAAGCGCTCACCACCCCCTCGGGCTTATTGAGCATGAGGTAGACGAACTTCTGATAGGTCAGCAGTGCACCGTCCACTGCCACGGTGTCGGTATCCTTCAGCTGAGTGTCCCCTTTTTTGCACACCGCGCCGTTTACCTGCACGCGCCCCTTTGCCAGCATGGTTTTGGCCTCGCTGCGGGTGCACTGGGCTGTTTCGGCCAGATATTTATCCAAACGCATAAGCGGTTCTCCTTTGTTGATGATGCCCTCAGTGTAACATGACAAACAAAATCGTGCAAGGCACAAACGCAAAAAGGAGAAGCCCGTGGGCTTCTCCTTTTTGCAATTGATCTTGTTATCAGACGCTCAGGGAGGCGTGCTGCTCCACATCCTCGGGGTCAGCATCGAAGATGGGCTGCAGGACGTTGGCGATAAACTCCTCCACCTGCTGGGGTGCACGGCCCACAAAGTTCTCCGGCACAAGCCCTGCCACGATCTCCTCGCGGGTCAGGCCAAAGGCCGGGTCTGCGGCAATGCGATCCACCATATCGTTGGGCAGACCCTCTTCCTTGACCTGCTTACCGGCGGCGATAGCGTGCTGGCGCAGGCGCTCGTGCAGCTCCTGACGGTTGCCGCCCTTTTCCACAGCCTGCATCATGATGTTCTCGCTGGCCATGAAGGGCAGCTCGGCCATCAGGCGGCTGCGCACCACCTTGGGGTACACCACGATGCCGTCGGTGACGTTGAGCATGATGTTCAGGATGGCATCGGTGGCAAGGAAGCCCTCGGCCATAGCCACGCGCTTGTTGGCGCTGTCGTCCAGCGTGCGCTCAAACCACTGGGTGCCGGTGGTGAAGCTGGGGTTCAGCACATCCACCATCAGGTAGCGGGCAAGGGCGCAGATGCGCTCGCAGCGCATGGGGTTGCGCTTATAGGGCATAGCGGAAGAACCGATCTGGTTCTTCTCAAAGGGCTCCTCCATCTCCTTGAAGTTTGCCAGCAGGCGCAGGTCGGTGGCAAACTTCATGCAGCTCTGGCCAATACCCGCCAGTGCGTTCAGGATAAAGGCATCCACCTTGCGGCTGTAGGTCTGGCCGGACACGGGGATCACGGCATCCGGAGCAAAGCCCATCTCCTTGGCAATGGAAGCATCCACAGCGCGGATCTTGTCTGCATCGCCCTTGAACAGCTCCATAAAGGAAGCCTGGGTGCCGGTGGTGCCCTTGACACCGCGCAGCTGCAGAACAGCAAGACGGTGGTCGATCTCCTGCAGGTCCATCACCAGCTCGTTGGCCCACAGGGTGGCACGCTTGCCCACGGTGGTGGGCTGTGCAGGCTGGCAGTGGGTATAGGCCATGCAGGGCATGTCCTTGTACTCCTCAGCAAAGCGGGAGAGCTTTGCCAGCACACCGATCAGCTTTTTGCGGATGAGCTCCAGGCCCTGCCGCATCACGATGATATCGGTGTTATCGCCCACATAGCAGCTGGTGGCACCCAGATGGATGATGCCGGCTGCCTTGGGGCACTGCTGGCCGTAGGCGTAAACGTGGCTCATCACATCATGGCGCACCAGCTTCTCGCGCGCAATGGCGACCTCGTAGTTGATGTCGTCCACATGGGCTTCCAGCTCGGCCACCATTTCGGGGGTGATATTGGTCAGGCCCTGCTCCATCTCGGCCCGGGCCAGCGCCACCCACAGGCGGCGCCAGGTGCGGAACTTGTTGTCATCCGAGAAGATGTACTGCATCTCATCGGAAGAATAACGGGTAGAGAAGGGGCTGATATAACGATCATGCTGTGACATTGGTTGTTTCCTCCTGAAAGTAACTCCCCCAGCCGCCTTCCGGCGACAGCCTCCTCGAAGAGGGGGCCTTTCAGCCTCCCTCTGAGAGGGAGGTGGCATCGCGTCAGCGATGACGGAAGGAGTTTTTCTCTATTCTACCATCAAACCTTGAAATAGTCTACGCCGCCCTCAAAGATCGGCTGATATTTGTCGCCGGTGACGTTCTTGTACAGGTACTCGCCGCTGCGCTCCGAGTGGCCCATCTTGCCGAACACACGGCCGTCCGGGCTGGTGATGCCCTCAATGGCCAGCAGAGAGCCGTTGGGGTTGTAGCGCTGATCCATGGTGGGCTCGCCCTCCAGATCAACATACTGGGTAGCCACCTGGCCGTTGGCAACCAGCTGATCCAGCACGTTCTGGGGTGCCACAAAGCGGCCCTCGCCGTGGCTGATGGCGATCTCGTACTCGCTGCCTGCATCACAGTGGGACAGCCAGGGGCTGCCGGTGGAAGCAACGCGGGTGCGCACCAGCATGCTCTGGTGGCGGCCGATGGTGTTGAAGGTCAGGGTGGGGTCACAGGCAGTAATGGGACGGATATCGCCGTAGGGCACCAGACCCAGCTTGATCAGGGCCTGGAAGCCGTTGCAGATGCCCAGCATCAGGCCGTCGCGGTGCTGCAGCAGGTCGCGGACCGCCTCGGTGACCGCAGGGCTGCGGAAGAAGGAGGCGATGAACTTGGCGCTGCCGTCCGGCTCGTCGCCGCCGGAGAAGCCGCCGGGCAGCATGACGATCTGGCTTGCGTCAATGGCCTTGACCAGTGCCTTGCAGCTCTCGGCAACGTCGGCGGGGGTCAGGTTGCGCACCACCAGAATCTCGGGGTCGGCACCGGCGCGGGCAAAGGCCTTGGCGGTGTCGTACTCGCAGTTGGTGCCGGGGAACACCGGGATGATGACCTTGGGCTTTGCCACACCGATCTTGGGTGCGGCGGGAGCGGTCAGGCTACCGTTGATCTTTTCCACAGCGGGGCCGGCCTTGCGGTAGGGATACACAGGCTCCAGCTTGCTCTCCCAGATCTCCTGCAGCTCTGCCATATCCAGCGTCTCGCCGCAGCTTTCAAAGGTATACTCCTTGGTGGTCTCGCCCAGCAGCTCGCCTGCGGGGGAATCAGAAACCATTTCCAGTACGATGGAGCCGTACATGGGCTCGAACATCCGGTGGGTGGGCATATCAGCGCGCATCTTAAAGCCGATGCGGTTGCCCAGGCCCATCTTGAACAGGGCCTCGGCAATGCCGCCGTAGCCCACGGAGCAGGCAGAAGCGACCATGCCCTCCTCGATCATGTTCTCCACGATCTTGTAGTTGGCCTTCAGGGAGAAGAAGTTGGGGCAGCCGGTCTCGGGGTCCAGAATGGGCCGGATGAGGACAACAGTGCTCTCAGGCTTCTTGAACTCGGTGGAGACCACCTTGCTGGCCTTGCCGATGGCAGTGGCAAAGGAGACCAGCGTGGGGGGCACATCCAGCTGCTCAAAGGAGCCGGACATGCTGTCCTTGCCGCCGATGGAGGCAATGCCCAGACCAATCTGGGCATCCAGAGCACCCAGCAGGGCGGCCAGCGGCTTGCCCCAGCGCTCGGGCTTGGTGCCCAGGCGCTCAAAGTACTCCTGGAAGGTCAGGTAGGCATCCTCATAGCGGAAGCCGGAGGCCACCAGTTTGGTGACGCTGTCCACCACGGCCATCCGTGCGCCGATATACTGGTTGGCGCTCATCAGATAGGGGTTGTAGCCCCAGGCCATGCCGGAGCAGGTGTTGGTCTCGCCATCCACGGGCAGCTTTGCCACCATGGCGTTCTGGGGGGTCAGCTGGTAAGCACCGCCAAAGGGCATCAGGACGGTGGCGGCACCAATGGTGCTGTCGAACCGCTCAGAAAGGCCCTTCTTGCTGCAGATATTCAGGTCGCCCACCATGTTCTTCATCTTCTGGCTGAAGGTGATGCCGGCCCACTGGGGCTGCCAGACAGTACCCTGCTCCACATGGACGTTCTGGTGCTTCTCCGCACCGTTGGAGTTCAGGAACTCACGGCTGATGTTCACGATGGAAACGCCGTTCCACACCATGTTCAGGCGCTTTTCCTCGGTAACCTTAGCCACAGGGGTAGCCTCGAGGTTCTCCTCGGTGGCAATGGCGATGAACTTGTCCACATCCTCGGGGGCAAGGGCCACAGCCATGCGCTCCTGGCTCTCGCTGATGGCCAGCTCGGTGCCGTCCAGGCCGTCATACTTCTTGGTGACCTTGTTCAGGTCGATATACAGGCCGTCGGCCAGCTCGCCAATGGCAACGGAAACGCCGCCCGCACCAAAGTCGTTGCAGCGCTTGATCATCTTGCAGGCATCCTCACGGCGGAACAGGCGCTGGAGCTTGCGCTCGATGGGCGCATTGCCCTTCTGCACCTCGGCACCGCAGTGGTCCAGGCTGCCCAGATTGTGGGCCTTGGAGGAGCCGGTGGCACCGCCGATGCCGTCGCGGCCGGTGCGGCCGCCCAGCAGGACGATGACATCCCCGGGGGCGGGGCACTCGCGGCGGACATGGGAAGCGGGAGTCGCACCCACCACAGCGCCGATCTCCATCCGCTTTGCCACATAGCCGGGGTGGTAGATCTCATCCACCTGGCCGGTGGCAAGGCCGATCTGGTTGCCGTAGGAGGAGTAACCGGCAGCAGCAGTGGTCACCAGCTTGCGCTGGGGCAGCTTGCCGGGCAAAGTCTCGCTCACGGGCACCAGCGGGTCGCCTGCGCCGGTCACACGCATAGCCTGATAGACATAGCTGCGGCCGGACAGCGGGTCGCGGATGGCACCGCCGATGCAGGTGGCCGCACCGCCGAAGGGCTCGATCTCGGTGGGGTGGTTGTGGGTCTCGTTCTTAAAGAGGAAGAGCCAGTCCTCATCCTTGCCGTTCACATCGCACTTGATCTTGACGGTGCAGGCGTTGATCTCCTCGGATTCGTCCAGATTCTTGAGGATGCCCTGCTTCTTCAGCTCCTTGGCACCGATGGTGGCAAGATCCATCATGCAGCGGGGCTTCTCCTCACGGCCCAGGTCGGCGCGCATGGCCATGTAGCGGTCAAACGCTGCCTGCACCACGGCATCGTCGATCTGGACATCATCCAGAATGGTGCCGAAGGTGGTGTGGCGGCAGTGATCGGACCAGTAGGTGTCGATCATCTTGATCTCGGTGATGGTGGGGTCGCGGTGCTCAGAGCGGAAATACTCCTGGCAGAACTTGATATCGCCCAGATCCATGGCCAGGCCCTTTTCGTCGATGAACTTCTTCAGGCCCTCTTCGTCCAGCTCGTTGAAGCCTTCCAGCGTGGCCACAGCGGTGGGCACGGGATACTCCATCTTCAGGGTAGCTTTGGTCTCCAGCGAAGCCTCGCGGGCCTCCACCGGGTTGATAACATACTTCTTGATCTCTGCCACCTGCTCCTCGGTCAGGGAACCCTCCAGCAGGTAGACACGGGCAGAGCGGACCAGCGGGCGCTCGCCCTGGCTGATGAGCTGGATGCACTCGGCGGCAGAATCGGCGCGCTGGTCGAACTGGCCGGGCAGGTACTCCACAGCAAAGGAAATGCCCTCGAATTCAGGCAGCTCCGCATAGGTGTTGTCCACCGGCGGCTCACTGAACACGGTGGTAGCGCACTGGTTGAACAGTGCCTCGTCGATGCCCTCCACGTCATAGCGGTTCAGCAGGCGCAGGCCGCTCAGGGACTGGATGCCCAGCAGGCTCACCAGCTCATTTTTCAGGCCCTGGGCTTCCACATCAAAGCCGGGCTTCTTTTCCACATAAATACGATAGACCATGGGTGAATCCCCCTCTTTTTTATTGTTCAGCGATTGCTTTCAGCGCTCTCATACCAATATCCGTGCGCTTGTGCAGCTTTTCAAAGCCGATCTTCTCAGCGGCGGCGTATGCCTGCGTAATGGCGGCGGTCAGGCGGGGCGCAGTTGCTGTCACGCCCAGCACGCGGCCGCCGTTGGTGACCAGCGTGCCGTCCTCACGCAGTGCCGTGCCGGAGTGGTAGACTGTGATGTTGCTCTCCCCTTCCAGCTGGCCGTTGGTCAGGCCGGAAATGGGCTTGCCCTTTTCATAGGACACCGGGTAGCCGCCGGAGGCCAGAATGACACAGCAGGCCGCGCCCTCGGAGAATTTAACCTCGGTATCGGCCAGCGTGCCCTCGGTGCAGGCAGCCATGATCTTCAGCAGGTCACTCTCCAGCAGAGGCAGCACCACCTGGGTCTCGGGATCGCCGAAGCGGCAGTTGTACTCGATGACCTTGGGGCCGTCCGGGGTGAGCATCAGGCCGAAGTACAGGCAGCCCTTGAAGGGGCAGCCCTCGGCGTTCATGGCCTGAATGGTGGGCAGGAAGATCTTTTCCATGCACTCGGCAGCAATGGCCGGGGTGTAGTAGGGGTTGGGGGCCACGGTGCCCATGCCGCCGGTGTTCAGGCCGGTGTCGTGGTCGTTGGCACGCTTGTGGTCCATGCTGGACACCATGGGCTTGACCACCTTGCCGTCGGTAAAGCTCAGCACACTGACCTCGGGGCCGGTGAGGAACTCTTCCACCACCACATGGTTGCCGGATGCGCCGAACTTCTTGTCCAGCATGATCTCCTTCACGCCGTCGGCGGCCTGTTCCTCGTTCTCGCAGATCAACACGCCCTTGCCCAGTGCCAGCCCGTCGGCCTTGATGACCACGGGGTACTTGCCCTTTTCCTTGATGTAATCCATGACCTTGGCGGGGTCATCAAAGGTGGCATAATCTGCGGTGGGGATGCCGTATTTCTTCATCAGGTCCTTAGAGAACACCTTGGAGGCCTCGATGCGGGCAGCGGCCTTGTCCGGGCCAAAGGCGGGGATGCCCACCTTTGCCAGTGCGTCCACCATGCCCAGCGCCAGCGGGTCATCCTGCGCCACAACCACATAATCAAACTTTTCCTCGGCGGCAAAGGCCACCATGGTCTCTACGTCCGTAGCCTTGATGTTCTTGCATTTGGCATCATAGCTGATGCCGCCGTTGCCCGGAGCGCACCAGATCTCGCCGCAGTCCGGGCTCTTCTTCAGTGCCTTGATGATGGCGTGCTCGCGGCCGCCGCCGCCGACCACTAAGATTTTTTTCTGCATATTCTATAACCTCCTGATGGGTTATTGCTTCTAGGATATCCTCTGCTCTGTACAACCTCTCCGTCATCATCGCTAACGCTCGATGCCACCTCCCCTAGTAGGGGAGGCCTTGGCATACCGTCACATTTTCGGGGGTTAGCGCTTCGCTACGATTTGCCGTGCTGACGTTGGCTTTTTTCCTTTGTCAGAAGCTGGTTTTGGAGCCGCAGGCGAAGATATCAAAAATTGAATCTTCTGCCAAGGGCTCCCCTACTAGGGGAGCTGTCGAGCGGAAGCGAGACTGAGAGGTTTAAACCGTCTCTTTTAGTGATGGAACAGCCGGATGCCGCAGAACGCCATGGCAATGCCGTATTTATTGCAGGTGTCAATGACCTGCTGGTCGCGGATAGAGCCGCCGGGCTGGACAATGGCGGTCACGCCGGAGCGGCGGGCACGCTCGATGTTGTCGCCAAAGGGGAAGAAGGCATCGGACCCCAGGCAGACACCGGTAACGTGGCTCAGGTACTCTTTCTTTTCCTCAGCGGTCAGGGGTGCGGGCTGCTCGGTGAAGGTCTCGGCCCAGACATCGTCGCCGATGACATCCTCGGGGGTGTCACCGATGTAAACATCAATGGCATTGTCGCGGTTAGGCTTGGCGATATCGTCACGGAAAGGCAGGTTCAGCACCTTGTCCATGTGGCGCAGCTGCCAGTTGTCGGCCTTCTGGCCTGCCAGA
>OMDC01001009.1_pt1 | contig 10979 bp, 10 predicted proteins | sample 1674201 | NCBI WGS metagenome assembly OMDC01 (sample SAMEA103958152, study PRJEB25191) | human gut metagenome | biome: human-associated habitat [ENVO:00009003]; feature: intestine environment [ENVO:2100002]; material: feces | place: Germany | collected 2013/2015 | reverse complement strand
TTTTCTCATTCCCCTCTCTTTTTTGTTCCAAAATCTACCATTTTTTATAAAAGTTTTACATTTACAACATATTTCCATAACATTTTTGCGTTTTATTCTTCCTTTTAGCACTTTAATATGCTATAATCATAAAGCTGTGTTAATAAAAAATTTTTTATATTAACAAAAGGCGCCGCTATCTGTTGTGGGGACAGCAGGATAGCATAAAAAACAAAAGAAAGGACATTGAAAAAATGGACAACAACAAGAAAGAATTCAAGCCGTATATTCCAGCGGACAAAGTCGTTCCTGAGTTTACGGTGACAGCACTCTTGATTGGTATCCTTCTGGCAATCGTATTTGGAGCTGCTAACGCATACCTCGGACTTCTCGTTGGTATGACAGTTTCCGCTTCCATCCCGGCAGCCGTAATTTCTATGGGAATCATTCGTGTGATTCTCCGTAAGGATTCTATTCTCGAGAACAACATGGTACAGACAATCGGTTCTGCCGGAGAGTCTGTTGCAGCAGGAGCTATCTTCACACTTCCTGCATTATTCCTTTGGGCTGAAGAAGGAAAGATTGCTTTCCCAAGCATCCTTTCCATCGCTCTGATTGCCCTGTTTGGTGGAATACTCGGAGTATGCTTCATGGTACCGCTTCGTCAGGCTCTTATCGTTGAAGAGCACGGAACACTTCCTTTCCCAGAGGGAACTGCTTGTGCAGAAGTTCTTCTGGCCGGAGAAGAAGGTGGATCTAAGGCTGGTACAGTATTCGCAGGACTTGGTATCGCAGCCGTTTACAAATTCCTTGCAGACGGAATGCAGCTCTTCCCAAGTGAGATTGGACACGCATTCAAGAACTACAGCGGAGCACAGATTGGTATGCAGGTTCTTCCGGCACTTGGTGGTGTAGGATATATCTGTGGACCGAAGATCTCCAGCTACATGTTCGCCGGTGGTACACTCAGCTGGTTCGTACTTATGCCAATGATCGCACTGTTCGGTGGAGATGCTACAATCTTCCCTGCTTCAGTTACTGTAAATGAATTACTTGTGGATGGTCCTTCTGCTCTTTGGTCTAACTACATCAAATACATCGGAGCAGGAGCTGTTGCAACTGGTGGTATCATCAGTCTGATCAAGAGCCTTCCTCTGATCGTAAGAACATTTAAGCAGGCCGTTGGAAGTATGAAAAAGAATGCCGGATCTGGAAAACAGCTTCGTACAGAGCAGGATCTTCCATTCCCATTACTGATCGGAGTTATCATTGTGATCGCTGTTCTGATCTGGATCCTTCCGATCTTCCCGGTTAACCTGGTTGGTGCCCTGATCATCGTTGTATTCGGATTCTTCTTTGCAACTGTATCTTCTCGTATGGTTGGACTGATCGGATCTTCTAACAACCCGGTATCAGGTATGACAATCGCTACTCTTCTCTTTGCTACAGTAATCCTGAAAGTAACAGGTACTACAGGACTTACAGGTATGGTTGGAGCCATCTCTATCGGTGGTATCATCTGTATCGTTGCAGCAATCGCAGGAGATGCTTCTCAGGACTTAAAGACAGGATTCATCGTAGGTGCTACACCTTCCAAACAGCAGGTTGGTGAGATCATCGGTGTTGTTGCTTCTTCAGCAGCAATCGGATTCGTTCTTTACCTTCTGAATGAGGCTTGGGGATACGGAACAGAAAAGATTCCGGCAGCTCAGGCTACAATGATGAAGATGCTCGTTGAAGGTATCATGAATGAGGAACTTCCATGGGCTATGATCCTGATCGGTGTATTTATTGCAATCGTTGTTGAGATCCTCAAGATGCCGGTTATGCCATTCGCAGTTGGTATGTACCTTCCATTCTCTCTGAGTGCTGGTATCATGGCTGGTGGTGTTGTACGTATCTTCGTTGAGAAGAAAAAAGGTAAAGAGGCAGAGAAAAAAGCACGTACAGACAGAGGTCTTCTCTTTACATCCGGTATGATCGCCGGAGAAGGTATCATCGGTATCCTTCTTGCTGTATTTGCAGTAGTTAAGATTGATTCTAAGATCATTCTGCCATTCCACTTACCACAGGTTGGCAGTCTGGTGCTTTACATTGCATTACTCGTACTTCTGTACGTTGTATGTATGAAAGCTGATAAGGAAAAATAATTCAATGAAAAAGAAAGACAGTAAAAACTATCTTGACTTTATCCCGGAGAAGAATCCGGAAATTGAATATGAAACAGGTGAGGACGGTATTATTACCGTCCTTATCGAATGGAAGGGATTTTATCACAAGCTGGCTCAGCGCTTCTTCCGTCGTCCCCGTGTAAGTGAAATCAAGTTAGACAAGCTTGGAACTTTTGTGTGGAACTCCATCGATGATAAAAAGGATGTACATGCAATCTCCAAAGAGCTTGAAGCAGAGTTTCCTTCTATGGAACAGCCGCTGACAAGACTGATCAAATACCTTGAGATCCTTCATGATAATCACCTGATCTACTGGAAAGGAGAGAAACGGAAATGATGCATACGATTCTGAAATATCTTCCTTATGTACTGCTCTTTGCGGTTGCTACAATGATTGTCTACGGATGGGGATTGTGGCGTACGATGAGACAGGGAAGCGATCTTGCTAATATGCTCAGTTCCAAAGGAATCTCCAAAGTCAAAAAGACATTGAAGAAAAATGGTCCTATGACCCGCACAGCTCTTGAGCCATATGTGAAAGATCTGACGGCGAAACAGCCATTTATGCAGGAACAAATCAATGTGACTAATCCAAGACAATTTCTTGATTCAATTCTTCCCTATATGGTAAAGCAAAAAATGATCACTGAGGAAAAAGTGAATGGGAAAATTGTATATCAGATCCGCAAGGATTGAAAACAAAAAGGATATCTGCCAGAAGTAATGATTACTCTGACAGATATCCTTTTTGTCTTTTCATCTTTTTCCACTTTTTTCTTTCTTTTTACACCAATTTACACAGATTTATCGCATTTTTCCTTGACACGCCCCGCTGCGTGGGATACAATAATCTATGGTAAAAACAACACAACTACATCATTTCGGTAGGTGAGGTTACCACAGGGATTGGGATATTTGACATGCTTCAAGCATTCGATAGGACCCGGAGATTGCTGCCGCGAGATTGTGGAGACACGATTAGTTGGTCAGCAGGCTGTGTCGAGAAGGCACAACCTAATGCAATTGATATGCCCTGTGATACTAAAGCTTGAACGATGCATTTTATAAGAAGTCAATACGACTCCGTCATTGTTCAGGCAATGATGGAGTTTTTTGTTTCTCATAAAAATACGAACAAGGGAGGTGAGGTTATGGACTCTGGTGCCAGTAGTTACCACATATGTGGCTCAATAGACAAAAATAAAATAATGCGAGGTAATTATCATGGACAAAGATATTTTTATAAAGCTTCTGGCGCAGCGCGAATTCAAAGCTGTCAGAAGTATTCTCGATGTAATGAACGAAGTGGACATAGCCTCTCTTCTCTCAACTTTAAGTGATAAAGAACTGGCTCTTGCTTTTCGTCTTATTCCAAAAGATAAAGCTGCTGAAGTATTTTCCAATATGGATACTTCCATGCAGACTTATCTGGTAACAATGTTTACTGAGAAAGAGCTGAAAGAGCTCTTAGACGACCTCTATATGGACGATACGGTCGATATGCTGGAAGAACTCCCGGCAAACCTTGTAAAGCGAATTCTGGCTACCGTCAGCGCGTCAGACCGTAGCATGATCAACCAGCTGCTGAACTATCCGGAAGACAGTGCCGGAAGTATCATGACAACGGAATATGTAGACCTGCGTGAGGAAATGACTGTCGGACAGGCGATGGCACATATCAAGAAGACCGGAATCCATAAAGAGACCATTTACACCTGCTATATCACAGAACGCAGAAAACTGGTCGGTATCGTAAGTGCAAAAGATTTGATGACAACAGATGACGATGTTCCGATCAAAGACCTGATGGAGACAGAGATCATCTCCGTGTATACACACGCTGACCAGGAACAGGTTGCACAGCTGTTCACAAAGTATGACCTGCTTGCGCTCCCTGTTATTGACCAGGACGGCCGCATGGTTGGTATTGTTACATTCGACGATGCTATGGATGTTATGGTAGATGAGGCCACAGAGGATATCACAAAGATGGCTGCCATCAACCCTAGTGAGAAGACATATTTTGAAACATCCGTTCTTCAGCATGCAAAGAACCGTATCCCATGGCTTTTGATCTTGATGTTCACTTCCATCATCACAGGAACGATCATTACAAGATATGAAAATGCATTCGCAGCCATCCCTCTTCTCGTATCCTTCATCCCAATGCTGATGGATACCGGTGGAAACTGTGGTTCCCAGAGTGCAACACTGATCATCCGTGGAATTGCACTGGATGAGATCCGTTTTACAGATCTTTTCAAAGTCATGTTCAAAGAATTCCGTATCTCTTTGATCGTCGGTGCTTTTCTTGCTGTTGCCAACGGTGTGCGTATCTTTATACAGTATCATAACCCGGGACTTGCAGTTGTGATTGCCTGCTCCCTGATGGGAACCGTGATCATGGCAAAGCTGGTTGGATGTATCCTCCCACTTCTTGCCAAGAAGGTAAATCTCGACCCTGCGATCATGGCTTCTCCACTGATCACAACTCTGGTGGATACCTTCTCAATCTTGATCTACTTTAATATTGCGACAGTATTATTCCGTTTGTAATAGCAAATCACAAATGGATACAAAATCAAAAAACATATAAATAAAAAAGTATCAGAAACTTTTAAATTTGTTTTTATTAATTATCTTTCCATCATGCTGATCGACTCGATTCCAACGCTTCCGCCTCGGACAACTTCAATACTCTTAAATTCTTCCTTCATCAACTTCACAACTGCATCATTCTTTGTCGCAGTCTGTACAAACTCAACCAGAAGACTGTCCTTTCCGTAATCGATCACTTTCGCCTTAAATGTCTCTGCGATCTGAAAGATCTCAACCTTATCCTCCGGTGTACATTTTAAGACTTTTACATAAAGAATCTCTTTCATTCTTACAAATACATCTGTAAAATCAATTACTTTAATTACTTCAATCATACGGTTAAGCTGCTTCTTGATCTGCTCAAATGTCTCATCATCGCTGACTGTTGCAATTGTCATTCTGGAAACGGTCGGGTCTTCTGTTGTTCCAACTGTCAGACTGTCCAGGTTATAACATTTCCCGGAAAATAAACCGGAAATCTTCGAAAGTACACCAACCTGGTTTTCTACATAGAGAGAAATCCATCTTTTTTTCATATTATTATCCATATCTCTTCCTCGCTAACCTATATTTTCTGTTCTAATCGATTAACAATCCATGATCAAATCTTCAAGTGTTCCGCCCGGCTGAACCATCGGATATACAAGTTCTTCCGGATTGATAACGAACTCGATCAGTGTCGGTGTCTTTGTATTCTTCTTCGCCTCTTCAAATGCAGCTGCGATATCTTCTTTCTTCATGACACGGATTCCTTTGGCTCCGTAGCTCTCTGCAAGCTTCACAAAATCCGGTGTGTACTCCGGCATCTCCTGCCCGTTTGTTCTGCGGAAAAGTGCTCCTGATTTCAGGTTCGTCATACTGTAACGTTTTCCATAGAACAGCTTCTGCCACTGACGTACCATACCAAGATATTCATTGTTAAATACACAGAGAATCAATGGAAGTTCTTCCAATACTGCTGTAGCAAATTCCTGAATGTTCATCTGCATACCACCGTCTCCGGAGATTGCAATAACGTCCTTATCCGGATTACCAAGCTTCGCTCCGATTGCAGCCGGGAAACCATATCCCATCGTTCCAAGTCCACCGGAAGTGATCAGCTGCTTGTTCTTTGTAATCTCAATATACTGTGTTGTGAACATCTGATGCTGTCCTACATCTGTTGCAATGATTGCATTGTCAAACTGACGGTTGATCTCTTCAATAATATCCTGCGGTCCCATATCCACGCGGTTCTTCATTGTCAGAGGATGTTCTTCCTTCCACTCTGCGATCTGTTTTCTCCACTTCTTTGTCTCACAGTGCTCTACATATTCATTCATCTTCGTAACTGCCTCAAGCGCATCTGCAACGATCGGCACATCAACATGAATATTTCTGGAAATAGACGCTGTATCGATATCAATATGAACGATCTGTGCATTCGGTGCAAACTCATGCAGCTTACCTGTAATACGGTCATTAAAACGTGTTCCGATCGAGAATAAAAGATCGCATTCGCTGACTGCCATGTTCGAAGCATATGCTCCGTGCATTCCAAGGTTTCCTATATAAAGCGGGTGATCTGTCGGAACCGCACCGCGTCCCATGATCGTTGTAACAACCGGAACTTCTGTCTTCTCTACAACTTCTGTAAACACCTCATTCGCACGTGCAATATTCACACCGCCTCCGGCAAGGAATAACGGCTTCTTTGCCTTTTTCAGCATCTTAAGCGCACGTTTTAACTGTCCCATATGCACATTCGTATTTGGCTTATAGCCACGGATATTGACTGTATCCGGATAATCCGCACTTCCAAGTTCTGCCATCACATCTTTTGGAAGATCGATCAGTACCGGTCCCGGTCTTCCTGTTCTCGCGATATAAAAGGCTTCTTTAATGATTCTTCCAAGATCCTCTCTGTTTCGTACAATAACACCGTATTTAGTAATACTGCGTGTAATTCCTACAATATCAACCTCCTGGAATGCATCATTTCCGATCAATGGTCTTGCTACCTGACCTGTAAAACATACGAGAGGTACACTGTCATAATTCGCTGTTGCAAGCCCTGTAACAAGGTTTGTAGCTCCCGGTCCGCTTGTAACAAGACAGACACCTACCTTACCCGTTGTTCTGGCATAAGCATCCGCCTCATGAACCAGTGCCTGCTCATGTCTTGGCAGAATGATCCGAATATCATCCTGCTTGTACAATTCATCACTGATATCAATCGTACATGCTCCCGGATAGCCGAAAATGGTATCCACGCCTTCTTCCTTCAGCGCTCTTACAAGTAATTTGTTTCCTGAAATCTGTTTCAATCTATATACCTCCCTTTTCAAAAAAGAAAGCCCCAAGCATGACCTTCATGCCCAGGGCGAATATCCAGTATTTACCGTTCACAGTACCTGTGTCAACAGCCAGATCTATCCATGTCATCACCTGAATTCAGAGATAAGCCTCTGTACATCCACAAGCTGTGTACTACTCCCTGTCTTCGTATTTGCGTAAAGCGTAAATTAATTATAAGTGTTAAAAAATATCTTGTCAACGTCGAGTTCTTGATCTTATTTAATCTATCGCATATGATTTTTCACAGCTCCGACTACTGTATACAGAACCATCATTACAAGATTGGCAAGAACAACACTGGCTCCCGCCGGGGTTGCCGCAACATATGAAAGAGTTACTCCTGCAATCAGACACACCACAGAGATCACTGCTGCGTTTATTATGACACTTTTAAATGTCCTGCACACTCTCATTGATGTCAATGCCGGGAAAATGATCAGGCTCGAGATCAATAATGCTCCCATCATACGCATTCCAAGCACGATCGTCACTGCTGTAAGTACAGCGATCAACGTATTGTAAACTCCTGCTTTTACACCTGTTGCACGGGCAAATGTCTCATCAAATGTAATCGCAAATATCTTGTGATAAAAAACAATAAACAGGATGAGTACAAAAACGGAAAGTACAAGACTTAATTTCACATCCTCCGCACTCATCGCAAGAATGCTTCCAAACATATAATTATATACATCCGTATTCATTCCTGTTGTCAAAGAGATCACCATCACACCAATTGCAAGTGAGGTGGTAGAAATCAACGCAATTGCTGCATCTCCTTTGATCTTTGCATTCCCGCTGATTCGAAGAAGCAGAATCGCTGCTACAATAACAACCGGGATTGCGATCGTGAGTGGAGCTGCGTTCATTGCGGCCGCAATCGCCATAGCACCGAACCCCACATGAGAAAGTCCGTCACCGATCATGGAATACCGTTTCAATACAAGGCTGACGCCCAGTAATGCAGAACATAATGCAACCAGTGATCCAACAAGGAACGCTCTTGTCATAAAAGGATAAGACAACATCTCAATCACTGTATCAAACATGTGTCTCACCTCCTAAGAATGTCTTGCCGGCACGACTCTTCTCGTATCCATCTGCTTTTCCAAAGTACAGCACTGTTTCCTGTAAATGAAGGATGTGACTTGCATATTCTACAGCACTCTCGATATCGTGTGAAACCATAACAACTGCAATCCCGGATTCCTTATTGATTCGACTGATCAATTGATAAAATTCTGCTGTCACAATTGGATCCAATCCTGTGACCGGTTCATCAAGAAGCAAGAGTTTCTTTGTCGCACACAATGCTCTTGCAAGCAGAACACGCTGTCTTTGTCCACCGGACAGATCTCGGAAACATTGTTTTGCGAGGTCACGGATTCCAAGCATGTCCATCTTCTCCCACGCCTGCTTCTTATCTTCTGCTGTATAAAACGGTTTCATCCCTCTGCTGTTCAACCGGCCGGAAAGAACCACCTCATAAACACTGGCCGGAAAATCTTTCTTCACATCTGTCTGCTGTGGAAGATATCCGATCTCTGTCTGTTTTAATCCATCATCAAAAACAATCTTGCCTTTGTCCACATTCTTCAGTCCCAAAAGACTCTTTACAAGTGTACTTTTTCCGGAACCATTTTCTCCGACAATACAGAGGTAGTCTCCCTGATTAATCTCAAAATTCAAGTCATGTACGACCATCTGTCCTTCATATCCAATGGATACATTTTCACATTTAATCAACGCCATCAGTTCAACACCTCCCTTAATGTTTCAACATTTTTCTCCATAAGACTCAGATATGTCTCTCCATCTGCAAACTGCTCTGCTGTCAGATTATGACAGCTATAAAATTCTTTTACATCAGCATTTGTTGCTTCTGCAATAGCTTTCGCAATATTTTCGTTGCTAAGTTCCATTTTTAATACTGTTTTAATATTCTCATCCTGTACTTTATTGATTAAAAACGCCATTGTAGCTGCGCTTGGCTCTGTGTCCGAAGCACATCCTGAAAATGCTGCATAATAATCCAGACCATATGCTTCTGCAAAATAACGGAATGGAAATCTGTCTCCGAAAATCATCAGCTTTCGTTTTGAATGATCCACCACATCCTGAAATTCCTGATCCAATTCTTTCAATTGTGCTACATAAGCTTCTGCATTTTCTTCATAATCAGATGCATTTTCCGAATCAATCTCGCAGAGCTCTTCTTTGATCTGCTCGACGATCTTCACCGCATTTAACGGAGATGTCCACACATGTTCATCAATTTCATGTACAGAATGTGTTTCTTCCTGTCCATGCTCTTCATGATCTGCTTCATCCTCTTCATGCTCCACTTCGTGCTCTTCATGCTCCGCATCATCCTCGTCATGATCATGACCACGCTCTTCTTTCATTCCTTCCACATGTTCCTCTTCCACTGTATCGACACAGTCTACCAGCTTCAGAGTCTTTCTTCCGTTGTCCGGCATTGATTCAAGAATGTCTTCTACCCAGGCATCATTCTCGCCGCCCACATAGATAAACAGATCACTATTCTGGATCGCAATAATATCCTGTGGCGTTGGCTCATAAGAATGTGTCTCCTCACCCGGTTTTAAAAGCATCTTAAGTTCCACATTCTCTCCCGCGATCTGACGCACAAAATCATACTGCGGAAAGATTGTCGCTACAACACTAATCTTTTTATTTTCTACTTTATTCTGTTCTTTTCCCCCGTTTTGCTCTGTCTGCTGCCCGGACATTCCACACCCGGTCAGCATCATTCCAAGAATAAGACTTCCTGCAACCAGAAAGTCTCTTACTCTTCTCTTCTTCATCTTCAAATTCATCTTCTCACTTTTACGCTTTTACACTTTCACAGCATCTGTTTTAGCAGCGCTCATATTTTGTAAAAGCAAATTCCAGATCAAAACAAGTCTGTTCTTCTCCTTCTTCCGTCATCTTCCAATCTTCCATCTGATCCAGATTCGGGAAATAAGTGTCTGCCTGGAATTCACGGTCTATCTTTGTTACATATACAGTATCACAATATGGAAGCATCATCTTGTAAATGCTCTCGCCACCGATCACATAAATCTTCTCACTCGGATACTTCTTCAATTCTTCTAAAAGTTCTTCCTCTGAGTGAACGATCACTGCATCTTTCACCTGATAATTTTTATTCTTCGTAAGAACAATATTCACTCTATTCTTCAAAGGAAGTCCGTTTGGGAAACTTTCCAGTGTCTTTCGTCCCATAACTACAACATTTCCTGTTGTTTTCTGACGAAAGAACTTCATATCTGATGGAATGCTCACCAGCAGTCTGTTCTGGTAACCGATTCCCCAATTATTATCTGCTGCTACGATTGCCTGCATACTTCTTCTCCTTTACACAGCGATTGGTATATTCTTAATCTGCGGATGTGTCTCATATCCTTCCAGTTTCACATCATCCGGTGTGAAATCATAGAAGTTTTTCACTTCCGGGTTCAGCCAGAACTTCGGTGCCGGAAGCGGTTCTCTTGAGATCAGTTCCTCAATCATTGGAACATGTCTGTCATAAATATGTGCATCTGCGATCACATGCACAAGCTCTCCCACCTTCATATCACATACCTGCGCCAGCATATGCATAAGCACCGCATACTGGCATACATTCCAATTGTTCGCTGCAAGCACATCCTGTGAGCGCTGATTTAAGATACCATTTAATGTGAGCCTGTCATCACCCTTTTTCTGTGTCACGTTGAATGTCATGCTGTATGCGCACGGATACAGATTCATCTCATGCAGATCCTGATGCACATATATATTGGTAAGTATTCTTCTTGAAAAAGGTGTATGCTTCAAATCATAGATGACTCTGTCCACCTGATCCATCATGCCTTCCTTATACTGATG
>OMDC01001005.1_pt1 | contig 10999 bp, 7 predicted proteins | sample 1674201 | NCBI WGS metagenome assembly OMDC01 (sample SAMEA103958152, study PRJEB25191) | human gut metagenome | biome: human-associated habitat [ENVO:00009003]; feature: intestine environment [ENVO:2100002]; material: feces | place: Germany | collected 2013/2015 | reverse complement strand
CTTCCGTAGGAAGCTGTATTTCCAAAGTATATTTACCCTTTTGCTCACTGGTAAGATCAATATTAATTTTATCTACATTCCATTCGGTAGATGAATAAACAACTTTGCCTTCTGCATCTTTCAAAACAACTGTTGCAGTAGGGACAGTAGAAAGTAAGTCAATAGTAACTAATGCGTCCTCAATAAAAGCAACAGGCGTAATAGGAATAGAACGATGCTGTGCTTGAGTTTTGCAGCTTAATTCAATACGACGCAAAGACTTCATTTCTCGTGCAGAAGACGGTATATTTACCTGGAACAAAATAGCAAATAAGAAAACAAGTAAAAATTTAGCTTTCATAATAAATGGGTTTAAAATTTAGCTCCAAAAATACACAGATGCAGCAAAAGAAAGACGAGCTTCTGAAAGCAAAGGAAGAATTGCAGCAACAGGCAGAAGACTATCAGTCTGCGTATCAGCAGATTTATCAGCCGTTAAAACAGTCTTATGAAGAACTAAATACACAGTATGAACTTCTTTTACAGAACTATGAGGCACTGAAAGAAGAATACGACCGGAAGCAGGAAGCAGGAGAAGAAGATCCGGAATTAAAGGCTCAGTTAGAACAGTTGGAAGCTGAAAAAACAGCAATGGAAGAGAAGTTGACTGAATTGAAAGCAAATCTGGATAAAATGGAACTGGAGGCGAAAGCTGCCGAAGCGGAGATTCAGAAAAACCAGACAAAGACCGAAGCCGGATTGACGCAGATCAACGAAGGGATTCCAGCAGTTGAAGCCGGGATAGCTCAGATTGAAGAAGGTATTCCGGTATTGCAGGATAATATACAGAAACTGACGGATGTGTTGACACAGGGAGATGCTGCAATCCTTACCGCAAGTCGGCAGATAGATCAGGCAAAGGCGCAGATTACATCCGGTCAGCAGCAGATTGACAGCGGATGGCAGCAGATCAGTGAGGGACAGAAGAAGATTGAGGAGGCACAGCAGCAGTTAAGCAGCGGAACAAAGGAGCTGGAAGACGGTTGGGCAGTGTATGAGGAAGGTCGTATAGAAGCTCAGAAGAAGATTGAAGATGGAGAGCGGCAGATTACAGAAGCAAGAGAAGAGCTTGCGAAAGCACAGCAGAAGATTGATGATCTTGAAAAGCCAAAGTGGTATGTTTATGATCGGAACAATCTGACAGAATACAGCGGATACGGAGATAATGCAGACCGTATGCGGGCAATCGGTAAAGTGTTCCCACTCATTTTCTTCCTTGTTGCAGCATTGATCAGTCTGACAACAATGACACGAATGGTAGAGGAGGAGAGAACGCAGATCGGTACTTTGAAGGCTCTCGGATATGGAAATGCTTCAATTGTTGGAAAATATCTCTGGTATGCGATCCTTGCGACATTAACCGGTGGTGTTTTCGGAATTCTGATTGGAGAAAAGATAATTCCATATATCATTATCACTGCATATAAGATCTTGTATCGTCATATGTATGATGTTGTGATCCCGTATAATTTGTATTATGCTGTAACAGCATGTGCAGCGGCACTTGCATGTACAGTAATCGCAACACTGTTCTCATGTATGAAAGAATTACGAGAGCAGGCAGCAGAATTGATGCGTCCGCCGACACCAAAACAGGGAAAACGAGTATTTCTGGAACGAGTTCCGTTTATCTGGAAAAATCTGAATTTTACATGGAAATCGACCGTGCGTAATTTGGTGCGGTATAAAAAACGCTTCTTCATGACAGTATTTGGAATTGGCGGTTGTATGGGCATGATGTTGTTTGGTTTTGGATTAAAAGATTCTATTTCAGCAATCGTTCCGCTTCAATACGAACAGATTCAGCTTTATGATGGAGACGTTATTTTAAAGGAAGATGTGACAGAAGAAGAGAGAAATGAGGTTCAGAAAGAACTGGATACGGATAAGAAGGTATCAGTGACTGCAGAAAATCTTTTGAAAAATATTGAGGTCAGTTCAGGAGAGTCTTCTCAGGAAGTTTATTTAGATGTACCAAAAGATGTAGAAGCATTCAAAAAGTTTGTCGTGATCCGGGATCGGAAAACAAAAGAAATTTATTCATTGGATGATAAAGGAGCAATCCTGACTGAAAAAGTAGCGAAACTGCTGGAAGTCAATGTCGGTGATAAATTAACGATTGATACAGATGATGGAGAGAAAACAGTCTTGATTAGCGCAATCTGTGAGAACTATATGGGACATTATCTCTATATGACATCTGAAGTCTATGAAAAGACATTCGGTGAGGCTCCGGCCTATAATTCAATTTATTATAGAACTCAGGACCGTACAACAGAGGAGGCAAAGGATGTCGGCGAAAATATAATGAAGTGTGATGGAACACTTAGCATCAGCTATACGACAAGCCTGAAAAAGCAGGTGGATCATATGCTGGAGAGTCTGGATATTGTGATTATTGTATTGATTATTTCAGCAGGAATGCTGGCGTTTGTAGTGCTGTATAATTTGAATAATATTAACATTACAGAGCGCAAGAGAGAACTGGCAACATTAAAGGTACTTGGATTTTATGACAAGGAAGTTTCTTCTTATGTTTACAGAGAGAATATCCTGCTGACCTTGATTGGGGCACTGGCGGGATTGTTGATCGGAAAAATTCTGCACCGCTTTATTGTTGAGACAGTGGAGATTGATTCGGTTATGTTTGGACGAAATATCGATCCACCAAGTTTCCTGTATGCCTTTCTTCTGACAGTGGCCTTTTCTTTGTTTGTCAATGGAGTGATGTATTTTAAGTTAAAGAAGATTAACATGGTTGAATCACTCAAGAGTGTAGAATAAGACAGATTTGTCAGGAAATATAATAACGAACATAATAATGGATTGCAGAGAAGCTGCATGGAACATAGATACAATTGTGAAATGTTCCATGACAGCTTCTTTGTTGTTGCCGGCCGCATATAGCGTAAGCAGCAACCGCACGTAGCATGAACAGTAACTTTTTGTTAAAAAGCACTTGAAATATACCTGTAGGGGGTATATATTAATAATTAGAAAATATACCCCCAGGGGGTTATATGACAGGAGGAATACAATGGAAGAAAAGAAAGTCTGTCCGGGATGTTGTCACAAGACAAAGGACCGCCCGGAAAAAGAATATAAAGATCTGATGAATCGTCTGAGTAGAATTGAAGGACAAGTCAGGGGAGTTCGAAGGATGGTTGAAGAAGGCGCGTATTGTCCGGATATTCTGATTCAGGTATCTGCGGTGAATGCGGCTCTGAATAGTTTCAATAAAGTGCTTTTGGCAAATCATATCCGGACATGTGTGGCAGATGATATCCGGGATGGAAAAGATGAAACGATTGACGAGCTCGTGACGACACTTCAGAAATTGATGCGATAAAAGATCTGAAGAGAGATCCGCACAAAAAGTCCGGATCACAACTTGAAGGAGGAGTAAGATGGAACAATATAATGTGACGGGAATGAGTTGTGCAGCCTGCAGTGCCCGTGTTGAGAAGGCAGTTGGGAAAGTCCCCGGAGTTGAGAACTGTTCAGTCAGTCTTCTGACGAATTCCATGGGAGTGGAAGGCACAGCAACAGTAGATGCGGTCATTGCGGCTGTTGAGGAAGCTGGATATGGGGCAACGTTGAAATCTGCAAAGAATGAAGGGCATGGGATGAATCAAAGTGAGCAGAACTGTGCGGAAGATGCGTTGAAAGACAGGGAGACACCGAAGATGAAAAGGCGTCTGATCGCTTCTTTGTGTTTTTTGATTCCGCTCATGTATCTGTCAATGGGGCATATGATGTGGGGCTGGCCACTTCCGGTATTTCTGGAAGGAAATCATGTGTCGATGGGGCTGGCGCAGCTCCTGTTAACGACAATCATTATGGTGATCAATCAGAAGTTTTTTATCAGTGGATGGAAAGGCATGATCCATAGAGCACCAAACATGGATACGCTGGTTGCACTTGGTGCAGGTGCATCTTATGGATATAGCGTGTATGCATTATTCGCTATGACAGCAGCGCAGACGGCAGGCGATATGGATCGTGTAATGGAGCTGATGCATGAATTTTATTTTGAATCAGCAGCAATGATTTTAACGTTGATCACAGTAGGAAAGATGCTTGAAGCGCATTCAAAGGGAAAGACAACAGATGCATTAAAGAGCCTTATGAAGCTGGCACCAAAGACAGCAACGCTCCTGCGTGATGGAAAAGAACAGGAAGTTTCTATCGATCAGGTAAGAAGAGGAGATCAGTTTGTTGTAAGACCGGGGGAGAATATTCCGGTGGATGGAATTGTTCTGGAAGGAAACAGTGCAGTAGATGAAGCTGCCCTGACCGGAGAGAGTATACCGGTAGATAAAGCAGAAGGGGATAAAGTGTCTGCGGCTACAATGAATCAGTCAGGTTTTCTGCGTTGCGAGGCGACGAGAGTTGGCGAGGATACGACATTATCACAGATCATTCAGATGGTAAGTGATGCGGCAGCAACAAAAGCGCCAATTGCCAAAGTGGCAGATAAAGTTTCAGGAGTATTTGTTCCGGCAGTTATTTCTATTGCAGTTGTCACAATGATCGTATGGCTGCTTGTCGGAGAGCCTGTTGGATTTGCACTTGCAAGGGGAATTTCTGTTCTGGTGATCAGCTGTCCGTGTGCATTAGGTCTGGCCACTCCGGTTGCAATTATGGTTGGAAATGGAATGGGTGCGAAGAATGGAATCATGTTTAAGACAGCTGTTTCGCTGGAAGAGACAGGAAAGACGGAGATTGTTGCACTTGATAAGACAGGAACGATCACAAGTGGAGAACCGAAGGTGACGGATCTGCTCCCTGCGGACGGAATGACAGAACATGAATTATTATTTTTTGCAAATGCATTGGAGAAGAAAAGTGAGCATCCGCTTGCCCGGGCAATTCTTGCAAAGGCAGAAGAAAATGGGGAGGCAGAGCAGAAAAGTGAAATCACACAGTTTCAGGCAGTTCCGGGAAATGGTCTGTCAGGAAAACTTGGAGAGGACTGGCTGTACGGAGGTAATTTTAAATTCATTTCTGACAAAATGAAGATTTCTGCCAGCATAAAAGAACAGGCGGAACGGTTGGCACAGCAAGGAAAGACACCGCTGTTCTTTGGAAGGAATAAGCAGTTCCTTGGCATGATCGCAGTTGCGGATGTGATCAAGGAAGATAGTCCACAGGCAGTAAAAGAACTTCAGAATATGGGAATCCATGTTGTTATGCTGACCGGAGATAATGAGCGCACAGCGAAGGCAATTGGTGAGCAGGCAGGTGTGGATGAAGTGATCGCAGGTGTTCTTCCGGAAGGAAAAGAACAGGTGATCCGCAAGCTGAAAGAAAAAGGAAAGGTTGCGATGGTAGGTGACGGTATCAATGACGCACCGGCACTGACCAGGGCAGATATGGGAATTGCCATTGGAGCGGGGACAGATATTGCAATCGATGCAGCGGATGTTGTGCTGATGAAGAGCCGGTTAAGTAACGTGCCGGCGGCAATCCGTATGAGCCGTGCAACACTGCGCAACATTCATGAGAATCTGTTCTGGGCATTTTTCTATAATGCGATAGGAATTCCACTGGCAGCAGGAATCTGGATCCCGGTCTTTGGTTGGAAATTAAATCCGATGTTCGGAGCGGCGGCAATGAGCCTGTCCAGTTTCTGTGTAGTAACAAATGCATTGAGACTGAATCTGTTTAAAATGTACGATGCCAGCAAAGACAGAAAAAGAAAGATGAAAAAGGTAGAAACAGCAGAAAATACTGTTTCAGATATTGTCTTAGCAGACAAAAATGAGTCAGAAAACAAGGAGGAGACAAAGATGACAAAGACAATGAAAATCGAAGGAATGATGTGTGGACACTGTGAGGCGGCTGTGAAGAAAGCTCTCGAGGCACTTGAGCAGGTTGATACAGCAGAAGTCAGCCATGAGGCCGGAACAGCAGTTGTAACACTGAATTCCGAAATCAGTAATGAAGTGCTGAAAAAGACAGTCGAAGACAAAGATTATACAGTAACAGCGATCGAGGATTAATGAGCAAAGAAGAGGTCCCCTGCGGAAATGAAAGATTCTGCAGGGGACCTCTTAGATTATAAAAATAATGTAACTGTTCAGAGCAAACCTCAAAAATGCTACGCATCTCGTCGGTGTGGCGTATCCTTGTATACAATCTTCCCATCACAGATTGTATATTTTACTTTTCCATACAATTCCCATCCGGTAAATGGAGAATTAGAAGACTTAGAAGCATAAGTCTCAGGAGTCCATTTCTCATTCGGATCAAACAGTACAAGATCAGCTGATTTTCCTTCTGCGACAGAACCGCACGGAAGGTGATACAGGCTGGCAGGATTGATCGTCATCTTCTCAATCAGCTGGCTTAATGTCAGGTGTCCCGGACGTACAAGGGAAGTGATTCCGAGAGCAAGGGAAGTCTCAAGACCAATAATACCGCTTGGTGTTTGTGTGATAGGACGGGATTTCTCTTCCGTACTGTGTGGCGCGTGGTCTGTAGCAATCAGATCGATCGTACCGTCTTTGAGACCTTCGATGATAGCAAGGCGGTCATTTTCTGTACGAAGCGGTGGGTTCATCTTGGCAAGTGCGCCGTATTTTAATACAGCTTCATCTGTCAAAGTGAAATGATGCGGAGTTGCCTCTGCATGTAGATTTGCTCCCATAGCTTTAAAGGTACGTACCAGTTCAACGGACTGTCCGGAGCTGATATGCTGGATCACGACCTGTGCACCGGAACGAAGCGCCAGCAGACAATCTCTGGCAACAAGAGATTCTTCAGCAATCGAAGGAGATCCGTAGATGCCCAGCGCATCAGATACAGGTCCGTGGTTGATTCCGTTTGTTTCAATAAATGCAGGATCTTCTTCATGAAGACTGATTGGAAGGTCAAGTGCCTTCGCCTCTTCCATTGCCTTATAGAGAAAGGCAGCATTCTTAAGAGGAATTCCGTCATCTGTGAATCCACAGGCACCGGCAGCGGCAAGTTCCTTCATAGAAGTCATCTCTTCACCCTTGAGTCCGCAGGAGACAGCAGCAGCCTGGAAAATATGGATGTCTTCCAAAGCCTCCCGTTCCATCAGTTCTTTGAGAACCGGAACAGAATCGATGACCGGTGAAGTATTTGCCATACAGATCACGGAAGTAAATCCACCGGCAGCAGCTGCTAGAGATCCGGTATGGAGATCTTCTTTATAAGTAAATCCGGGATCACGGAAATGAATGTGTGTGTCAACAAGTCCTGGAGAAATCATAAGTCCTGCAGCATCAAGCTCATCCTCTCCATTTTCAGGTGTCAGAGTTCCGGCATCTGCGAGTGTCTGGATCAGACCGTCTGTGATGCGAAGGTCGACAAGACGTTCTGTATCAGATGCAGGATCAATTAGAAAACCATTTTTTATAAGCATAATTCATCCTCCTTTTGCTGTTAAGTATACCGTATTTTTGATAGAGATTCAAATTTATTAGAAAATGTGTTATCATAAGCACACCGTAATATGAAAAGAAAGAAGGCAGAAAGGTTATCTCTGAATTTTACCGGATCCAGATAATCGTTCTGCGGAAAGAAGGAGTAAATGAAAGAATACGATTATCTGATTGTCGGAGCAGGTCTTTATGGAGCTGTCATGGCACATGAATTAAAGAAAAAAGGGAAGAAATGTCTTGTGATTGACCGAAGAGATCATATTGCAGGAAATATTTACTGTGAGGACATAGAAGGAATCCATGTACATAAATATGGTGCACATATTTTCCATACGTCTGATAAAAAGATATGGGATTACATGAATCAGTTCGCGGAATTTAATAATTACATCAATTCACCGGTAGCAGTTTATAAAGATGAACTTTATAACCTGCCATTTAATATGAATACATTCAGTAAGATGTGGAATATCCGCACACCACAGGAAGCAAAAGAGATTATTGAAAAACAGCGCAAAGAGACAGGAATCACAGATCCACAAAATCTGGAGGAACAGGCACTTTTTCTTGGCGGAAGAGATATCTATGAGAAACTGATCAAGGGTTATACAGAGAAACAGTGGGGAAGAAAGTGTACAGAACTTCCGGCATTTATTATCAAACGTCTGCCATTCCGATTTGTTTACGATAATAACTATTTCAATGACAGATATCAGGGAATTCCGGTTGGCGGTTATACAGCAATCGTTGAGAAGATGCTGGAAGGGACAGAAGTTCGCACAGGGATTGATTTCTTTGAATTCAGAAAAGAGAATCCGGAGATTGCAGAGAAGATTATTTTTACAGGAATGATCGATGAATATTTTGGATATCAGCTAGGAGCATTGGAGTATCGTTCTGTCAGATTTGAGACAGAAGTTCTTGATTGTGAGAACTATCAGGGAAATGCTGTTGTCAATTACACAGAGCGTGAAGTTCCGTATACAAGAATTATCGAGCATAAGCATTTTGAGTTTGGCAAGCAGGAGAAGACGGTTATTTCCAGAGAGTATTCATCAGAATGGAGTGTTGGCATGGAACCATACTATCCGGTAAATGATGAGAAGAATAATGCATTGTTTGAAGAATACAAGAAGCTTGCAGAAAAGGAAGAAAATGTAATCTTTGGCGGACGACTGGGAGATTATAAATATTATGACATGGATAAAGTTGTTGCCGCAGCTCTTGACAGACTGGAAGAATTCAATTAATATGAGAGTCACACTTCAGTCGTTCTGACTGAAGAATCAGGAAAGATTCTGAAGAGTAGTTCGTATCAGATTCTGATAATTTTCAATTGGACAGGTATTGTATCGTGTGCGGTGTGGGGCCGCACACGTTTAGATGACAGATCGCAGTAGAATTAAATATGGAAAAAATGTATGAAGTACTTCGCTTCGTGGAAAAAGGAACTGAATGCCAGCCAAGTATCGATTGCCTGCAGGGAGAACTTTTGATTTATTATCTGCGGGATAATACACAGTTGGATAAAGCGGTGTTGTTTGAATGGTTCCGACAGATTGCCGGGGAAATAAGAAAGTATCAGCAGTCGAGACGTGGGCAGAATTATCGTTGTCTGACCCCATATAGTATTGTTGTGACAGAAGAAGGAGAACTGCTGCTTTTAAATCCGGATGCACAGGAAAATGAATTTGTTATGAAGAAGATGCAGCAGAAAGCGGTGAGAAGTCATTTTATCCGCCCGACAGCGTCAGGCAGCAGGAAAAATTGTTCCGTGGATTTGTTCGGATATGGTAAAATTTTGCAGTTTTTACTGGCATATACAGAGCAGATTCCAGAACTTAGCAGAAGTGAAGAACGCAAACTGGAGCGGATCATTGAACGTTGTACCGGTGGTGGAAGACGTCATTATGATAAGATCAGTCAGGTGATACGTGATCTTCCGGAGGAACGCGAGGAATGGAATCTGGAACAGAAAGTAAAATTTCGAAATGTCAAACTGGCGGTTCTTTTATTTGCTGCCGGGGCAGTAATTGCGGCAGCAGGAATTGGGATGAGCCGGGGAAGAGAAAGCAACAATACAGTTGGGAAAAGTGAAACGGCAGTGCAAGATCAGAAAGCAGACGATGTAAAAACAATACCAGAAGAACATAGTGAAACTGAACAGGACAGAAAAAAAGCATTGGAAGATATGAAATGGAAGAAAGAGATGGAGGAACGGGTTCAGGAGATTCTGGAATCGGTCAAAGCATGTGAAAAGAAGATAGAAGAAACGACGAAAGAAGAAAATAACGAGGAAAACAAGGAAGAAGCAGAGCAAACGACAGAACAGCAAACAGAGGAAACTGCGGAAAAATCTGTAGAAGAGGAAATACAACAGGAAACGAAACAAGAAGTGATAAATGATCCGGTTGTTTCGGAATAAGAAAAAAGTCTCCATAAAAGGGAGGATGCCGGGTAACCATTTACTGGTTCCCGGCATGTATTATGAAAAAGTTTATTCAAAGTTTTTTGTTTTTTCCTTTGATGCTTATAGTATATGTGAGAGAAATGAAGAAAAAGTGATAAGAAGATGAAAGATTTTTAAATGATAAATGAACAAATTATGAACGACAGATGTAGTGGAAAATAACGGTTTAAAAAAGAATGGCAGTGTGGTATTCTACATCTAAAGAGAACTTCGGAAGTTACTGTTCACTCCCGTGTCAATCACTCCGCTGATTGACACGGAGGATGCGTGTTTTGACTTGAATGCATCTCGCCCCATCGCCAAAGGCGATTTAAAATGGCGAGATGCGTTGCTGGTCGCACATCGTGTGAACAGTAACCTTCGGAACAGGAGGTAATAGTTGAATATGACAAGACAGGAATTTATCCGAAAATTACAGGAGGCTTTGAATGGAAAGCTTGATGCCGCAACAATTCAGGATCATCTTAAGTTTTATGATGATTATATTATAGAAGAAATGAGAAAAGGAAAGAGCGAGCAGGAGGTCTTGGAACTGCTCGGAGATCCGTGGGCAATTGCGAAAACCATTGTAGATGCAAGTGATGGAACAGACGAAGAAGTGGTTTATGAGAACAGGAGTCCATTCAATAATTCGTACAACCAGACAACGCAGGCACAGAACAGCTATACTGGTTATGGACAGAAGGATGAATATGGAACAGAGCATTCTTATGGTTCCTATCATGAGTTCAGATTAGATACCTGGTGGAAGAAGGCTTTGCTGATTCTTGCAGTTGTATTTGTAGTCGTAGTAGTTGTGTCTGTTATAACAGGAATTATCAGTTTTCTGGCACCGGTTCTTGTTCCTCTTCTGATCATTATGATCGTGATCAGACTGATTGGTGGGAACCGACGATATTAGAAAAAAGAAAAGTAAAAGACCGATGGGGGAGCCATCGGTCTTTTGAGGGGAGTATAAATAATTAATAAGGGGTTGTAGAAAATAATCTTTCTACATGAATCAGTATAATATATGCATTTGGAAAAAGCAAGCAAAATATTCAAAATATGGTTGAAACAAAATGCATAAAAAGACCTC
>OMDC01001004.1_pt1 | contig 11018 bp, 6 predicted proteins | sample 1674201 | NCBI WGS metagenome assembly OMDC01 (sample SAMEA103958152, study PRJEB25191) | human gut metagenome | biome: human-associated habitat [ENVO:00009003]; feature: intestine environment [ENVO:2100002]; material: feces | place: Germany | collected 2013/2015 | reverse complement strand
GAAAATAAAAAGAATTACAAAATTCGTCTTCTGACAATTATAGGTGAAATTGAAGGACATGAAACAGTATCAAATAATACAAAAGCAACAAAGTACGAACATTTACTCCCACAGCTGGCTGAAGCTGAAGAAAGCGATGAAGTAGAGGGGGTTCTCATTTTATTAAATACACTGGGTGGAGATGTGGAAGCCGGACTTGCAATTGCGGAGATGATAGCTTCTTTGGGAAAACCAACCGTTTCTCTTGTCCTTGGTGGAAGTCATTCTATTGGCGGTCCTCTTGCTGTTTCGGCAGATTATTCCTTTATTGTACCGACAGGAACCATGGTTGTTCATCCGGTTCGCTCAAACGGTACTTTCATCGGTGTGACGCAGAGCCTGAGAAATATGGAACGTACACAGGACAGAATTGCCGGATTTATTGCCGCACACTCTAAAATCACAGAAAAACGTCTTGTTGATCTGATGCTAAACCCCACCCAGCTTGTAAAGGATGTAGGAACACTGTTAGAAGGAGAAGAAGCTGTAAGAGAAGGAATTATCGACGAAGTCGGAGGCATTCACCAGGCATTAAAAAAACTCTATGAATTGATTGATGAAAAACGAGAAAAACGTTTGGAAATGTAAATATAGAACAAAAAAATGGCATCCGATCAAAGAAATTTTGTAATGACATGAATTTTAATTGATGTTATACTTGAAATAGTATGTATTCAATCTATCGTTTGATTGAACCAGTACAATGGTATAATAATCAAGGGGGAATCAGATGGCTGCAAAATCTACAAATACGAAAAAAAGTTCTACTAACAATATAACGAAAGCAGCAAAAAATGCTACAACTAAGAAAACATCGACAGCAAAAAAAGCTTCTGCCTCCACAAAGAAAAGTTCTGGCAGTAAGACAAAAAGAACTTCAAATCATATAAATAATACAGCACAAAGTCAGGAAATCCGTTCAGAAATCCTTCTATTGGGTTCCCTTGCCATCTGTATCCTTCTTATCCTGAGTAATTTTGGTATGGGTGGCATAGCGGGAGGAGCAATTTCTTCTGTAGGATTTGGACTTGTAGGAGCAATGGCATATTTATTTCCATTTGTATTTTTCGGGGCAGTTGCTTTTTATATTTCCAATAAAGGAAATCCTCATGCTTACATAAAAGTAGGTGCCGCAATTGTTCTGGTCATTCTCCTTTGTGGAATTTTAGAATTGATGTTTCATCCATATACTGCCGGGACATCTGTTTTATCTTACTACAAAGATTCCAGTGCTGATAAAAATGCGGGTGGATTACTTGGCGGAATTCTGATCAGCATTTTATGTCCACTGATTGGAGAAGCAGGTACTTATGTTATTTTGATCATTTTCTCAATCATTTGTATCATTCTGGTAACAGAACGTTCTTTATTAGCTCCACTTGGAAGACAGGGAAAGAAAGCTTACCAGGAAGTGAAACGGAAACATCAGGAAACTGCTGAGATCCGTACACTGGAGCGGGATGCCCGCAAAGAGGCACTTGCGTTGAAGCAAAGAGAAAAAGTCGAAACTTCACAGGCAGATGCATCTTCTCCAAGTGAGAAAAAGAAACGCACAAAGCGGACAGACCTTAAAGCATCAGGTATCACGTTCGCAACAACGCTTCTTTCGGAAGAAGAATCACCTGTTGGTGGCTTTGGGCGGACTCCAAAATCACCTGAAATGACAGAACTTGTCCCGGAGAAAGAGCCGGATTCGAAAGATCTGACGGATTCCTTTGAAGATCATTTTGTCATTAACAGAGCAGAACCGGCAATGGATGTACAGGAAGAGATTCCGTTTGACGATGCACTGCACCTTGAACCGGTACAGACACCCGCTTCCCGACAAGAAAACGAGATGAGTTCTGAACATGATCCGGCTGCGGATCCTATGATTGAAAATAGCCCGGAGATAAAACAGGAGCATTCCAGAAAAAGCAGCAAAAAAGACGCGCAGGCGGTTGCCGCAGAGACAGCCAGTGTAGAACAGACCATACGGGAACAGGAGCAAAAACCACGGCCGGTTTATCATACACCTCCGCTGAATCTGTTAAAGAAGGGGAAGAAAGGCGGCGGTGATTCGGATGAACACCTTCGTGCCACGGCTTTAAAACTGGAACAGACACTACAGAATTTTGGAGTTGGAGTACATGTAACAAACGCAAGCTGTGGTCCATCTGTTACAAGATATGAACTTCAACCGGAACAGGGCGTAAAAGTAAGCCGGATTGTTGGACTTGCAGATGATATCAAGCTAAATCTTGCAGTTGCAGATCTGAGAATTGAAGCTCCAATCCCTGGTAAAGCCGCGGTCGGTATCGAAGTTCCGAACAGTGAAAATACAGCGGTTATGCTGGGAGATCTGCTGGAGTCAAAAGAGTTCAAAAACAGTAAATCGCCAATTTCATTTGCAGTTGGTAAAGATATTGCCGGAAAGGTTGTTGTGACTGACATTGCCAAGATGCCACATCTTCTTGTTGCAGGTGCAACGGGATCCGGTAAATCTGTCTGCATCAACACTCTGATCATGAGTGTTATTTATAAGGCAGATCCTGATGATGTTAAACTGATCCTTGTCGATCCAAAAGTTGTGGAACTAAGTGTATATAACGGAATTCCACATCTGATGATTCCGGTTGTCACAGATATGAAGAAGGCGGCAGGTGCTTTGAACTGGGCAGTTGCTGAGATGGAAAAGCGTTACAAACTTTTTGCACAGTACAATGTACGTGATTTAAAGGGCTTTAATGAAAAGGTCAAACATGGGGAAACCGGACCGGAGATTCAGAAAAAACTTCCTCAGATTGTAATTATCATTGACGAGCTTGCTGATCTTATGATGGTTGCTCCGGGAGAAGTAGAAGGTGCTATCTGTCGTCTGGCACAGTTGGCCAGAGCAGCGGGACTTCATTTGATTCTTGCAACACAGAGACCATCTGTAAATGTTATTACCGGATTGATCAAAGCAAACATGCCTTCCCGAATTGCTTTTTCTGTATCATCAGGTGTCGATTCAAGAACCATTATCGATATGAATGGTGCTGAAAAGCTTCTAGGAAAGGGAGACATGCTCTTTTATCCATCCGGATATCCAAAACCTGTCAGGGTGCAGGGATCTTTCGTTTCGGACGAAGAAGTTCAAAAAGTTGTTGATTATTTGATTGACAAGAACGGAAATACCTCGTACAGTAATGAACTAGAAGAACAGATTTCAAGCAGCGCAGATCTTCCGGGTCAGGGAATGCTTCCGGGACAGCAGGACAGCGAGAACAGCAGGGATGTCTATTTTGCAGATGCAGGGAATCTGATCATCGACAAGGAAAAAGCATCGATTGGTATGCTTCAGAGGATGTTCAAGATTGGTTTCAACCGTGCTGCCAGAATTATGGATCAGCTATGTGAAGCCGGTGTTGTAGGTCCGGAGGAAGGAACAAAACCAAGAAAAGTGCTTATGACAAAAGAAGAGTTTGCAGAATATATGCAGAATCAGACTTCGTAAAATTTAACAACACCAAAAGTGATACAAAGGAGAGGGACAGATGAAAACAGATATTCAGATTGCACAGGAAGCAGAAATGAAACACATCAAAGAGGTAGCGGTACAGGCCGGTATTTCAGAAGATGAACTTGAATTTTATGGAAAATATAAGGCAAAACTTTCCGATGAACTCTGGAACAGAATCAAAGATAATAAGGATGGAAAGCTTGTACTTGTAACAGCAATCAATCCTACTCCGGCCGGAGAAGGTAAGACTACAACATCTGTAGGTCTTGGACAGGCATTTGCAAAACTTGGAAAAAAGGCAATGATCGCACTTCGCGAGCCATCTCTCGGACCATGTTTCGGAATCAAAGGTGGAGCAGCCGGTGGCGGATATGCCCAAGTTGTTCCTATGGAAGATCTGAACCTGCATTTTACAGGAGACTTTCATGCAATCACTTCAGCAAACAACCTTCTTGCAGCAATGCTCGATAATCATATCCAGCAGGGAAATACACTTGGTATTGATCCAAGACAGGTTGTATGGAAACGTTGTGTCGATATGAATGATCGTGTTCTCAGAAATATTGTTGTCGGACTTGGACGCAAAACAGACGGTATGGTCCGTGAAGATCATTTTGTCATTACAGTGGCATCTGAGATCATGGCGATCCTCTGTCTTGCAGATGATCTTGCTGATCTTAAACGCAGACTTGGAAGAATCATTGTTGCTTACAATTTCAAGGGAGAACCTGTTACAGCAGATGATCTTCAGGCAACAGGTGCTATGGCTGCACTTCTGAAAGATGCGATCAAGCCAAACCTGATCCAGACACTTGAGCATACACCGGCATTAGTACATGGCGGTCCATTTGCAAACATTGCACATGGCTGCAATAGTGTACGTGCAACAAAGATGGCTCTGAAGTTAAGTGACATCACTGTCACAGAAGCCGGATTTGGTGCAGATCTTGGCGCTGAGAAATTCTTTGATATCAAATGCCGTATGGCAGGTCTGAAACCAGATGCAGTAGTTTTAGTTGCAACAGTACGTGCATTAAAGTATAACGGTGGCGTTGCAAAGGCTGACCTTGCAGAAGAGAACCTGGATGCCCTTGCAAAAGGTATTGTAAATCTTGAGAAACATATTGAAAATATTCAGAAATACGGTGTACCGGTAATCGTTACACTGAATTCATTTGTAACAGATACGGATGCTGAAAATGCATTTATTGAAAAATTCTGTCGTGAACGCGGATGCGAGTTTGCCCTCTCAGAAGTGTGGGAGAAAGGCGGAGAAGGCGGTTTAGATCTTGCGCAGAAGGTTCTTGAGACACTTGAGACAAAAGAAAGTGATTTCCATACGCTTTATAATGATGAGATTTCTCTGAAAGACAAGATTCGTACAATCGCACAGGAGATTTACGGCGCACATGATGTTGTATATGAACCTGCAGCCGAGAAACAGCTCGCCAAGATTGAATCTATGGGATTTGGTTCTTTCCCAATCTGTATGGCAAAGAATCAGTATTCTCTTTCAGATGACGCTACAAAGCTTGGAAGACCTGAAAACTTTGATATTCATATCCGCGAGGTATATGTAAGTGCAGGAGCCGGTTTTGTTGTCGCACTGACGGGCGCTGTTATGACAATGCCTGGACTTCCAAAAGTTCCTGCTGCAAACGGAATCGACGTTACAGATGACGGAAAGATCACCGGACTTTTCTAAAGTTTTTTATGATTGGCTGCCGGTCATAGTATTTTTTGACCGGCAATGCCAATTGTCTTCATGGAGTTAGATAATTAATTAAGGAGATACACATGGCACAGTTGATAGATGGTAAATTAATCTCTCAGCAGATTAAAAATGAGTTGAAAGAAGAAGTAGCACAGTTTAAGGCAGAAGGCATTGATATTTGCCTTGCTGTTATTCAGGTGGGAAGTGATCCGGCTTCTTCTGTATATGTCAGAAACAAGAAAAAGGCATGCGCCTATATCGGGGTAGAATCCAGATCATATGAACTTCCGGAAGAAACTTCGGAAGAAGAACTGATCAAGTTAGTAGAAGAGTTAAATGCGGATGAAAGCGTAAACGGAATTCTTGTACAGCTTCCGGTACCGGATCATATTGATGAAGATAAGATCATCCGTACAATTTCACCGAATAAGGATGTGGATGGATTCCATCCTGTAAGTGTTGGAAGACTCTGGATCGGAGAAAAAGGATTTTTATCCTGTACTCCGGCCGGAATCATTCAGCTTTTGAAAAGATCCAATATTTCGATTGAAGGAAAAGAATGTGTGATCATTGGACGAAGCAATATCGTCGGTAAACCAATGGCAGCCCTTTTGCTTCGTGAAAATGGAACTGTAACCGTTGCACATTCCCGAACAAAAGATCTTAAAGAAGTAGCAAAACGAGCAGATATCCTGATTGTTGCAATTGGAAAAGAGCGTTTTATCACATCTGAATATATCAAAGAGGGAGCTGTTGTCATCGATGTAGGAATGCATCGTGATGAAGCGAACCATCTTTGCGGAGATGTTGATTTTGCGGATGTTGAACCTCATTCTTCTGCAATCACGCCGGTGCCGGGTGGTGTTGGTCCAATGACAATTGCGATGCTGATGAATAATTGTGTTGAAACAGTTCGTAAGTAGGAGGAGCTTGTAAATGAGGTGTACACATTGCGGAGCAAATATACCAGACGATCAGTTGATTTGTCCCGTATGCGGTGCTGAAGTACAGATTGTACCAGATTATAACCCTCTGGAAGACGTACTCGCACGCGAAGTGAAAGGCTCAGTAGCCGGAGCTACACGTCAGATCCAGGCAGATGTAGTCCGCAGGCAGAATATGAGCCAAAACCAACAGAACAGAAATCGGCAAGATCAACGATCAAATCCTAGTTCCACACGCGTCTTAAGCCAGGCGGAACTGGATAAAGTAAGAGAAGAGCGAAGAGAACAGCTACGACGCCAGAGAGCGCAAAGACAACGTCAGAAAACAGATGCAAAGCGTTATCAGGATGCCCGTCAGTCAACAGAGAATCTGCGCCGGACATCTACTGAGAGCAGACGCCTGCAGCAGATCAAAAAACAAGAAGCTGCCAGAAAAAAACGCCAAAAATTACTTACGGTTTTTTTCCTGCTCATTCTTCTGATTGGTGTCGGAATTTATATCGGATATCAGAATTCCTATACAGGCATGATCAAAAAAGGGAATGCCGCACTGCAGAATAGCAACTATACTTCTGCAGAGAATTATTTTAACAGAGCAATTATAAAGGATAAATCAAAGGCAGAGGCTTATACCGGACTTGCTAATATCTATGTTGCCCAGGATGATCTGGACAGTGCAGAGAGCGTCTATCTCAACGCACTGGAGACACAACCGTCGAATGTAAATCTCTATAAAGCTGCAGTAAAATTCTATGAAAAAACAGAACAGCCGAATAAGATTTCCGATCTCCTGCAGGATTGTGAAGATAAGAATGTATTATCTGCTATGAATGATTATGTTTCATCTGCTCCTAAATTTAGTTTGAAAGAAGGAACCTATGATGAAGTACAGCAGGTAACATTAACATCTGCTACAGACGGAACGATTTATTATACAACAGATGGTTCTGATCCGACGGAGTCAAGTACAGAATACAAAGAAGCTGTTTTGCTTCAGTCCGAAGGTGACACAGAAATCCGTGCAATTGCTGTTAATAAAAAAGGAATACCAAGTGCTGTTTCCAGTGCGAAATATTCCATTGAATTTCCACTTGTAGACGCTCCGGCAGTTTCTCCATCAACCGGACAATATAGTACAGCCACTCAGATCACGATTACGGTACCGGATGGATATACGGCATACTACACGATGGACGGTTCAACTCCAACCGCATCCTCTGAGAAATATACTGACCCGATTGATATGCCAGAAAATTCACAAACAACTTTTTCAGCAATTCTCGTGAACGATAAAAATGGAAAAGCAACGGAAGCAACAACACGAAACTATATTACTACATATTAAGTAAACTGTGTAAAGTAACTAGAAAGCAACCTTGATTTTGGAAAATATTATGTAAATTTTCCAAAATAGGGTTGCTTTTTTTAGCATAATAACAATACTACATAAAAAAGGAGAGATTTGTTATGAGTAGATTTTGCTTACCAAGAGACATTTATCATGGAAAAGGATGTCTGGAAGAACTGAAGAACCTGAAAGGAAAGAAAGCCATTCTTGTAGTTGGTGGCGGTTCTATGAAACGTCAGGGATTCCTGGATAAAGCAGTTAATTATCTGAAAGAAGGCGGAATGGAAGTTCAGCTGTTTGAAGGTGTTGAGCCAGATCCGTCAGTTGAGACTGTTATGAAAGGTGCAGAAGCAATGCGTGCTTTCGAGCCGGATTGGATCGTTGCTATGGGTGGTGGATCACCAATCGATGCAGCGAAAGCTATGTGGGCATTCTATGAGTACCCGGAGATCTCCTTTGAAGACCTGATCACACCATTCAGCTTCCCGGAACTGAGACAGAAAGCTAAATTTGCAGCAATTCCTACAACTTCAGGAACAGCTACAGAGGTTACAGCATTCTCAGTTATCACAAACTATCAGACTGGTGTGAAATATCCACTGGCTGACTTCAACATCACACCAGATGTTGCAATCGTTGATCCTGACCTTGTTGCAGGACTCCCGGTTAAACAGGTTGCATATACAGGTATGGATGCTCTTACACATGCAATTGAAGCATATGTATCCACACTGAACGGACCTTTCACAGATCCACTTGCACTGCAGGCAATTGAGATGGTTCTTGATTATCTGCCAGGATCTTACAAATGTGATATGGTTGCAAGAGAGCAGATGCATTATGCACAGTGCCTTGCAGGAATGGCATTCTCTAATGCATTACTTGGTATCGTTCATTCAATGGCTCATAAAACAGGTGCTGCATTCTCTACAGGACATATTCCGCACGGATGTGCTAACGCAATTTACCTTCCATACGTTATCAAATACAACGCCAAAGACGCTGTAGCTGCAAAACGTTATGCTGAAATCGCACGCAGAATGGGACTTGCCGGAACATCTGAGCAGGCTCTGATCAACAGCCTTGTTGAGAAGATTGATGAGTTCAATGTAAGACTGAACATTCCTAAGACTCTGAAAGACTTCGGAATCAATGAAGAAGAATTCAAAGAAAAAGTTGACAAGATTGCAGAACTGGCTGTAGGAGATGCCTGTACAGGATCTAACCCACGTGCAATCGATCCGGCTGCTATGGCTAAACTTCTTACATGTACATACTACGGAACAGAAGTTGATTTCTAAAATCAAAAATTAATAAAGGTTTCAGTGTTCTTATAAAATAAGATAACGCTGTAAACTTGTCTTAAACAATACGGGTAGACGCATGAAATTGTGTGTCTGCCCGTATGTTTTACTTGAATTCATAGCTGAAGTGTCGTATTATTAACAAAGAGCGAGTTGTTATTGTTTACACAATGTTTGAAGACAATAACGTCGATTTATTTACAAGGAGGAGAAACATGTATAAGATATTAAAAGCTGAAAAACTGGCTGATAAGATTTATCTGATGAATGTTCATGCACCACGTGTAGCAAGTCACTGTCAGCCTGGTCAGTTTGTCATCGTTAAAATGGACGAGAAAGGCGAACGTATTCCGCTGACAATCTGTGATTATGACAGAGAAGCAGGAACAATCACAATCGTTTTCCAGGAAGTTGGAGCTTCTACAGTGAAAATGGGAGAACTCAAAGCCGGAGACAGTTTCCGTGACTTTACAGGTCGGCTTGGATGCGCTTCTGAGTTTGTTCATGAAGACCTTGAGTCCCTTAAGAATAAGAAGATGCTGTTTGTAGCCGGTGGAGTTGGGGCTGCTCCGGTTTACCCACAGGTAAAATGGTTGAAAGCACACGGAATCGATGCTGATGTTATCGTTGGTGCTAAGACAAAAGATATGCTGATCCTTGAAGATCAGATGGAAGCTGTTGCAGGTAATTACTACCCATGTACAGATGACGGTTCTTACGGACACGCAGGAATGGTTACAACTATGGTAGAAGAACTTGTAAACAACGGAAATAAATACGATGTCTGCGTTGCGATCGGACCGATGATCATGATGAAATTTGTCTGTCTCTTAACAAAGAAACTTGAGATTCCAACTATCGTCAGCATGAACCCGATCATGGTAGACGGAACAGGTATGTGTGGTGCCTGCCGTCTTCAGGTTGGAGATGAGATTAAATTTGCATGCGTTGACGGACCAGAGTTCGACGGACACCTTGTTGACTTTGATCAGGCAATGAAGAGAAGCCAGATGTACAAATCTGAAGAAGGACGCGCAATGCTGAAGCTTCAGGAAGGCGATACACATCACGGCGGATGCGGACATTGTGGAGGTGACGAATAATGGCTGATATGATGAAAAAAGTACCTGTAAGAGAGCAGGATCCAAAAGTACGTGCAACAAACTTTGAAGAAGTTTGTCTCGGTTATAACAAAGAAGAAGCAATGGAAGAGGCTACAAGATGCCTTAACTGTAAGAATGCAAAATGTATCCAGGGCTGTCCTGTATCCATCAACATTCCGGCATTTATCCATCAGGTAAAAGAAGGAAACATTGAAGAAGCTTACAAGATCATTGGTAAATCCAGTGCACTTCCGGCTATCTGTGGACGTGTTTGCCCGCAGGAATCCCAGTGTGAAGGAAAATGTATCCGTGGAATCAAAGGTGAGCCTGTTTCTATCGGAAAACTGGAGCGTTTCGTTGCTGATTATGCACTTGAGAACGATATCAAACCAGAAGGTGCTGAGACTATGAACGGTCACAAAGTAGCCGTTATCGGTTCTGGTCCGTCCGGACTTACATGTGCCGGAGACCTTGCAAAACTCGGATACGATGTAACAGTATTCGAAGCATTACATGAGCTCGGTGGAGTACTTGTATATGGTATTCCTGAGTTCCGTCTTCCAAAACAGAAAGTCGTTGCAAAAGAGATCGAGAAAGTAAAAGAGCTCGGTGTTAAATTCGAGACAAACGTTGTTATCGGTAAATCCACAACAATCGATCAGCTGATGGAAGAAGAAGGATTCGAGGCAGTATTCATTGGATCCGGTGCCGGACTTCCAATGTTCATGGGAATTCCGGGAGAGAATGCAAACGAAGTATTCTCCGCAAATGAATACCTGACAAGAAGTAACCTGATGAAAGCTTTCCGTGATGATTACGATACACCGATCGCTGCCGGTAAGAAAGTAGCTGTTGTTGGTGGTGGTAACGTAGCTATGGATGCTGCAAGAACAGCTCTTCGTCTTGGCGCAGAAGTTCATGTAGTATACAGAAGAAGTGAAGCAGAGCTTCCTGCAAGAGCAGAAGAAGTTCATCATGCAAAAGAAGAAGGAATCATCTTCGATCTTCTTACTAATCCGAAGAAGATCAACGTTGACGAGAACGGTAATATCACAAGCATGACAGTGATCAAGATGGAACTT
>OMDC01001001.1_pt1 | contig 11037 bp, 10 predicted proteins | sample 1674201 | NCBI WGS metagenome assembly OMDC01 (sample SAMEA103958152, study PRJEB25191) | human gut metagenome | biome: human-associated habitat [ENVO:00009003]; feature: intestine environment [ENVO:2100002]; material: feces | place: Germany | collected 2013/2015 | reverse complement strand
CCCTGAATTCTGTTCCTCTTTTTTTATTCTTTCTGATTCTTATTCTGCAACATCTTTCATGCTGAAGCTGAATCTTCCCATCTTATCTTTACCAAGGCATACAACCTTCACAACATCACCGATGCTTACAACGTCTTCTACCTTGTCAACTCTCTGCTTAGAAAGCTTGGAAATGTGTACCATTCCTTCTTTACCCGGTGCAAACTCAACGAATGCTCCGAATTCTTTGATGCTGATAACCTTTCCTTCAAAAAGCTGTCCTGCTTCGTAATCTGTAACGATTGTCTGGATGTACTTCGCAGCTTTCTCCATGTTCTCTTTCTCTGTACCGCAGATAGATACATTTCCTTCATCATCGATGTCGATCTTAACACCTGTCTCGTCGATGATTGCATTGATTGTCTTACCACGCTGTCCGACAACATCACCGATCTTCTGTGGATCGATCTGCATCTGAATAATCTTCGGTGCAAACTCTCCAACTTCTTTTCTAGGCTCAGCGATTGCTTTACTCATAACTTCATCCATGATGTAAGTTCTTGCTTTCTTTGTAGCAGCGATTGCTTCTTCGATGATCGGTCTTGTCAGTCCGTGGATCTTGATATCCATCTGGATTGCTGTGATACCTTTGTGAGTACCTGCCACCTTGAAGTCCATGTCTCCGAAGAAGTCCTCGAGTCCCTGGATATCTGTCAGTACAAGGTAATCATCATCTGTCTCACCTGTTACAAGTCCTGCAGAGATACCTGCTACAGCAGACTTGATCGGCACACCTGCTGCCATCAGTGACATACTGGATGCGCAGACACTTGCCTGTGATGTAGATCCATTAGACTCAAATGTCTCAGATACTGTACGGATTGCATATGGGAACTCAGACTCGCTTGGAAGTACCGGAAGAAGTGCTCTCTCAGCCAGTGCTCCATGTCCGATCTCACGACGTCCCGGTCCTCTGGAAGGTCTTGTCTCTCCTACAGAGTAGGACGGGAAGTTGTAGTGATGCATATATCTCTTTGTCTTCTCTGCTTCATCAAGACCGTCAAGCTTCTGTGCTTCAGAAAGTGGAGCAAGTGTTGTCATTGTGCAGATCTGTGTCTGTCCTCTTGTGAACATAGCAGAACCATGAACTCTCGGGATCAGGTCTACTTCTGCTGCAAGCGGTCTGATCTGATCGATCGCACGACCATCCGGACGCTTATGATCTTTGAGGATCATCTTTCTTACTGTCTTCTTCTGATACTGGTAAACAGCCTCACCAAGCTTCGCAAGATACTCTTCGTTGTCTGCAAATGCTTCCTCGAGTCTCTCTGTGATCACACGGATATTCTCTTCTCTTGTCTGCTTGTCATCTGTAAATACAGCCTCTTCCATCTCAGCAGCCGGAACGATCTCCTGGATCGCATCAAAGAGTTCCTGCGGAACAGCAAAGCTCTGATACTCATGTTTCGGCTTTCCACACTCTGCAACGATCGTGTCAAAGAAAGCGATCACTTTCTGGTTCAGATCATGTGCCGCAAAGATTGCTTCAATCATCTTCGCTTCCGGAACTTCCTTCGCACCGGCCTCGATCATGATAACCTTTTCCTTTGTAGAAGCAACTGTCAATGCAAGATCAGATACTTCCTTCTGTGCTGCTGTCGGGTTGAATACGAATTCTCCGTCAACGAGTCCAACCTGTGTTGTAGAGATTGGTCCGTCAAACGGGATATCAGAAATACTTGTTGCAAGTGCGGCACCAAGCATAGCTGTAAGCTCCGGACTGCAATCCTGATCTACAGAAAGAACAAGGTTCTCAAGTGTTACGTCATTTCTATAATCTTTCGGGAACAGAGGACGCATCGGACGGTCGATGACACGGTCTGTCAGGATCGCATTCTCAGATGCTTTACCCTCTCTCTTATTAAATCCTCCCGGGATCTTTCCTACAGCGTACATTCTCTCATTATACTCTACGCTGAGTGGGAAGAAATCAATTCCTTCTCTCGGCTTGTCAGATGCTGTTGCTGTACACAGTACAGTTGTGTCACCATAATGCATCAGCACTGCACCATTCGCCTGTTTTGCCACACGGTCAACATCCACGCGCAGTGTTCTGCCGGCCAGTTCCATTTCAAACTTTTTATACATGGTTTTCTCCTTTTTATCTTATCTTCGTTTTATATGAGCAGAACAATTTGCTCCGAAACTACTGAAAAATGTACTATTCTATAGCAATTGAAACCCACTGTAGTCGTTGAATAATACACTTTTCAGTGGTCTCGGTTCTTCTCTGCCCACAAGCTTTTAAATTATATCATATTCCATAATAAGAAGTAAATAGTTTTCCAAAAAAAGAACAAAAAGTACCAAAAATTCAGACAAAAAGAAACAGACCAGAAACCACATCATCAGATGCAGCTTCTGATCTGTCAATTGATCTTCTTTTTTGGAAAATCTTATTATTTTCTCAGACCAAGTTTCTCGATCAGAGCACGGTATCTCTCGATATCTACTTTCTTGAGGTATGCAAGAAGTCCTCTTCTCTGTCCAACCATCTTAAGAAGTCCTCTTCTTGAGTGGTGATCCTTCGGGTTAGCTTTGAAGTGATCTGTCAGCTCGTTGATTCTTGCTGTAAGGATAGCAACCTGTACTTCCGGTGATCCTGTATCTCCCTCTGTTCTTCCAAATTCTTTGATGATAGCCTGTTTCTTCTCTTTTGCGATCATTGTAATATCCTCCTTAAAATTCTTAGTTAAACCGCCTGGCATTAAGCAATGGTCGGAGTGATCCGATTACCGAACACCGGCTGATTTGATACCTCGGATAGTATAGCACAGAGATATCTGCTTGTAAAGCACAAATTTAAAATCTTTTATCTTTCATCGAATGGATGATTTTTCAGATATTCCTCTCCGTACCGCATATCTTTCATCACGCGGTCTTTGAGTTCTTCAACCGAATGAAATTTCGTTTCCGGACGTTCGAACTCCAGGATCTGCACTGTGGCAGTCTTCCCGTAAGCATCGCCTTCATATCCGTAAACATAAACTTCGAACAACCGTCTTTTCTCTTGCGCAACGGTCGGTTTCACCCCGGCATTTCCCACACCGCCATACCATACACCATCCACAAGGACGCGACAGGCATAGACACCGTACTTTGGCAGGATTTTCTTTTCCTGCGGTGCAAGATTCATTGTCGGAAATCCAAGTGTTCTTCCAAGCTGCTGTCCATGTTCCACAACACTGGTGATCTCATACGGATACCCCAGAAGCTTATTTGCAAGAGGAACATTTCCATCGAGGAGAAGTTCCCTGATATAAGTGCTGCTGATCTCCCGGTCTTTGTAATATGCTTTCTCGACCACATCAACTGTATAGCCATATTTCGCTGCATATTTCTCCAGCATCTGATGATTGCCTCTTTTTTCATGACCAAAATTAAAATCCGTTCCTACAACAATGTATGATGCGTGCAGTTTCTTATGCAGGATTTCATCGATAAATTTCTCTGCTTCCATCTCCATCATTTCTCTCGTAAATGGAATCTCGATCAGATAATCTACCTTGTCCTCAAGAAATGCCCTTCGCTCTTCATTTGTCATCAGACAATCTCTGTCCATATCAAAGGCACAAACGACACTGTCGCAGTCTTCCTTCTGCGCATATTTTATTATTCTGTTGAGCAGCTTCTGATGTCCTCTGTGCAATCCATCAAACTTTCCAAGCGTTACCGCTGTGTGATTTCTTCCGTCAAAGGCATCTAATCCTTTTATATATTGCATGTCTGTCTTATTCGTCCTTTATTTCTCAATTTTCTCTGCTTCAGGATCCAGAAACATTTTCTTAATATGGAACAGCTTCTTCGGTGCACGATACTGATAAAGGCCGATAAAATTCTTTCTAGAATCATATACTCTGACTTCCTGCCCATCTGTCCACGCTTCTTTTTCTAACAGAAAATGTTCCGGAAAATCATTTCCGTTATAAGACATCCATGCCTTCGCATCCGTCACAGTAACGGCCGGCAGTTCCGCGAAGATCTGATCCAGAGGAGTGAAAAGTTCTGCACCTTCTCCCTGTTCCATCTTCTGTCGCACTTCATCCAGTGTTACCGCATCTTCTTTCAGGAAACGGCCGACTTTCGTACGCTCAAGTTCTTCCATACATCCGCCCACCTGAAGTTTCTCTCCAATGTCATGGCACAAAGTACGGATATATGTTCCCTTAGAACAGTCCACCTCCATACGCACATGTGGAAGATTCATCTCCAGAATGCGAATTCCATGGATCTGGACTTTTCTGCTCTTACGCTCCACGGTCTTTCCTTCACGGGCAAGCTCATAAAGCTTCTTTCCATTCACTTTCAACGCAGAGTACATCGGCGGAATCTGATCATATTCTCCGATAAATGATTCGATACAGGAACGTACTTCCTCTTCCGTCAGATTGCCCGGATCCCTCTCCTCCAGAACCTCTCCGGAAATGTCCTGCGTATCTGTCGTCTTTCCTAAAAGCAGCAGAGCCTCATATGTCTTATCATGATCTGTCAGAAGCTCACAAACCTTTGTTGCTCTTCCAAGACACACCGGAAGGACTCCCGTTGCATCCGGATCAAGCGTACCTGTATGGCCGATCTTCTTCTGTCCGACAACTTTTCGAAGAACCGCAACCACATCATGGGAAGTATATCCTTTTTCTTTGTAAATATTAACTATTCCGTTTATCATTTTTCCTCGTTTTTCTCTTCTGCCGCTCTAAGCTGTCTTTCAATTAAAAGTGTCAGATTGTTGATCACATCATGCGGGGAACCTTTCATTGTAACACCGGCTGCTCTCACATGACCGCCACCACCGTAATATTTCGCAACTGCACTTACATCAACGATTTCTTTTGATCTAAGGCTTACTTTAAATGTCTGCGGTTCGAGCTCGTAAAGAAGGATTGCAACCTCCACACCTCTTGTCTGACGCAATACGCTGACAATTCCATCCAGATCAGACGGTTTTGCCTGGAAGAACTCCATTTCTTTCAAACGTATCACTGAGACAACCGCTTTCTTATTCAGGATCATCATACTCTCAAGAAGTGCCTTCCCAAGCATCTGATTCTGAACATAGGATTTTTCAAAATATGTTCCGTCAATGATCGCGCTTCCATTGATCCCTTTTCTTAAAAGTGCAGCACCGACTTCCATTGTCTCCGGTGAAGTACAGGAATACTGGAACACTCCGGTATCATGCACAATCCCCATATAAAGGAAAGATGCGATTTCTTCCGTAATCTTCTCCTCATCCAGCAGACGGAAAACAAGTTCAGAAGTAGAACTTGCATCCGGCACGATATAATTCGTGTCTGCAAAAGACTCGTTACTGACATGGTGATCCACACATAAAGTTTCCTTTGCATTTTGGAACACCGGCTCGGAAAAACCAAGACGTCTTTCGTCCCCGCAATCCAGACTGATGAAAAGGTCATAAACTTTGCCTTCTACAATCTCATGCTTCGGCACATCTCTGTGTCCCATCATCTGAAATGCTTCCGGAATCTCCTCCAGATACAGATCTGTCTCAATCTCCGGATAATAAGTGGTCAGATAAAGATATAATCCAATTGTAGAACCAACGCAGTCCCCATCCGGACGAATGTGTCCACCAATGGCTACACTGTGTTTTCCTTTTAATACATCGTTTAATACGATCATCTATTCCTCAGCTCCATCCTTCAAATCTCTTGTCACTTCGTCAATTTTCTTGCTGATATTTACTCCATATTCAATGGACTGGTCTACGATAAATGTAATCTGTGGTGTGTTGCGCATATTCACTGTACGTGCAAGTTCTCTGCGGATATATCCCTCTGCACTCTGAAGACCTTTGATCGTATCTTCCTGTGCTTTCTTGTCTCCGAGAACACTGATATATGCCTTGCATGTCTTAAGATCCGGTGCTACTTCAACAGCAACAACAGATGTCAGCGGTGCAACACGTGGATCTTTGATCCCGCCACGCAGGATATTACTCAGCTCACGCTGTACTTCTGCATTGACTCTTGTATTCTTAATACTGTTCTTTCTCATGTTATAACTCCTTTTTTATACAGAAAAGTTACTCCTGCAATGTATGACCCATGCACGAGTAACAATTCTGTCACCTGCTGACAATTACAACACTCTGCAAATGTCGGCATCTTTTATTCTTACTTGCGTTCTGTCTCTACCATCTTGTAGGCTTCAACCTGATCGCCTTCTTTAATGTCATTGTAGTTCTCGAATACGAGACCACACTCATATCCTGTTCTGACTTCCTTCACGTCATCTTTGAAACGCTTCAGAGATGCCAGCGGTCCGTCGAATACAACGATTCCGTCACGGATCAGACGAACAGAACAGTTTCTCTCGAAGATACCGTCAAGCACATACGCACCGGCAATTGTTCCAACTCCTGATGCCTTGAATGTCTGACGTACTTCCGCATGACCGAGAACCTTCTCCTCAAAGACAGGATCAAGCATACCCTTCATGGCTGCCTCTACATCTTCAATGGCATTGTAGATAACTCTGTAAAGTCTTAAGTCAACACCCTCGCGCTCAGCGATATCTTTCGCTGTTGCATCCGGACGAACGTTAAATCCAATGATGATCGCATTTGATGCAGATGCAAGGATAACGTCAGATTCATTAATTGCACCAACACCGCCATGGATGATCTTAACAACAACTTCATCGTTACTCAGCTTCAGAAGACTCTGTTTGATTGCCTCTACAGATCCCTGAACATCAGCCTTAACAACAATGTCAAGTTCTTTGAGGTTACCTTCCTGGATCTGGTTGAACAGATCATCCAGAGACATCTTGGACTTCGTCTCTTCCAGAAGTTTTACCTTGTTCTGGGAAATAAATGTCTCTGCAAACGCTCTTGCTTCTTTATCAGACTCACATCCTACGAATACTTCTCCCGCATTCGGAACATCATTCAGACCAAGGATCTCAACCGGCTGGGACGGACCTGCTTCTTTCACACGTCTTCCCTTGTCATCCATCATCGCTCTTACACGACCATGAGCGCTTCCTGCTGCGATCGCATCTCCTACGTGGAGTGTACCTTTCTGTACAAGAACAGTTGCAACAGATCCCTTACCTTTATCAAGCTCAGCCTCGATCACAAGACCACGTGCGGCACGGTTCGGGTTCGCTTTCAGTTCCATAACCTCTGCTGTCAGAAGGATCATCTCAAGAAGATCCTGGATTCCTTCATGTGTATGCGCTGATACCGGAACAAAGATTGTGCTTCCGCCCCAGTCTTCCGGAATCAGTTCGTATTCTGTCAGTTCCTGTTTTACACGTTCAACATTCGCACTTGGCTTATCGATCTTGTTGATTGCAACAATAATCTCAATTCCTGCTGCTTTCGCATGGTTGATCGCCTCAATTGTCTGTGGCATAACACCGTCATCCGCAGCAACTACAAGGATTGCGATATCTGTAGAGTTTGCTCCACGCATACGCATTGCAGTAAATGCCTCATGTCCCGGTGTGTCGAGGAATGTGATCTTTTCTCCGTTAATCTCAACAACAGATGCACCGATGTGCTGTGTGATACCACCGGCCTCACGACCTGTTACATTACTGTTACGGATTGCATCCAGAAGAGATGTCTTACCATGGTCAACATGACCCATAACACATACAACCGGTGGGCGTTTCACCATAAGGCTTTCGTCTTCTTCATCCTCTTTCAGAAGTTCTTCGATTACATCTACAACTTCTTCTTTCTCACAGAGAACATCGAATTCCATCGCGATCTCTTCTGCTGTCTCATAATCAACTTCCTGGTTTACAGTTACGATCTTGCCCTGCATGAAAAGCTTCTTAACAATAACAGAAGGAACGATCTTCATCTTATCAGCAAGATCTTTAATTGTAAGAACTTCTGGAATCACAATCTGTTTGATCTGCTCTTCCTGCTTCTCTTCCTTCACCTGTGGCTTCTTCACTTCCACTGCCGGTTTCTGCTTCTTGCCTTTTCTTCCTTTTCCTTCGAAAGCTTCATCTCTGTATTCTTTCTTCTTATTATCTCTTTCTTTGTCTTTCGCTTTGTTTCTCTGTGTCTTCTGCTGTTCTACGATCGGTGTAGCGTCACTTCTGTCGTTTCTGCGATTGTCATTTCTTCTGTCAGAGCGCTGTCCCTGTCCGCGTCCGTCTCTTCCGTCACGGTTCTCTCTTCCATCACGGTTGTCGCGTCCCTGGAATCCGTCACGTCCTCCTCTGTCAGAACGCTGTCCGCGTCCGTCTCTGTCCTGACGTGGTCCTCTGTTTTCGCCTCTGTTCTCGCCATTAGAACGTCTGTCTCCAAATGGTTTCTGTCCCGGTCTGTCAGAGCGTACCTGTCTTCCCTCACCACTCGGACGTCCTGTTCTTGATCCCTGCGGTCTCTCAGAACGTGCTCCGTTCTGTGCCGGACGTGCCGGTCTGTCCTCTGCTGCACGAACCGGTCTTTCGCTTTTTGCTGCCGGTTTCTCTGTACGAGCCGGTTTTCCTTCACCATTCGAACGGCTCTGTCCTGCTACCGGGCGTTTTCCATCACCGTTTGGACGACCCTGGTTCTGTCCCTGACGTCCCTGTCCCGGACGTTTTCCCTGCAGTCTGCTGCTGTTCTTTGAATTCTGCGGGCGAACTACAAATGCAAGATTTTTCTTCTTTGGAGCACCCTCTTTTTCTGTTGTTTTATCTGCAGCCATCTCAGCATCTTTGCCAGCTGCTTCTCTTCTAATATCTTCTGCCACGTTATCCTCCCTGGTGTTTAAACTCTTTTTATTTTCATTCTGCATCTTCTCATCTGCCATATAAATCTACCTCCTTCAAGCAATCAACGGGGAACCTTTGTCTTCTACTCCCATTCATCAGGTACGGGATTTCAGTTCTTTTAATATTCCTTTTGCAAATCCTTCGTCTAATATCGCCAAAGATGCACGGAATTGTTTTCCCATCGCATGCCCCAAGGTATCTTTATCTCCGTAAACTATCATTGGAACTTTATAAAATTTACACATATCACGGAATTTTTTCTTTGTATTATCTGAAGCGTCTTCTGCAACAACTACAAGGCTTGCTCTTCCGGACTTCGTCTGTCCTTCTGTCATAAATTCACCGCTTGCGCAGCGCCCCGCTTTCGTTGCCAGACTGATCAGAGACAGTACTTTATCTCTAGCCAATCTCATCCATCTCCTTTTCCAGCCGTTCATATACTTCCTGCGGTATTGCCTGCTTAAAGGAACGCTCCAGTCCTCTGTTCTTCACAGCCTGCTCAAAACATGCCTTCTGCGGACAGAGATACGCTCCACGTCCGTTTTTCTTTCCGGTTGTGTCAATGACAAATTCTTCTTCCTCTGTTCTGAGGATCCGAATCAGTTCCTTCTTTGGTTTCATCTCGCCGCAGCCTACACATTTACGCATAGGTACTTTCTTCTTTACTGCCAAACAATTCACTCCCTCAGATCTTACTCTTCGTCTGTCTCAACGAATTCAATCTCATCTGCTCCGTCTTCATCAGCTGCATCTGCCGGAACATCATCGTACTCTTCTTCCTCTTCTCCGACTGTATAGCCTTCTTCTCCGACCATACCCATCTGCTCCATGTAGTTCTCCGGAAGATCTCCACACTCAATTGCCTGTGTCTCACTCTTGATATCGATCTTGTATCCTGTCAGACGGGCTGCAAGTCTTGCATTCTGGCCTTCTTTACCGATTGCAAGTGAAAGCTGATAATCAGGAACAATAACTCCTGCAATCTTCTCATCCGGATCAGCCATAACAGAAATAACCTTCGCAGGGCTGAGTGCATTCTCAATCAGAAGTGCCGGATTCTCATCCCAGTTAATGATATCAATCTTCTCACCACGAAGCTCTTTTACGACTGCATTTACTCTTGCACCGTTCATACCAACACAAGCTCCGACCGGATCAACATTCGGATCGTTAGACCATACAGCCATCTTTGTACGGGAACCAGCCTCACGGGCAATGCTCTTGATCTCAACTGTTCCGTCCTTTACCTCTGCAACCTCTGATTCAAACAGACGTTTTACAAGTTCCGGATGTGTACGGGATACAAGGATCTTTGGTCCCTTTGGTGTGTTCTTAACTTCTACGATATAAAGCTTAATACGCTCTGTCGGCTCGAAATGCTCTCCTTTCACCTGTTCGTTCTCTGTAAGGATTGCATCTGCTTTTCCAAGATTTACACTGATATTCTTGCCAATATAACGCTGTACGATACCTGTTACGATATCCTTCTCTTTCTCGAAATACTGATCAAATACTGCCTTGCGCTCTTCTTCTCTGATCTTCTGAAGAATCAGGTTCTTTGCATTCTGTGTTGCAATACGTCCGAATTCCTTGGAATGAAGCTCAACCTGTGCGATATCTCCGATATGAAGTGCCGGATTGATCTTCTCTGCATCCTCAAGACTGATCTCGATTGCAGGATCAAATACTTCTTCAACAACTTCTCTCTCTGCGTATACAGAGTAGTCACATGTGTTGCGGTCCATAACGATCTTAATATTATCGGATGTTCCGAAATGGTTCTTACATGCACTTAAAAGTGAATTCTCAATGGCCTCCAACATGACATCCTTGCTGATGTTTTTCTCTTTTTCAAGAATATCCAATGCTTCGAGTAATTCTGTGTTCATTTTTCTTTCCTCCTAAATTAAAAATCCAAAGCCTGACGGATTAAAGCGATTTCTTTTCTGTCAAATGTCTGCTCTGTCTCATCTTCGTATGTGATGGTCACTGTATTCTCATCATAACTCTTTAAAATTCCGACGAACTCTTTCTGTCGGTCGATTGCACGGTATGTGCGGATCTCTACTTCTTCTCCAAGATTTCTCTTAAAATCCTTCTCTTTCTTAAGTGGTCTTCCAAGTCCCGGAGAACTCACCTCAAATATATACTGGTCATCAATGTAATTCTCCCTGTCCAGTATCTCATTGAAAGCTCTGCTCACATTCTGGCAGTCATCAATAGTAACTCCGCCTTCTTTGTCAATGTAGACAC
>OMDC01000987.1_pt1 | contig 11118 bp, 11 predicted proteins | sample 1674201 | NCBI WGS metagenome assembly OMDC01 (sample SAMEA103958152, study PRJEB25191) | human gut metagenome | biome: human-associated habitat [ENVO:00009003]; feature: intestine environment [ENVO:2100002]; material: feces | place: Germany | collected 2013/2015 | reverse complement strand
ATCTTTATTTTTTCCGCTCTTTTTCACTTTTACAGTCTCTGCAGACGCACTTTTTGTTTTCTTCTCTGCTCTGGCTTTCTTTTCAGCCTTTCCGCCTTTTTCTTCTTTCCCTGCTGCCTCGTCTGTTTTCTTCTTTCTGGCTGTTGTATTCTTTCGTGCCGGTCTGCGTGCAGGTTTCTTCTCTGCCGCAGCATTTTCCATTGTCTCTGTGATCTCTTTACGATTCTCTTCCGCAGTAAGATTTTCTGTTTTATTTTCCTGTTTCTTCAAAATTCCAATTCCATTTCTTAATTTACTAATATTCAATATCTGCATCGTCTGATGTTTTCGGAATTCTGTAACCTGTCGGTGCTTTTGTTTCTTTCATATAGTACTTTTTCTTTACTTCCAGATTTTCGAACATTGCAATTCCATTTCCATCCGTCAACACCCGGTCAATTTCTTTCTGGCATGCCTGGTCTTCATATAAAGTAAACTCAGCTCCTGCAAGTGCAACACCTTTTTCATTTTCCTTTTTCAGCTCAATCTTGTAACAGGCTGGCTTATCTTCTATCGTCACTACCGCAATTCCATCCTCTGTATATTCGATAATAACCTCTCCTTCTTCTGTATTTACCTCAGATAAAAATTCTGTTTTCCCGCTCTCATCAACTTGGAAAATCAGTTCATTATTATTTGTCCGATACCCGTCCGGTGCTTTCACTTCTTTTAATTTGTGAATTCCCTGCGATAATGGCATTACTTTCAGAGTCCCTTTTTCATCCGTTGTGAGAATCTTTTCACTTCCATCCGGTCTGATATGCTTAAATTGCGCTCCCGAAAGAGGATGTCCTGTCTCTGTTGCTTTTTTCACCAAATGGATCTGAAAAACCCTGTCCGGTATCGTAGGGTTCTGATATACATTTATTTTTTCTCCCGTACCTTCTGGTTTTATCTGGCAAACAAAGACTTCCTCATTCAGGAAATACCCTTTTGGCGGTTTTATCTCCTGAATTGTTACAGTTCCCAGCGGAAGCGCTTCTGTTCCGTCTGTCGCTTTATACAATGCATCACCTTTTACCTTATACTTCTCCTGATAACGGCAAACTGCTTTTGCATCTGTTTGAAAGACCCAGCTTCTGACTGGCTTTTCCCCTTCCTTTTCCGGATTTTTCCCTGGATCCAGAAGTTCTGCATAGAATTTCACTAAAAACTGTGCTCCCTGATACGCTGCTGTCCCTGACGGATCAACATACTCCTGTTCCATGCCTGTTTTCTTTAGCAAAAGTTCCACAGGATTCATCTGCGGTGGGTCTGAAAATGTCACCAGAGACTCCTGCCCAGATTTTACTGTAACCGTTTTTACTTCATCCACAAGAGCATAACCTTTTGGAGCATTTAATTCCTTTACGTAATAAGTTCCTGCATTCAGCGCAACTGATGACGAATTTCCTGCCGCATCTGTTCTAAACGTTCCTGCTCTTGATGCACCCGAAAGAGTAGGACTGCTATAAATGCCATACTCTGCTCCCTCCAAAGAATAGCAACTGTTCTTTTCTGTCACAGAAGTATTCGCTGACACCTTCTTTAATCTCCCTGTTCCGGTCGGCTGGTATGTTCCGCCCCATTTACTGAGCGGCTGGCCATTTCCTTCATAAATAACCCCATATGCATCCGGAAAATATTTATAATTCTCTTTCGCCCATGCAATCCCTTTTTGATAATACTCAGATTTGTGTGCTGAGATCCAATGACCATTCCCACAGGCTACATTATTTCCTGTTTCTATCTGGACCATATCTCCATACCAGTGATGTACTTCATTCATGATCCACCATACTGCGCATTGTTTTAAGAGATAATCGTAATTCGAACTCACACCGTTGCACTTATTCTTATCGTAGTAATAGAACATTGCCGCAATCATCTGAATGGTCTGTTTGTTATAACGTTTTGAAGCATCTACTGCTGTTTTGTTGCCCTCCTGAAACTTTAATGTTGGATTGGTGCAATACAGACTTTCTCCTGACTTCGTACCAAGTCTTCCTTCATTCCAATGTTGTAGCACAGGCCAGTTTGGGTCATTATAGTCAACTACATCGATTGCACCGATTCCTCTTTCGATTGCCTTTGTATAAACAGTTTCTCCTGCCCTTGCCGCTGCATATACACCTATGCTTTGTATCTTCTTTTCATCTGTCTGATCAAAAGTTTCTTCCTTGTCTTCCTCCTGTTTATCCTCCGTTTCGTCGCAAAATCCCACACCGATATCTTTCAGGATTTTTTTTACTTCTTCTGCCCAGCGCAGTTCTTCTTCAATATCAACCTCCGTTTTTTCTCCGGCCTCTTCAGGCTGTTTTTCAAGTTCTTCGGCCTTGACAATGCCTCCGTATGTCATTGCATAGAGAATACAGATCAAAAAGACTGACATGCAGAGGATTGCTATAATCTCTCCGCGTCCTTTCATTCATTTTCCTCCCTGTCGATACACATCTCTTTCCCCAGCTGAAGTTTCCCTTCCTGTGCATAATAAAAATAAGCATGATTGCTTAAGATTTCTTCCTCAGGCACCTGCGTTTCATTGATTTCCCGCACCATTCTTTCTAATTCTGACTGACGGATCTGAGAGGATTCCGGTACAATGATCACTTCATGGACACTGCTTGGAAGAACATAGAAATTTTCCTTTAAGACTCCTGCAAGCATGTCCAGAATATAAGGGTATGCAATACAGGCCGCCCCATAATTTTTCAGTTTATTAGACAAAACATACATTTTATCTTTTTCCGGAAGTTCCAGTTCTTCATGAATATGCCAGGTTCTTCTTAACAGATTCTCCCGATCATGTTCCCCGGGAGTTGATCTGCTGAGCAGTTCATACACTGCAAAATTCATTCCGAAACATTCTGCCGGAAGCAGACGCTTTGTATTTTCTTTTGCCACATTCCAAAGCTGTTCTTTTGTCACCTTCCATTGTCTCATATGCAGATCTTTGATCAGCATCACTGCCGTCCCATCATTGTCCGCTTCTACAAGTACTGCAAACACAAGTGACAGATCCAAAAATTCTCTATGTGGAACATCCAGAAGTAATTCCCTGTTTTTCTCTGTGTTGATCAGTCGAAAGATGATTCTGTCTTTTACCCCTTCGAAAGAAAGCATCCTCTCGTAATCCCATGATTTTTCCTGTCGGATTTCTTCATATAGTTCCACCAGATCTTCAATGATCCAATCCATCTGTTTCCCTTTTTCATATAGTTCAAAGAATTCTTCCAGATAGATTGTCGGCGATATATTAACACCCGGCGTCTCCAGGATTAGTCCTGTACGCTCTGTTGCATTATTTTTTTTCGTCGTATAGATGTTTACCCTGACACCTCCATTTAACTCCTGAGTCAGTTTTTCCTTTACCGCATTTACAAATTCTGTATAATTCACTCTTCTCCTTCCTGATTGCGGTTCATAAAATTAAAATGAGAAACCAGTACGAAATGTACTATTTCAATTGAGTTAGAATTTCCCGGAGAGTTCAGAAGCTCTCCAAATAGAATTTCTTAAAATTTAGAACAAATATTATGTGCTCTTTATTATAGACAGGCCTTCCTTAAAAAGCAAGCCAGAATTTTGCATAAATCCAAATTGATTTTTTTAGTGAAAACAGAGAATTTCATCTGATTTTGTCAAAGAAAAAAGGAACCTGCATGATACAGATTCCTTTTTGAAATACAGCTTAAACTGTACTAAATTCGTAATTAAACTCTTGACAGATACTCGCCTGTACGTGTATCGATCTTAAGAACATCACCTGTCTCAACAAACAGCGGTACCATAACAGTAGCTCCTGTCTCAACGATTGCAGGCTTTGTAGCTCCCTGAGCTGTGTCACCCTTGAATCCCGGTTCTGTCTCTGTGATTGCCAGTTCTACGAACAGCGGCGGCTCAACTGAGAATACGTTACCCTTATGGGAACAGATCTTAACGTTCTCATTCTCTTTTACAAATTTCAGAGCGTCTCCAACTACATCAGCGTTGAGAGCAATCTGATCATATGTCTCTACATCCATGAAGTTATACAGATCTCCATCCTGATACAGATACTGCATTTCCTTTCTCTCGATGTGTGCATTCTCGAACTTCTCTGTCGGACGGAATGTCTTCTCTACTACACCACCACTGATGATGTTTTTCAGTTTTGTTCTTACGAACGCTGCACCTTTACCAGGTTTAACGTGCTGGAATTCCAAAATCTGGAAAATATTTCCCTCAATCTCAATTGTTAAACCATTCTTAAAATCTCCTGCTGAAACCATGTATAATCCTCCTTAATTGCATTTCGTTCAGACAATGTAACTGTTCGTTACAGACTTTTTGCTTCTACCATTCTATACTAATTTGCGACTTTTTTCAATCTTTTTTTGCTCTTCTTATAGAAATGAAGCACAATCTTCTCCAAATACCGCTTTAAAACGATCTGAATCTCTTCTTTTGGATTGATCGGATGCACTAAAATGTTGTGTATTCCGACCCTCTTTGCGCCCCATACGTCTGTAAAAAGCTGATCGCCGACAAACAGCGTGTTCGTCTGATCTGTTCCCATGATCTCCATCGCATGAAGATAATTCTTTCTTGCAGGCTTCAGCGCATTATAAATATAATGTGTCTGGATCTCCTGATTAAACATCTCTACACGTTTTTTCTGATTGTTGGACAACAGACAGCTTTCAAAGCCAATCTCTCTCAGTCTCTGAAACAGTCTCTTTGCACGTTCATCTGCCGGTGCACCGTGAGGAACTAATGTATTATCAATATCAAAGATTACCCCCCGGTATCCTTGCTCATATAGTTTTTCAAAAGGGATCTTATAAGTCGACCCCAAATATTCATCTGGAAAAAATTTTTCAAACATTATTTTCATCTAACTCCGTAAGCTTTGAAATCAATTCTTCTATGATCCCAAGAATTGATTTCATTATAACAATTCAGTGAAATGATGTCTACTGTTTTTCCAACGCATCCTGCACATTTCTCCTGAATTCTACCCATGCGTCCTCATCCTCCACAAAATATTTCGGACAGATTTTTCCGGTTACATCATAGTGACGGATCACATCGTCCGAAGTCAGATTGAACCGCTTGCATAAGAAACCGGCGAGCTGGACCACAGAATTGTATGTCTCATCTGTAAGTTGTACAAGTGAGCGGTATGTTGCATCAGTAAACTTTCCATTCTCATCCGGATGACAACATTCAATCGAAATCGTATCCGCATTGCGGTCATTTGAAGCATATGCCATCTCCCAGGTCGGAATACACTGAATAATCTCTCCTTCCAATCCTATCACAAAATTACTGCTTGCCGAAGTCTCATGGCTATCTTTGAGACCATTAAAATAATCTCTGTTATCCTGCGCTGTACTCCCCGGATTCGCTGTGTAATGGACAACAATCCCATTCACATGGTCAATTGTTGTCCCTGGTCTGGAATACGGATTTACATCTAACAACTGTACATCCATCTCCGGCTGCGTAGCATCCACATCAGCATATTGATTTTTCTTTTGTATACAGGATTTAAAAAGAAGAAAAAGTAATAAAATCAATAATGGGATCATTATGATCCGCAGCATTTTCCTGCCTCGCTTTTTCTTCCTTCGTGTATTCTTCGGCAATGTTTTCCGCCCTGCCAGCTGATTTCGTCTTGACGTACTCATTCGGTATTTCTCCTGATTTTTAATTCTCTCATTTCCATCGTTTAAAACAAACATCTTCTTATTTCAGCTATTATACCATATGTTTCTTAACCATTTATGAATTTTGTCTTAACTGTTTTATATTCGTATAAAAGAGAAATTCCCGGCAGATCCAGCTCTCACTGAACCTCCGGGAATTCCTCAAGGCGTTCCTATATATTATTTTATTATATCAGGGATGTGATTTTTCATCCCGTCAGGTAATGCGGAATATCCGCAGTACTTCCACTTATCTGTCTGCAGGCAATCTGCAAACCCTCAATTTACTCGTCTACACTGTAGTTCGGAGCTTCTTTTGTAATATGAATGTCATGTGGATGACTTTCTTTCAGTGATGCCGCAGAGATCTTCACAAATCTTCCGTTCTCTTTGAGTTCTTCGATTGTGTGTGTTCCGCAATATCCCATTCCTGAACGAAGTCCACCCATAAGCTGGAATACCGTATCTTCTACAGATCCCTTGTAAGCTACACGTCCTTCTACTCCTTCCGGAACAAGTTTCTTTGCATTCTCCTGGAAATAACGGTCTTTACTTCCGTTCTCCATCGCTGCGATGGATCCCATTCCACGATATACTTTATATTTTCTTCCCTGGTACAGTTCGAATGTTCCCGGGCTTTCATCACATCCTGCAAAGATGCTTCCCATCATACATACATTCGCACCTGCTGCGATTGCCTTTGTCATATCTCCTGAGTACTTGATACCACCATCTGCAATGATCGGAATACCATACTCTTTAGCAACTTCGTAACAATCCATAACAGCTGAAACCTGAGGTACACCAATACCTGCAACGATACGTGTTGTACAGATAGATCCAGGTCCGATACCAACTTTAACTGCATCTACACCAGCTTCGATCAGTGCTCTTGCAGCCTCTCCTGTAGCCACATTTCCAGCGATCACCTGAAGATCCGGGAATGCATCCTTAACCATCTTCACTGTGCGGATAACATTCGCTGAATGACCATGTGCTGAGTCCATAACAACAACATCTACATGAGATTTCACAAGTGCTTCTACACGCTCCAGACAGTTTGCTGTGATACCAACAGCTGCTCCACAGAGAAGTCTTCCCTGCTCATCCTTTGCTGACAATGGGTACTTGATCTGTTTCTCAATATCTTTAATCGTGATAAGTCCTTTCAGATTACCTTCATCATCTACGATCGGAAGTTTCTCTTTTCTTGCTTTGGCAAGAATCTTTTTTGCATCCTCTAATGTGATTCCTTCTTTTGCTGTAACAAGTCCTTCTGAAGTCATGGATTCTTTGATCTTCTTAGAGAAATCTGTCTCAAACTTCAGGTCACGGTTTGTGATGATTCCGACAAGTTTACGTCCCTCTGTAATCGGCACACCTGAAATACGGTATTTTGCCATCAGGTCATTTGCATCTTCAAGTGTATGCTCCGGTGAAAGAAAGAAAGGATCTGTAATAACACCATTCTCAGAACGTTTCACCTTATCAACTTCCTCTGCCTGTGCTTCAATAGACATATTCTTATGGATGATTCCGATTCCACCCTGGCGAGCCATAGCGATTGCCATTCTATGTTCTGTAACAGTATCCATTCCTGCACTCATCATCGGAATATTCAATACGATTTTCTTTGTCAGATGTGTTGACAGATCTACCTGATTCGGAATTACTTCTGAATAAGCCGGTACAAGAAGAACATCATCAAATGTAATACCTTCCCCTATAATCTTACCCATTATACTTTACCTCTCTTTCTTAAGAACCCATGAAACTGCTTTGAAATGGCAGTTAATGTATCTAAAAATCTTTTGTAATTATTAACTGATATACTACAGAAATTCCCGAAGGATGTCAAGAGTATTTTCCCTGATGTGCTCATAATTTGTATTGATTTATTTTAACCTCTATTATTAAGTTTTACTTATAAGTACTCCTTTATTTATTATCTATGCGACAAACTGAGCCTTTTTTAGAACAAACAAAAGGTTCTATCTGACATTACAAAAATGTGATAGAACCCTCTGTTCCTGCTGCTACAGATCTCTATGTAACAGCTCTTTTATTCTATTCTTATAGAAATTCTGCAAATCTTCCTGATGGATAGATTACATCATTCCCATTCCACCTGCTCCGCCTGCTGGCATAGCCGGTGTATCCTCTTTAATTGTAGATACAACAGACTCTGTTGTAAGAAGTGTAGAAGCAACACTTGTTGCGTTCTGAAGAGCACTTCTTGTAACCTTCGCCGGATCAAGGATTCCCTTCTCAACCATATCTACATATGTCTCATTGTAAGCATCAAATCCTGTTCCTACTTCAGACTCTCTTACTTTGTTTACAATAACTGCTCCCTCAAGTCCTGCATTCTTTGCGATCTGAGCCAGAGGAGCTTCCAGTGCTTTCAGGATAATCTTGGCACCTGTCTTCTCATCTCCCTCAAGAGTCTCTGCGAATTCTTTTACCTTCTTAGAAACATGGATGTATGCGGATCCACCACCACCGATGATTCCTTCTTCAACTGCTGCTTTTGTAGCATTCAGAGCATCTTCCATACGAAGTTTAGCTTCTTTCATCTCTGTCTCTGTAGCTGCACCTACACGGATAACAGCAACTCCGCCTGCAAGTTTTGCAAGTCTCTCCTGAAGTTTCTCTCTGTCGAAATCAGATGTTGTCTCTTCGATTGCTTTCTTGATCTGTCCAACACGATCTGCGATTGCGTTCTTGTCTCCACATCCGTCAACGATAACTGTATTCTCTTTCTGAACCTTAACAGATTTTGCACGTCCAAGCTGATCCATTGTAGTTTCTTTAAGGTCGAATCCGAGTTCTTCAGAAATCACCTGTCCACCTGTCAGAATTGCGATATCCTGAAGCATCTCTTTTCTTCTGTCACCATATCCAGGTGCTTTTACTGCTACAACGTTGAATGTTCCACGCAGTTTATTCACGATCAGAGTTGTGAGTGCCTCACCCTCGATATCTTCAGCGATAATAAGAAGTCTTGCTCCAGACTGAACGATCTGCTCAAGAACCGGAAGAATCTCCTGGATATTGGAAATCTTCTTATCTGTGATCAGAATATATGGATCATCCAGAACTGCTTCCATCTTCTCCATATCTGTTGCCATATATGCGGAAATGTATCCACGGTCAAACTGCATACCTTCTACAAGGTCAAGCTCTGTCTGCATTGTCTTAGACTCTTCGATTGTGATAACTCCGTCGTTGGATACTTTTTCCATTGCATCTGCAACCATCTGTCCAACTTCATCATCTCCTGAAGAAACTGCAGCAACTCTTGCGATCTGCTCTTTTCCGTTGACTTTGCTGCTCATCTCACGGATTGCTTCTACTGCTTTATCTGTAGCTTTCTTCATTCCTTTTCTCAGAACGATCGGGTTTGCTCCTGCCTCAAGGTTCTTCATTCCTTCGTGAACCATTGCCTGTGCAAGAACTGTAGCTGTTGTTGTACCATCTCCGGCAACATCATTTGTCTTAGCTGCAACTTCTCTGATCAGCTGTGCACCCATGTTCTCAAATCCATCTTCCAGTTCAATCTCTTTCGCGATTGTTACACCATCATTTGTAATAAGCGGAGCACCGAATGATTTATCAAGTACTACGTTTCTTCCTTTTGGTCCTAATGTTACTTTAACTGTATCAGCTAACTGATTCACACCTCTTTCAAGTGCTGCTCTTGCTTCTGATCCGTATTTGATTTCCTTTGCCATTTTAACTGCATCTCCTTTATATTTGTCTAGGTATTACTCTACAATTGCAAGAATATCATTCTGCTTTACAATGATGTATTTCTCTCCTTCAAGCTCTACATCTGTTCCGGCATATTTGGAATAAATTACTTTATCTCCAACCTTAACCTGCATTACAACTTCTTTTCCATCCACAACTCCGCCAGGTCCGACTGCGATTACTTCTGCTTCCTGTGGTTTCTCTTTTGCCTGTCCCGGTAATACGATTCCGGACTTTGTTGTCTCTTCTGCTTCTAACTGTTTTAAAACGATCTTGTCACCTAATGGTACTAATTTCATTGTAATTCCTCCTTACTTTATTAGCACTCATTTCTCTTGAGTGCTAACCCATGAATATAAAATAGCACTCCCCATTTCATTTGTCAACACAGTTTACATATTTTTTATAAAAGAAAAGCCATGGGGCTTTCTCTGCCTCACAGCTTTTCTTTCGTCTCTAAAACTTCTCTATGATCTTCTTTCGTTCATCTCATAGAATCCGTTCTCAATTTTAAACTTCAGTAGATTCCTGTCTTCCGACTGGTATCTCTCTTTCACAACACCGGAGCAGCACAACAGCTCTGTCCCCGTTGAAATATAACATCTGTATTTTGCATCCAGCAGAATCGTTGTCAGAGGATCTTCCATCACTTCAAGATAAATGTAATCTTCTTCTGTATCATAATGATCCACCTTACAGGCTCTTGTTGTATCATCAAAAATAGCATCTGCTGAAATCACTTTTTCCATCTGCAGATCAACCGGATTTCCCTCGTACATCTTGTCTTCTCCTTCTGCTTACATCCGCTCTTTCTCAATCCTCTCGAGCTCTGTAAATACATAATCATTCAGAACTTTAATATAAGTTCCTTTCATTCCTGAAGAACGTGATTCAATTACTCCTGCACTTTCAAACTTGCGAAGTGCATTCACGATAACCGATCTTGTAATTCCCACACGATCCGCTACCTTGCTGGCAACCAGGATTCCCTCTGTACCATCAAGTTCTTTAAAGATATTAATGATTGCTTCCAGCTCTGAGAAAGAAAGTGTGCTGATTGCTGCCTGAACGACATGTTCTTTTCTTGTCTCTTCCGCACTTTCTTCATTCACTGAACGAAGCATCTCAAGTCCTACTACAGCAGTACCATATTCACTGAGAATAATATCATCAATAGAATACGTTGCATCCTGTTTGTAGATAAACAATGTTCCGAGACGCTCCCCGGCAATATCGATCGGTGTGATGATTGCCTGACATCCTTCCACAGCATCTGAAGAAAAACCAAGTGTCTCCAGATTAACATTCTCTTTTGTAGACAGAACACTCAGCAATCTTTCATTAAGCATATTATCAATATGAGATCCTACGGATTCTGTGATCAGTTCACTGATTTCTCTCACCTTATTGCTTTTGCTGACTCCAAGAATCTTTCCCTTCTTGCTGACTACCAGCACATTTGAGTCCAAAATCTCTGTCAGTACCGCACAGATATCATTAAACACAACTTTGCTGGAGTTATTATTATGCAGCAACTTATTAATCTTTCTGGTCTTATCCAATAATTGTACGCTCATTGTCTCCTCCACATGATTTGCTCTTATTCACTACTTCTAGCAAACAGTAACTATTATTTTCCAAGTTGTATACACAAATC
>OMDC01000986.1_pt1 | contig 11125 bp, 8 predicted proteins | sample 1674201 | NCBI WGS metagenome assembly OMDC01 (sample SAMEA103958152, study PRJEB25191) | human gut metagenome | biome: human-associated habitat [ENVO:00009003]; feature: intestine environment [ENVO:2100002]; material: feces | place: Germany | collected 2013/2015 | reverse complement strand
CCTCCGGCATGGGTCAGAGCGGCACGCTGCTGGAAGAAATAGCAAACGGCGGCACCTGGCAGAGCGGTCAGCGCTTCTCCTCCGGCGTGTCCAGCAGCACCGTCCGCGATTGGGCCGCAGGGCTGGGACTGTAACATCGGCGGAATGCGGTCAATTCAGAAAATCAAACTCGCAGTCGATGCCGCAATGACTGTCGCGCTGCTGTTTTTGATGACCTATGGCCTTGTGGGCGAAGCGGCGCATGAGTGGCTGGGAATGGGAATGTTCGCCCTGTTTCTCGCGCATCATGTGCTCAACCGGAAATGGCTGTTGGCGGTCGGAAAGGGTAAATATACGCCTGTCCGCATGATCCAGACGTTACTCGCCGGAGTGATTTTCCTCTGTATGCTTGGCTCAATGGTCAGCGGTATCCTCCTGTCACGGTATGTGTTTTCGTTTCTGCCGAAGCACAGCGGCTATGAGGCGGCGCAAAAAGCGCATATTCTCTGCGCCTACTGGGGCTTCGTCTGTATGAGCCTGCATCTGGGATTTCACTGGAGCATGATGCTGGCGATGGCGCGCAAGCACTTGCAGCCCTCGCCTTTGCGGACGTGGAGCCTGCGACTGATTGGCTGGCTCTGGGCAGTATATGGCGCGTTCGCTTTCCGACGCAGAGGCGTTAGTTTGTATCTGCTGCTCAGAAGCCACTTCGTATTCTACGATTATTCCGAGCCTGTGATCCTCTTCCTGATTGACTATCTTTCCGTAATGGTGGTGTTTGTGCTGATCGGGTACTATTTTATCCAAGGACTCAAACGTTTAGTGCGACTGGGGCAAGGATTATGCCGCATAGATGGAAGTGATTTTCACAAACGCGGATAAAGAATAGAGCGCTAATACGGCAAAGGAAAGCTAACAGCGCACGAGCGATTTTCAGAGGATAGATCCATCCCCAGTTCGCAAGAGGACATTTCACGGTTTGCTGTTTGGCGTGGAAATGTACTGTTTCGCAAAATCTCACGCGCAGAAGTGCGCTGGGTATCCTTCACTATGACGCACTGATGGATGTGATTTTTCGCGGCGAAGAAAAGAATTACACCGGTTTCATTATGATTGATTCTTTCGGGTCAGGTACGGCGTTCAAAAAAGAAAAGCAGTCTTGCTTTCAAAACAGGACTGCTTGAATCTAATGTCATATCCCGTATCAAGTCTGCGCATCCGATTAAAATGTGCCGCTCAGATAAACTTGGGATCAAAGAAAAAAATAAGTCGAGGGAATTTCCCTCGACTTATTTTTTTCGTGCCCTGTACCGTCCGGTCTGCCCCATAGGTCACATTGTGTACCTATGAACATGAACCGTTTGAAACACGGGCATTTTTTCGCGTTTATTTCGCCATCCGGCTCAGGATCGCGGCGATCTGCGCGCGGGTCAGGTCGGACTGCGGGCGGAAGCGGCCCTGCGGGTCGCCCTGGACAAGACCGCGCGCCGTGCACAGCGCCACACCGTTCACCGCCCAGGCGGAGATGGCGTCCGCGTCCGCATAGCCGTCGGCGCTGCCCGCCGCCGTGATGCCGGAGAGGGCATAGAAGCGGGCGAGCATGGTGGCCATCTGCTCGCGCGTGAGCGTCTGGCCGGGGCGGAAGGTCCCGTCGTCAAAGCCGGTGACGATCCCGCTGTCGCTGGCCCAGGCGATGTAGGGCGCGAGGTCCGAGGCAGGGTCCACGTCGGAGAACTGCGCGGCGCCGTCCGTCGGGTAGAACACATGGATCCCGGCGAAGCGGGCCAGATCCGCGGCGAATTCCGCCCGGGTCACATAGGCGTTCGGCTTCCATTCGCCGGTGTCCGTCAGCGTCATCCAGCCGTAGTCGAGGCAGCGCTTCATGGCTTCGTAGCCCCAGTGGCTCTGCAGCTGGCTCTCGTCAAAGGCCTGCGGGCCGACGGCGTCGGCCGGGAGGTTGACGCCGTTGTTTTTGGCCGAGTAATAGACCGTCGCGGCCTCGGGCGTGATGCCGCGGCGCAGCAGAAGCTCCTGCACAGTGACGAATTCATAGCCCTCGGCCAGCAGATCGTCGATGGCGGCCAGCGCGCCGTCGACGCTCGTGCGGTAGATATCGTGGACGAGGATGATCGCGCCGTCAAAGACGCCAGCCTCAATGTTCTGCCGGACGGTCTCACTGTCGCGGTATTTCCAGTCCTCCGGGTCGACCGACCAGTAGATGAGCGGGGCGCGGACGACGGAGCGGACGGTCTTGTTCGCGTTGCCGTAGGGGGCGCGGATGTAGGCGTTCTCGTCGCCGCCCGCGGCGGTGATGAGGGTCTGGACGGCGTCGATCTCCGCCTGCACGGTCTTCGCGGAGCAGGTGTTGAGATTTTTGTGGTTGTATGTATGGTTTGCCAGCTGATGGCCCTCGCGGACGATGCGCCGGAGCGTCTCCGGCCAGCCGGAGGCGTTGACGCCGTTGACGAAGAACGTCGCGTGTACGCCGCGCTCGGCCAGACCGTCGAGCAGGTCGGCGGTATATTTGCCCGGGCCGTCGTCAAACGTGATGGCCAGCAGCTTCGCGCCGCAGTCCTGCGGCTGCGCGGCTCCGGCCGGCAGGACCAGCGCGGCGAGCAGCAGCAGAACCAGCAGCAAAGATATGAGCTTATGGATCGATCGCATATGGGGTCTCCTTTCTGCCGACATCATAGCAGAATTCGAGAAAAAAGCAAGTATCCCGCGGATTTTTAAGAAATCCGCGGGATATCTTAAGAAATTAAGGCAGCACCGCACAATCCGGCAAGCAGATCCGCCGAAGCGCGCAGACGCAATTGTGCGGGGTTGCCGCATTACTTTGCCGTGATGACCAGCTCGCCGTTCTGCACGTCGCAGACCAGTGTCTGGCCGGGAAGCACGTCGCCGCGCAGGATGCGCTGGGCGAGCAGCGTTTCGACCGTGTGCTGCAGATACCGGCGCAGGGGTCTTGCGCCGAACTGCGGGTCGTAGGCCGCGTCGATGACGAAGGTCTTGGCGGCGGGCGTCAGCTCGCACGTGAGCTGCTTGTCGGCAAGGCGCTTGTTGAGCGCGGCGATCTGCAGGTCGATGATGCCGGTGATGTTCTCCTTCGAGAGCGGCTTGTAGAACACGATCTCGTCGAGCCGGTTGAGGAATTCGGGGCGGAAGCTGCGGCGCAGGAGCGTCTGCACTTCGTTTTTCGCTTCCTCCGAGATCTCGCCCGCCGGCGTGATGCCATCCAGGATCGCCTGCGAGCCGAGGTTGGAGGTCATGACGATGACCGTGTTCTCAAAGTTCACGTTCCGGCCCTGGGCGTCGGTGATGCGGCCGTCGTCCAGGATCTGGAGCAGAATGTTCAGCACGTCGGGGTGGGCCTTTTCGATCTCGTCAAAGAGGATGACGGAGTACGGACGGCGGCGGACGGCCTCAGTCAGCTGGCCGCCCTCTTCATAGCCCACGTATCCGGGAGGTGCACCGATCAGACGCGAGACGGAGAATTTCTCCATATACTCCGACATGTCGATGCGCACGAGGTTCTTTTCATCGTCAAACAGGGCTTCGGCCAGCGTCTTGGCCAGCTCCGTCTTGCCGACGCCGGTGGGGCCGAGGAAGAGGAACGAGCCGAGCGGGCGGTTCGGGTCCTGGATGCCGGCGCGGCTGCGCTGGATGGCCTCGGAGACGACGCGCACGGCCTCATCCTGGCCGACGACGCGCTTGTGGAGCGTATCTTCGAGATGCAGCAGCTTGTCGCGCTCGCCCTCCATGAGGCGGGCAGTGGGGATGCCGGTCCAGCGCTCGATGATCTTGGCGATCTCCTCCTCTGTGACCTTGTTGCGCAGCAGACTCGTCTCCTTGCCGTTCTGCGCCAGTTTTTCCTCTTGCTCGAGCTGCTTTTTCGCCTCGGGCAGGTCGCCGTATTTGAGCTTCGCGGCCTTTTCGAGGTCGTAGCTCTGCTCGGCGGCTTCGATGTCGCGGTTCAGCTGCTCGATCTTCTCACGCAGCTGCTGCACGCGGCCGATGGCGTTCTTTTCGTTTTCCCATTTGGCCTTCATGGCGTTGAAGGTCTCGCGCTGCTCGGCCAGCTCCTTCTGCAGCTCGGCAAGTCTTGCCTTGGAGAGCTCGTCGTCTTCGTTCTTGAGCGCGGCCTCCTCGATCTGCATCTGGATGATCTTGCGGTTGATGACGTCCAGCTCGGTCGGCATGGAGTCCATCTCGGTGCGGATCATGGCGCAGGCCTCGTCGATGAGGTCGATGGCCTTGTCGGGCAGGAACCGGTCGGTGATATAGCGGTTACTGAGCGTGGCGGCGGCGATGATGGCGTTGTCGGTGATCTTGACACCGTGGAAGACCTCGTAGCGGGATTCCAGACCACGCAGGATGGCGATGGTATCCTCCACCGTCGGCTCCTGCACCAGAACGGTCTGGAACCGGCGCTCGAGCGCGGGATCCTTTTCGATATACTGGCGGTATTCGTCGAGCGTGGTCGCGCCGATGCAGTGCAGCTCGCCGCGGGCCAGCATGGGCTTGAGCAGGTTGCCGGCATCCATGGCACCGTCGGTCTTGCCGGCGCCCACGATGGTGTGCAGCTCATCGATAAAGAGGATGATCTTGCCCTCGCTCTTTTTGATTTCGCCCAGCACCGCCTTGAGCCTTTCCTCAAACTCGCCGCGGAACTTTGCGCCCGCAATCAGCGAACCCATATCCAGCGAGAAGATGGTCTTGTCCTTCAGGCTGGCAGGAACGTCGCCGCGCACAATGCGCTGGGCCAGCCCCTCGGCGATGGCGGTCTTGCCGACGCCCGGCTCGCCGATCAGCACCGGGTTGTTCTTGGTCTTTCTGGACAGGATCATCATGACGTCGCGGATCTCGGAGTCCCTGCCGATGACCGGGTCCAGCTTTTTCTCCCGCGCGTCCTCCACCAGGTCGTGGCCGTACTTTTTGAGCACGTCGTAGGTGCCCTCCGGCGAGTCGCTGGTGACGCGGGTGTTGCCGCGCACCTCCTGCAAGACTTTCAAGAATTCATTTTTCTTGATGTCGAACAGTTTAAAGATCTCTCTGAGGTTGCGGTTTGGATTTTCCAGCAGCGAGAGCATCAGGTGCTCGACCGAGACGTACTCGTCCTTCATCGAGTCGGCGATGTTCTCGGCCTTGGCCAGCACCGTGTCCACGTCCTGCGCCACATAGATTTTGCCCGCCTCCCGTCCGGAGCCGGTGACGCCGGGCATCTTGTCGATCTCCTGCTTGACCGCCTGGGTCAGCGCCTGCGGGTCCTTGCCCATCTTTTTGATGAGCTGGGCGATCAGGCTCTGGTCGATGGTCAGCAGGGCATAGAGCAGGTGCTCCTGCTCGATCTGCATGTTGTTGTTGGAGAGCGCCAGGTTGTTTGCCTCCTGGATTGCCTCCAGCGATTTCTGGGTAAACTTTTGTGCGTTCATAATATCGATTCCTCTCCTTTCGTGGAGTGTATCCTCTATTTTTGTTCGATTGGTTTAACAGATAATCGGTGTTTCCTTTAAATAGCTCAGATAAATTTTTTCGATGATGCTGTCCCACTCCCCGCTGTCGGCGCCAAGGCAGCCTTTGAGCGCCCGGTCGATCATCTGGATGTAGGCGGCGATGGCGGTGCCGATCTCGCTGTTTTTGCTGCCCTCTTTAAGCAGCGAAAAGTTGCGGATAAACCGCCCCTGCCCGACCTGATAGTGCGGCGTCACCTCGGGGAACAGCCCGCGGATATACCGCTGCTCGATCTGCGAGAAGCGGTAGAAAAAGGCGTCCAGCAGCTCGATGAGCGTCTGGGACTGGGTGCGGGTCATGATTTTCAGCTGGCCCAGCTCGCTTTTGCTGTGCAGCGAGAGCTCCACCGTGTACTTGATGGTGGGGTTATACTTGATGCGCAGCGGACTGCGGATGCTGAGCATGCTGTCCGACCCCTGCGCCTGTATCTGAAACGGCTCGAAGCCGCCCAGCACCGAGACCAGAGAATCAAAGATATCCTTGCGGCGCTTTTCCGGGGTAATCAGCGAGACATATTCCGCCAGCACCTGGTTGATCAGGTTGGACCGGCTGGTCCCAAGCGCGTAGGCTGCGCAGTCGATCTGCGCCACCACATCGTCGCTGAGCACCAGGCTGTATACGCTTTTGCTCATCTTTTTTCTGCACCTTCCTTCCCATGGTTTCTGAAACTATTGTAAATCAGATTATGAAATTTGTCAATCGCATTATATAATTAAATTTACGAATTTACAATTTGTATACAAACTTCCCCCTCCATTTTCTACATGCCGAGGATAGAAAAACCGCTTTCCCTTGCAGTAAAATGAAAGCAGAGAGACACGAAATAGATAAAGGAATCTGTACAAATAAAGGAGGCATCTCTGATGAAGAAAAAATGGGTTGCTCTGCTCTGTTCCCTGCTGATGCTGCTGCCCCTGGCCAGCCCCGTCCGCGCCACCTCCTACCCGGCCAGCGACATTCCCAATCAGGTCACCGAGGCGGGCCAGCAGGCCATTATCGACTACTTTACCAAGGATGGGGAAACTAACATCCCTGCCATCGCCGCGCTGTACGACCTCAACGTCCCCGCCGCGGAGCAGGTCGACTACATCCTGCTCTACGCCTACCCGCACGGCACCAGCTACGACGGCGCCTATACCGGACGGGTCTACCTCATCGAGGACACCGAAACGATCCGCCAGCTCTGCGAGGCGCTTTCCAACTGCGGCGCACAGGCCGCCACCATCAATCCCACCATCACCGGCTACGACATCGGCGACTACATCACCGAATTTTCGCTGGAAATCCACAGCGGCAAACGGGTCAGCACCTACAACACCCTGTACGGGGTGGACGACTACCTGATGATGCTCGACGGCAAGGAGCTTGGCGACTACACCGACGTCCCCTTCCGCTGCGGCAATCGGCAGCAGCAGCTGCTGCCGCTGCTCGAGCTGCTGCAAACCCTCTCTACCCAGAACAAGGGCGAGCTTGTCTCAGTGCTGAAGGATTCCCCCTCTATCCGGCTTGTCGACAAAATGGCCCACACCTACACCACCACCGACGGCCTGACAAAAGAGGCCCGCGCGCCCATCGACCAGGCGCTGCAAGCTCTCTCCTGCACCGCCCTCTCGCTGGATGAGCTGGAGCAGGCAACCAGCACCGCGCCCTACCTCACCCTCTCCAGCGGCTATGGGCGGCTGCGGCTGGAGCAGAAGGGCGACGCCGCGCTGCTCACGCTGGAAAGCGACTCGGTCAACGCCCCGCAGATGGCCGTGCAGCTTGCAGACGACCAGCTCTGGCAGGCGGTGGAGCAATCTCTGAACGGCGCTGCCCAGCACCCCAGCTGGCTGTACAAGCTCATCGACGCGCCCTCTGTCCGGGTTTCCTTCCAGCGGCAGACCGGCGTGGAGGACTTCCCCGTCGTCACCGACACCTCCCGCTCTCCCTATGTCCAGAAGATGCTGGGCGACATCACCGTCCAGCCCGACAGCTTTCAGCGGGTGAGCAAGGACAAAACCCTGAAGGGCGCGGTCAGCTTTGAGGCAGACAACGTCTCCCACTACCAGATCAGTATGACCGAAAGTCAGCTCCTCATCCAAAACGACTCGGTCAGCTACGGCGCGCTGTTTGCGCTGGAGGACGGCGCAGAGACCTTGCTGGCGCTCAAGGAAGCCCTGGGAATTTTTTAACAGCGGGTCTGGACGAAGCGGCTTCCGGCGTGCTATAATCAAACAAAAGGCCATGGCCTTTTGCCGCCTTTAAAGGCGCTGGCCGGGCCGTTTGATAGGAAAGGAAGTTGGGAAAACATGAATTGGAAAACCTGTTTTTTACCCCTCCTGCTGGCGGCAGTGATGCTGGGCAGCGTGACCGCCTTTGCGGACGGCGAGCCGGTCACACCTGAGACAACCGAACCGACAGAGATAACATCGGAGGAAACAGCAGGAAGTTGGAAGGACAACGCCTACACCGACAATCAGGGAATCGTCTATGAGTGGAACGAGAATTCTATCACCGTCACCGGTACAATTTTAGGCTTTCAAGGCGGCGAGATCACCATTCCGGCAACGATTAAAAAGGGCATGATAAGCTACCCTGTCACCGGCGTCGGGGGCAATGCTTTTGCGACCTGCCGGCAGCTCGTAAGTGTCACCTTCTCCGGCGATGTCGGCAGCATCGGGGGCTTTGCTTTTTATGGCTGCGGCGCGCTCGAAACCGTCACCTTCCCCGGCAATGTCGGCAGCATCGGGTACAGTGCTTTTTTTGGCTGCGATGCGCTCGAAAACGTCACCTTCTCCGGCGACGTCCGCAGCATCGAGTATGGTGCTTTTTCGAGATGCAGCGCGCTCGACACCGTCACCTTCTCCGACGATGTCGGCAGCATTGGGACCGATGCTTTTGAGAGCTGTGATGCGCTCGAAAGCGTCACCTTCTCCGGCAATGTCGGCAACATCGGGGGCTATGCTTTTTGGGACTGCACTGCGCTCAACACCGTCATCTTCTCCGGCGATGTCGACAGCATCGGGGACTTTGCTTTTTGGGACTGCACTGCGCTGACCACGATCTACGTCCCCACCAGCATGCCGGAGGAAACAGTCCAGATAATTCGGGATGCCCTCAATAGTAGCGGACTGCCCGGTGTGAAGATTGAAAAGTTTGAGCCTGAGCAGCCGTCCGACCCCGCCACCGACCCCAGTACGCCGTCCGTCCCCAGCACCGGCACACCTTCCGCCCCCTCCAGCGGTACCGGCAGCGCCGCTGTCCAGCAGCTGGAAGCCGCTGAGCGCCCCGACCCAATGGATGTGGAGGCCAACGAGCGGTACAACTTCTGGATGGATGTAAAATCCGACCTGCGCGCCGCCGGTGACGGCAGGACGGTGCGGGTTTATGTCCCTGCGGACTACACCAACATGCCCGCCAGCGTGATGGAGACTATCCGCATCCAGGACGAGAACATCGTGGTCGACCTGCGCTGGAACGGCCAGCGCCTGCTCATCACCCCCGCGACGGCCCAGCAAAAAACCGCGCTCAAGGCCTACTGGACCTTTGAGCAGCTCTGCGGGCTGTACGCCCAGGCGCAATTCGAATCGATGTAAAATCCATGTAAAAAAGAAGGAACGCCCGGCAAAACTTGCGGCGTTCCTTCTTTCCTTTTCGTCATCTGGCCGAAGATGGGGAAAAATCTTAGCCAATATCAACAAATATCCTTCCAAATCCGCCGGGAAATTAAAATACCTGTACGATTTTTTCGCATAAAGGAACAGCCCTCTTGCATTTTAGACAGGATTCAGATAAAATAATAGTATTATCGGATTGATACAGAGCCCGTATGTCCTGTTGATTTGAGCGAATGGGGGAAGGAACTGTGAAGAACAAAGCTGTTTTGGACTGCCAGAATTGCATCTGGAATAGCTGCAGCCTGCGCTCCCTCCTGGAACTGGCGCCACAGCAGGGGCTGGGGTCTGCGGTCATGCGAGCAAAATCAAAAAACAGGTAAAGTGTAAGCTGTGGCAGAAAGTGTCGCAGCTTCTTTTTATTGCCGGCCCCGGTCCGGCAGATGAAAAGATAGGAGGAACAAAGATGGACAACACAGCAAAAAAAGTGGCGGTCATCATGGGAAGCGACAGCGACCTGCCGGCGGTCAAACCGGCAATCGATAAGCTCAAATCCTTCGGCGTACCGGTGGAGGCCCACGTCATGAGCGCCCACCGCACCCCGGCGCTGGCTGCCGACTTTGCGGCAAACGCCAGGAAAAACGGCTTCGGCGTCATCATCGCCGCGGCGGGCAAGGCGGCTCACCTGGGCGGCGTGCTGGCGGCGCACACCACCCTGCCGGTCATCGGCATCCCGATCAAATCCTCGACCCTGGACGGCCTGGACGCGCTGCTTGCCACCGTGCAGATGCCTTCCGGCATCCCGGTTGCAACCGTCGCCATCAACGGAGCGGAAAACGCGGCCATCCTGGCGGTGCAGATGCTGGCGCTGAGCGACGAGGCCCTGGCCTCCCAGCTGGACGCGATGAAGCAGCAGATGTGCCAGGCGGTCATCGAAAAGGACAAAAAACTCCAGCAGGAGCTGGGTTGCTAAGATACAGAGAGAATAGAGAAGTATGGAGGTAATTACAATGAAAAAATGTGACATGCTTTATGAGGGCAAAGCCAAAAAGGTATATGCGACCGAGGACCCGGAGCTGTACATCGTTGACTACAAGGACGACGCCACCGCCTTCAATGGCCTGAAGAAGGGCACCATCGCCGGCAAGGGCGCCATCAACAACCGCGTCACCAACTACCTGATGCAGATGCTGGAGACCAAAGGCATCCCGACCCACTTTGTCAAGGAGCTTTCCGAACGCGAGACCGTTGTCAAGAAAGTACATATCGTTCCGCTGGAGGTCATCATCCGCAACATCGCCGCCGGTTCCATGTCCAAGCGCCTGGGCATCCCGGAGGGCAAGGTTCTGCCGGTCACCGTTCTGGAGTACAGCTACAAAAACGACGACCTGGGCGACCCGCTGATCAACGATTACCATGCGCTGGCCATGGAGCTGTGCACCCGCGAGGAGCTGGACCAGATCGCTTCCTATGCCTTCAAGATCAACGACATCCTCAAGGAGTTCTTTAAGGGCGTCAACATCGACCTGGTAGACTTCAAGCTCGAATTCGGCAAGCTCAGCGACGGCACCATCGTCCTGGCAGACGAGATCTCTCCGGACACCTGCCGCTTCTGGGATGCGACCACCCATGAGAAGCTGGACAAGGACCGCTTCAGAAGAGATATGGACAACGTCGATGAAGGCTACCATGAGATCATGAAGAGACTGCTGGGCGAATAATTTTCCACGTCGTTCCATCTGTGAGCCGCCGGAAAGGTTGTGGTTTTCCGGCGGCTGATGGAAGAAAATAGAGAGATTGAAACCAAACTGGAAAGGGGAATTTTTGATGTTTGATCAGATTCATGAAGCGTGCGGTGTTTTCGGAATTTTCTCTCCGGAAAATACCCCAAGCGTTGTCGGAGACACCTACATGGCGCTCTACGCCCTGCAGCACAGAGGCCAGCAGAGCTGCGGCATTGCGGTCAACGACGACGGCGTGATCCGTTCCTACCGCGATATCGGCCTGGTGCCGGACACCTTTAATCAGCAGGTACTGTCCGA
>OMDC01000979.1_pt1 | contig 11190 bp, 13 predicted proteins | sample 1674201 | NCBI WGS metagenome assembly OMDC01 (sample SAMEA103958152, study PRJEB25191) | human gut metagenome | biome: human-associated habitat [ENVO:00009003]; feature: intestine environment [ENVO:2100002]; material: feces | place: Germany | collected 2013/2015 | reverse complement strand
CCGTTGTAGGTGCTTTCTGTGATCTCGTACTGCACCTCTTTCTTGGCGCTCAGCCAGCCCATGCTCCCGGTTTCAAACTGGGCCTGTTCCGCCGTACCAGGCAGGATGAATTCAAAGTGCAGGGTACCTGTTTCATAGGCCGCATAGGGTGCATTGTCCCGCACCTTGCTCTTGAAATAAGCGGTATAGCTGATGATGTCAAAGGAGCGCACCATGTTATTCAGGTCGGTGCTGTCGTTTCCGGCGGTGTCATCCTCGTCCCATGGGGCGCTTCCGGTACGGATCGCCAGCCCGGACTCTGTTGTTCCATCCTCCAAAAGCCCGGCCTCTGAGATATAGGCATAGTCGCCGTCCAGCTTTCCGCCAATGTCTCCGGCGGCCATGATGGTAAGAGTGGTGGTTTTAGTAGCCAGAACGGTTTCCTGTTCTTCCACCGTTACATAGGCTTCATAAGTAATGGTATACACTACGCCGCCGCTTTGTGGCGTGATCGTGGTTGCCCCATCCCAGGAAAAATCTTTCTCCGAAGACGTCACGGATCTGATCCGTACCTGAATCGGGTTCCCGTCGGTATCTTCATCTGGGGATACGCTCACTCCGGCCATCAAGTTATATTCCACCCCGCTGATGCCGTTTTGCGCCAGCGGCACGTTGATGGTATATGTTACCTCTCCGTCATCCTGCGGCTCGGCTTCATTCCCGGAGCAAATCTCACAGACAAAAGTGCAGGGCTTGCCCTCTACCGCTTCCACATACCCGCAGGTATCGTCGTGCTCCCCATTGGCGTGGGGGCAGATTAAAACAGGCTCGCTTTCTCCGCTGTCCTGCACAGGTTCTTCCGCAGCCAGATAGCCGCAGCTTTCATCATGGACATGGGTGCAGAGCGTTCCTTCTGTCCCTTCGGAATATCCGCACTCGCTGTCGTGTTCGTGCTGGCAGACATTCTTTTGGGTAATGCAGCCGCTTTCCCCGCTGCACTCATGATCGCAGACCAGTTCCCGCTCCTGAAAATCGGACGGGGTAGCGGTGTTGTCGGATACGCTGCTTTCTGCATAACAGTCCTCCGTGTGCTCATGCACACATTCCGTTACCCATTCAAAGCATTCTTCCGTATGCTCATGGTTGCAGGGTGTCCCCTCCGTAGGGGCTGCATAGCCGCAATTTTCGTCGTGAACGTGGCTGCACACAGGTTCCTCAGACTCTGCGGGCGCTGTCCCGTAGCAGTCCTCGGTATGCTCATGCTGACAGGGTTTGCCTTCCACGGCTTCCACATATCCGCAGTCCTCGGTATGCTCCGGGTGGTGTTCGCAAATCCCACCCGTGTAGGCCGGTTCTCCTGGCACTTCTTCCGCTGCGGAAACAAGCGTCACCGCAGAAGGGAAGATCATGCACAGGCAGAGAACCATCGCCAGCCACCGGTTTGCCAGTTTTCGAGTTCTATGTTTCATTGCTTCCTCCTGTTTTTTGTCGTACTCCGTAATTTTTCAAATGATCAGCCGCCTGCTCCGGGCTTTCAAACGGAAGCTGTTCTCCCGTAACATACGCCACCGCATCCTGCCATTCCCAAAGGCTGAAGTGTTGGGGGAAAACGCTTTGGAGTGCCCGTCGGATTGGGGGCAGAAGTTCCGGCTGATGAAGATCGAACAGGTGCATACAGCCTGACCGAAAGGCGAGGATTTCCAGTAAACCTGCCATCGTCATCTCAGTTTTTTCCATGGCAGCACCTCCTCATAGCTTTAGCCGTTGCCGCAGGTCGTTGCTTTCTCGAAAAACGACCCGGTAGCGGCTGTCCTTTGGTGTTCGCGGCGAGCCTTCCGGCAATGTCCCGGAACGCAGCTTCACACTGAATACACCAAAACAAGCTCCCAAATCCACGGTATGGCCTTCGGAAAGTTCCTGCGAGATTTTATCAAGGAAGCATCCGATGATCGCCTCTACTTCCTGTTTGTCGTAACCTGTCTCGTTGCTGCATAATTGCAGTAGTCTGTCCAATGACTTACCTCCCTTCAAAAAAAAAGAAACAACCGGCTGATCACCGGTTGCATCGTCAAATACACACCGGCTGCCAACAGATCAAATCTGTAAGGCCCTTGGCTTTTGCGTCACCGACTTTCGCCGGTTTTGCCCTGACCGAAAAAGCAGACATTCTCGTTCAGACGGTGTATAATAAATCAAGGTGTGTTTTTGCGGCCGCCGCATCCTGTATGGCTCGAAAAAGCCGCTAAAACACGCCACGAAATATGTATAAAGGAACGACCGAAATTCTCTACCTTTTCCTTTCTCAGGGGAACGGAATATCCTACCTTTTCCCGACGGAAATTTAATTTTTCTGTTCTCGTACCCAGCGCAGGAAGGTGTCCTGGGCGACATGAAGCTCCTTTGCCGCCTGCCGGGATGTGATCTCCCTCCTTTCCCAGCGTTCTTTCAGACCGAAAAAACTCTCCGGCACTGGTTTTCGGGGCCTGCCAAACTGTACACCCCGCAGCTTCGCGGCAGCGATACCCTCCATCTGGCGCTGGCGGATGTTTTCCCGTTCGGTCTGCGCCACATAGGAGAGGATCTGTAACACCAGATCGGCCACGAAGGTTCCGGTCAAATCCCTGCCGGTCTGCCGGGTATCCAAAAGGGGCATATCCAGCACCACAATGTCGGCCTGCTTTTCCTTGGTGATGATGCGCCACTGGTTTAAGATTTCCTCATAGTTGCGCCCCAGGCGGTCAATGGACTTTATCACCAGAATATCGCCCCGTTTCAGCTTCCGCAGGAGCTTTTTATATTGCGGGCGGTTAAAATCCTTCCCGCTGAGTTTGTCCATAAAGATGTTTTCATCCGGCACCGGAAATTCGCGCAGGGCGATAAGCTGGCGCTCCTCGCATTGTTCTTTGGTGGATACTCGTATATATCCGTAAATCGTTGATTCCATCAATCGTTCCTCCTTTGGTTCTTAGTGTTTCCACAAGAAATATTTTAAACGGAGGGCGATTTCGGGCCGAATTTACTGAACAAGAAAAGCGAAAAAAGACTTGCTTTTCCACCCGTGGTGTGTAAGCTGTGACTCACACAAGGCACAAGCCCAAGCACAAAAATGAAAGGTGGAAATAATAATGAAAACAGGAAAAATCACAGCGAAACTGAGAGACGCGGTTCCGGTTTGCCTTATGGTAAACGGCGAGGAAGTAAAACGATACAAGAATATTGAGCTGCCGGATATGCTCAAAGAGGTGGAAATGACCGACTTCCATTTCAACGTACACATGGACGGGAAGATCACCTTTGAAATCCACTATGAGGAAGGTACACTGCCAGAGGTATTCCCGGAGGCTCATACCAGAGTAAGCAGGATGGCGAAAGCCGCCTCGCAGGAAAGCGCAGAGGTTATGGCTGTGGAGACTACCGAGCCGGAAACAGAGGCCGCACCGGAGGACAACCCGCAGGACGGTGAAATCCCGGCAAAAGATCCCAGCAGACCTGCAACGGAGGGAAATGAACCGGAAGGCATCAAGGCCGCCTATAATGTGACAGGTGTACGCCGCAAGCAGCTGGTGACAGCAGTAGGCGACTTCATTGGCGCAAAGCCGGAATATCTGAGAGCGCCGACATACGCTTCCGCTGACAGCCACGCTCTGCATGAGCTGTCCCACCTCTCCAATCTGGTGTATGGCATTCAAATGTAACTACCAAACTAAGTATTTCCTTAATAAGTTCCCTTGACCATCATCTTTTATCTTCTTTATCACATAGCTCAACCATTCATCCGGTGTTGGTATCTCTCCAGCACAGGGAATTTTTCTCCATTGCTCCCGTTTGACCGGATCTTTATCATTCCACCCCTTTTCAATTCTATCGGAAATTATTGCCCGCATTTCCTCAACTGAAATGTTTCGCTCTCTTGCCATTCTTTCAAAAATATGCTCCTGCATTATTCTACCTCCAGTCTTTTGTGAATAGCATTTCCATCATCTACAATACTATAACTGTATAAGTCCCTTTTAGGAAATATTATAGCTACCGATTGTGACTATTATACCACCATTCTGGGACTTAGAATAGATACAGATAGGTAGGTGATGATATGGATACGCAGAAACGAATCAGAGAACTGATGGAGGAACGGAACTGGACAGATTACCGTCTGGCGAAGGAAGCCAATCTCTCCCATTCCACCGTTACAAATATGTTCAATAGAAATAACGCACCAACGCTGCCAACTCTGGAGGCAGTTTGCAGGGCATTTGGTATCACACTGGCTCAGTTTTTTGCCGAGGGTGAAGAAGCGCAATTGACCGAAGAACAACAGAAACTCTTTTCAAAATGGAGTACCCTGACAGATAGGCAAAAGCAAATCCTTCTTGAACTAATGGATGCTATTTGAAGCACATCGCTCCCACAACGGGAAAGATGTGCTTTTCTTTTGCCATTAAAAAAGGCCCCTGCCAACCGCAGGAGCGAAAACAAGAACTTTATAGGTAAATTTGAAATGCACCCATTCACGCAATTTGGGTGCATTGTATCAATTTATGGTACGCAAGCCAGTAAGAGAGTATGCCAATGACTACCTATACATTTCTGAAAACATCTTCGTACAAACAGAGCCTCATATCCATTCAGGATGCCGTTTCCCTTATTTGTCTTCAAATGTCAATCCTGTCAACTCCACATACCATTTACCCAACCTGTCAACTCAATACCCCCAATATCAAAATCAACCACTCAACTCTCCACCATTTTTCACAATAGACCAGTTGCCACTTACCCATAAAACGAAAAAATCCGGGAGCCAGAACCTATCCTCTGACAAGCCCCGACTCCCGGAAACCCCTTGTTTTCTACATTTTTTCAATATTCTATTCTTTGACTTTTGACATCAATACTACCGTCTCAACATGCTTATCATTGTCCAAACTTAATTCCATGTTTTCCCCAATGATCGGCAACTTGAATTTGATTGATTTGAGCCACTGTCCGTTTGGCTGACGCTCCGGAAAGATTTGTATTTCTGAAATCAAAGCTTCTATAAATCTTCTCCGTTCTACATCATTCATCACCCCGTATAGTTTTTCAAAGTAAATCAAAACTTTATAGATATTATCTGCGGTTAGCTTTTCGGCTTCAATAGCCTGCTTTTTCGCCCTTGCCTCAACCAGAAGGTTTTCTTCCTCTTCTATCTTATCATACATTCGATAAAGCCTGTCATCAAGATCTGCTTTTCGTTTAATATAGTGACGATCATCAGGATCTAGCGAATCTATTTCTTCCATCAATTTGGATTTAGTGGAATAATACTGACGAAGCTGCTTTTCGTGGTTCACCAGCTCCTGATCTATTGTGGAAGTGTCTACCTTCATATTGATTTTTTCCTGCATCATCGCGGCAAATTTAGGCTTGCTGACTAATGCTACTATGATTTCTGCGACTGCATCATCCAATAGTTCCTCGTTGATTTGCTTTCTGTAATCGCACTTATGTCCACGGGTCATAGTACGGTGCTTGCAACCATAATAATAAAAATCTTTGTACTTTGTTCCGTCCTTTTTGTGTTTGATACATTTGTTTCCATACATTCCTGCACCACACACGGGGCATTTTACAATGCCCGAAAGCAGATGAGTTTTCGTATCTTTTCCCTTATTCACATGCTCATATTTTTTTGCTTGAGCAAGTAGTTTGACCTGTGCTGCCTGCCAGACTTCTTCGGAAACAATGGCTTCATGCAATCCATCAACCAGTAAATAATTCTCTTGTTCTACAAGATGATAGTCATTTCTGGTTCCATGTACTTTTTCTGTCCTTCTACGTCCATAGGCGATTTTGCCACAATATACTGGATTTCTTAGTATTAAGCGAACCAAATGGGCATCAAACAGAGGATTTTTTCCATTTTGCCGTTGTATTTTTCGTATTCCGTGATTTTCCAGATATTTAGCAATGCCATTTGAACCAATATTGGTATTCACATATTGATCAAATATCACACGAATTGCTACTGCCTCTTCCTCGTTTATTTCCAGTTTTCCATCCACAAGCTGATAGCCATACGGTGCGAATCCGCCGTTCCATTTTCCTTCTCTGGCCTTTTGGATACGTCCTTCCATTGTTTGGACACGAATATTTTCCCTCTCAATTTCAGCGACTGCCGAGAGAACGGAAATCATCAGTTTACCAGCATCCTTAGAAGAGTCTATCCCATCCTCAACGCAGATTAAATTCACTCCAAAGTCCTGCATTATCTGCAAAGTCGAAAGAACATCTGCCGCATTTCTCCCGAAACGAGATAATTTAAAGACAAGGACATAAGAAACTCCGTCTTTTCCTTCTTTAATATCATCCATCATTTGGGAAAATTGTACTCGTCCTTCAATGGATTTTCCGGACTTACCAGCATCCTCATATTCTCTTACAATTTCGTAATCATTGTACTCTGCAAAAGCTTTCATTCTTGACTTCTGTGCGTCCAAAGAGTAGCCGTCAATCTGCATTGTTGTTGACACTCTGGTGTAGGTATAAACCTTTACTTTTCTCTTATCCATACACAACCTCACTCATAGTGCCACTGATGTGCACTACATAATCATCATACATCGGTTCAGTCTCAAAATGTTTGGACTATATAATCACGATGTAATTATATCATGCAGCTTCTTTGATTTCAACTGATTCACACTTTAAATCAATAAACTCACTAAGATTTTTCTTTTCTTTAGGGTCTGGCAAACTGTCAATATCTAAAACATCCGCATACTTCTCGATTAAACCAGCAAGCAAATCTGCAAGGCCATTCCATTCATCTCCCATAAGCCATTTCTCCCAAAAGCAAAAAGAAATAAGTATGAAATCCCATCAAACATTTATCACCTCTCTATATCAAAGAAGTGCTGCGCCGGTTATCCCGACGCAGCACCGCTTATCTTTTATTTTTTGTATCGTATTATCTGGACAGCAGGACTGTCCATCGGCACACCCCCGATACAGGGAATATTCAAGCCGGTTCAGGGTTGGTCAGCCGGATGGCTGCTGAAGCCGCCGCATACCGCCGATAGGTGGTTGGCACCATATTCGCAGTAAGTTTCGGTGAGTGGCACGGTTCCTTGCGCTGCGCGTCCTGGCACTTTCCAGCCTACCACAGGCCGGTCATCAGCCACCAAATGACCGCTCAGCCCCTTTGATGTTATCGTATTGACGGATGCTCTGACCATCCGCAGGGGGTTATCGCGTTTGTGCTATGCGATGCTCGGCGCAGCACTCAAAAACTTGAATACTGAGTATGAACGGATTGCCCGCTGTTTTTCAAGGTACATAGAGAAAGGACTTCTAAAATCCCTTTCACTATATAGGAGGGAAATCGGGCAATCGTTGATAGTTACGCCGCAACATTATTTCGAATTTTTTTCAAGGCAGAGTGCACGGAACGCATGACCGCCGATTTATTACAGTCCTGCATTTTGGCAATCTCCGAATAGGAATATCCGTAGAAAAAATGGAGAATAAAGCGCCACCGTTGCAACGGAGGAAGCTGCTCCAAAGCGCGGCCAATTTCCTGCAAGGTTTCCAGACGCTCAGCAGTTTCTTCCAGCGGCTCCGTAGCCAGATCGAAGAGCAGACAGTTATCGAAAGACTTGCCTTCGATATGCTTTCGACGTTCATACCGTTGCCGTTCTTCCTGCTTTCGGCTTTCCTCATAAACACGGTAGATTTCAAGGGATACCTCCACATCAATGGGGCGGTGATCGGCATTCAGGATTTTGACAAGATACATAGAACGCCCTCCTTTATGCAACACGAATCAGCGCGATGATTTCATCATCATCCTGTGGGTCAACAAGGAGCGGGCACGGCTGGGCAGCCGCAGCATCAGGCGGGGGTACAGGTTTCGGCCCAGGGTCTGTCAGGATGAGAAGCGATTCTCCAGGAGCCAGACGAATTACTTTAACGTTTTTCAGCATATTAAAACACCTCCGATTTTTTCTGAGGGCTTGTCCCTCTATACATCGGAGATGCCAGAGTCTCGAAATTAAAGGGTGCTGCTAATTTTATTGAGCTGAATAAGCAAAGGCAAGGGCAGCATCACAAGAATGCTGCCCTTGCTTTCACTTATTTAGCTAAAAAACTGCGGAGCCGATGAAAGGCTCTCTGAAGCAGAAGTGTGACTGCCGTCGGGGAACAATCAAGAATAACTGCTATCTCCTTGTACTGATACCCCTTCCAAAAGGCCAGCTCTATGGCACACCGCTGCCGGTCTGTCAAACGGCGTAGACCATAGGCCAGCTTTTCATTTCGGACAGTATCAATAAAGTCCTCCTCCAGAAGTTGCTCGATGAAATCGTCCTGGATATGGATAGACCGTTCCCTGTATGTAAGTTCCTCGCTCATACTCTCCAGAGAGTAGCAGTGATACCGGAACCGGCGGTCAGAGTTTGCAATGATTCGATCCTCGTCTTTGAGGATCGCAGCCCAATCTTTTTCGGCCATAAGCCTGTTCTCCTTTCTGATGTTTGTCTGCATGGGCTGGCAGACAAACGGAGGAGAACGGCACCCGACTGGAACATATAGTGAGCAACAAAAAGCGTCTGACTGTTCGTTAATCAGCCAGACGCTATCTAATGTATTTTGGTGTTTTCTTTCAAATAGGGTTTTCTGCTTGTTCCCCTGTTCAGGGGACGGTCTTTTTTTGACGGGTTAATCTCTGTTGAATTATGTCGAAACGATGTTCGATTCACGGCGACTCCCTCCTCAAGCCGCCGCGATCTCTAGCGTGTGGTCGTCATTCCTTCGGGGGTACAAAAGAGCGGCGGCCCTGAAATGTGTTTCAAAACCGCCACTGGGTAATGTATGTAAAATGAGCGCACGAAAGTATCTGCCCCGCAACGGTTTTTTTCTTTTCCCGTCAAGCGGGCAGATAGTAATTTGTTTTCAAATTGACGTTATTATTTATTTCCTTTCAGGAATAGGTTTCTTTCTACCATAGACAATTCTTTGTGAAGATGTAAGGCCATGAATACAGTAATCATAGCGGCCATAACATCAGCGATTGGTTGGGCATACAGAATACCGTTTATTCCCCACACAGCAGGAAGAAGTAAAATGACTGGAATAAAACAAATGCCTTGTCTGCATACACCCAAGAAAAAACCGGCCGCACCTTTGCCCAGAGCGAGGAACAGTGAAGAATATACGGTATAAAAGCCAAAAAGAATAAAAGAAAAACCGCTGGCCCTCAAAGATTTTGCTCCTACAGAAATCATTTCAGCATTGCCATTTGTAAATTGGGAGATTATTTGCGTGGAGAAAATCGCCATCAGCAGCCCTACGATCAAGCAGAAAACGGTAGACCATACAATGGATGTTTTGATTGCTTCACGCAGGCGGTCGAACTTTTTCGCTCCGTAGCTGAAACCTGCAATCGGTTGAAAGCCTTTAAGAAAACCAAATACTACAAGGGTTCCCATAGAGGTAATTCGCGTCACGGCCCCCATGCCAGCAATAACCGCATCGCCATAGCTGTTGGCAGAACGGTTAATCAACGCGATTGAAAGGCTGGTGAGCAGCTGGAATGCTAATGTAGGAATACCGATTTTCAAAATCTCCGCCATCATCTGCCGAGAAGGAGCAAAGTGTTTTACGCTAAAAGTAAAGGCGCTTCTTTTCTGAAAAACATATATCAAATAAACCAACGTAGACACCATCTGCGAAATAGCTGTTGCAATCGCTGCGCCAGTCACACCCATGCCAAATGCGTATATAAAGAGAGGGTCTAAGGCGATATTCAGTATCGCCCCCAAAAGCAAAGCGCACATAGTTGTTTTTGCAGCTCCCTCACTACTTACAATGTTATTCATGGTTACGTTGAATACATTGAAAATGCAGGACAGCACATAAATCCTTCCATACGTTAAAGCATAGGGCATGATTGTGTCAGTTGCACCTAGCATTACGAGCAAAGGTTCAAGGAAAATCGTGGCGATTAAAATAATAACAGCTCCAATTAAGACGCTACTATACAGTGCTGTGTTGGCGACTTTGTTTGCGGTATCTTTATCTCCACTCCCCAGCAATCTCGAAAGATACGAGGCGGCACCATTACCGAACATCAACCCTAGGCCGACTACGACTTGTCCCAGAGGGAAAATAATTGAAATGGCCCCCATTTGGCTATCGCCTAATGCTCCGACAAAATAGGCATCTACTAAATTGTAGAGAGCGTTAATCAGCATCCCAATCATGACCGGGACACCGAGTGACATCAGAGCTTTCGGAATGGGGGCATTCCCCAAAAGCTCCAATTTGTTGTTTCGTTCCATTGTAAATACTCCTTTCTTTTGGGTGTAATTTAGAGTAGTATAAATTACACTACATACCCGTAATGATTATACTACTATAAATTATAGTAAATGTCAAGAGTGTTCCCCTTTTCTCCTTGACAAACGGTATAAAATCAAATACTATATTTTATAGTGGTGTTCCCAATCCGGTTCACGGATAGAAGGACACAGAAAGGACGATATTGCATGGCTACGATAGATTTAATCGTGTTAGGAATACTGAAAAAAGAGCCTATGAGTGCTTATGATATTCAAAAGCTGGTGGAATATAGGAACATTTCAAAATGGGTGAAGATCAGCACCCCTTCTATTTATAAAAAGGCTATTCAGTTGGAGGAAAAGGGACTAATCAAAGGGGAAACTGTGAAAGAAGGGAAGATGCCCGAAAAGGCTGTATATTCTCTGACTGAAGCTGGAGAAGCGGAGTTTGAGCGACTTATGTTTGACATTGCCTCTAAGCCCATCAGCATTTTTTTGGATTTTAATGCCGTAATTGTGAACTTAGACTCATTACCGCCAGAAAAACAAAAAGAGTGTGTTGCAGAGATTGAGGACAATATCAAGACGCTGAAAGCCTATTTGGAAACCAATATCGCAGAAAAGGAAAACAAGACGGGGATACCCGCAACAGGTATGGCGGTTTTACGGCAACAATTTGTATTAGTAAAAGCCATTGAAGATTGGATCACGTCTTTAGAAATTGAATAACCTAAATGTCGAAGGAAACCAATTAGAAAGCGCCGGACGCAACAGCCTAATGGCCTAGCATCCGGCGCTTTTTGTTTATTGACAGGTGGTTTATGAATTATAAAGTTTGACAATAAGCAAAAGCAAGGACGGCATCATAAGAACGCTGCCCTTGCTTTCACTTATT
>OMDC01000976.1_pt1 | contig 11212 bp, 9 predicted proteins | sample 1674201 | NCBI WGS metagenome assembly OMDC01 (sample SAMEA103958152, study PRJEB25191) | human gut metagenome | biome: human-associated habitat [ENVO:00009003]; feature: intestine environment [ENVO:2100002]; material: feces | place: Germany | collected 2013/2015 | reverse complement strand
CTATCTTGTCGCTGTCCAGCAGATACAAATGTCTCTTATATAGTTCCGAAACAACCCATGTGAGCATATCGTATGCCCCGGTGAAATTCAGTCCATCTACTTGTCGAAATGAAACAAAAATTGTCGGATACTGGTTCATCCACTCAACGCACAATGCTTGGTTTTCTGTAATTTCCAGTCCCTCAAACAGTTTTCTGCTGTCTTTGCGGATGTCAAAGAAGTTTTCCAGCATACTCATGCCCAATGTCTTACCGAAGCGTCGGGGACGAGTGATAAGCGTTACTTTCGTTCCTGTTCTACTGAGCAGTTCTCCAATCAGTCCCGATTTATCAATATAGTAATACCCATTTTTTCGAATTTCTTCAAAGTCCGAAACTCCAACAGGAATATTCATTTCTTTCATCTCTGCTGCTCCTTTCGCGTAGCCATGCACAGACTTTTCCTTGCTCTTATGATACCATGAATCTCGTGTTCTTACAAGAAAAACTCTGCTTACAGCAGTGATTTCGACTACAACTCATTCTGCATAGCCTGCTAGCACATCTTCAAATGTAAAACGAATTTTCACACGCTCATCGTTGAAAACCTCAATGCGGTCAATAAAGGTTTCCACCACATTCTGTGATAAGCGCATCACATCGCCTGCTTCTTCTGCTGCACTTACGACAGTCTGCAAATTATCAGCATCTTTCCTTACTGGCAGGAAAATTTGATTTTTCTCGGCACGAAGTCGTTGAATCTGCTCCATTCGTTCATCTTCTTGCGCTCTGTAGGCGTCTCTCTGCCGGACGAATTCTTCCTTGCTTATATTTCCGTCGGCGTATTGCTCATACAGTGCAATGCGCTGTTTTACGATCTCTGCCTTTTCTGCACTCAGCTTTTCTTCCTGCCGTTCCAGTGCGGAAAAGCAAATCAACGCTTTGCGTTCCCGTTCGTGCAGGATTTCCAGTACATGCTCCGCCTGCTTTATCTGCACTGTCAGTGCGTTTCGGACAATCTCTTCCAGCAATTCCTCAGAGATCGGGATTCGCTTGCAGGGACTGTCCACCGCTGTGGCTGAGAATCTGCAGTTAAACGAGGGGCCAAGCTTCTTGAGAACACGATATTTCATCAGTTTCTGGCAGTAGCCGCAGTAGACCTTGCCTTTCAAGGGATACTGGCGTTTTGTGTAGTTCCCGGCCTGGTGCTTCCCATGCTGCAGCATGATGACCATTTGTGCCTGTTCAAATTCCTCCGGGGTCACAATGGCGGCATGGCTATCCTCAATTCGTACCTGCTGTTCCAAAGGAGCGCGCAGAACCCGATGCTTACAGGGAACCGGCATAATGAATTTCGCGCCCACATAGGTTCCCTTATACTTCTCATTTTTCAGAACATGGTAAACCGTTCCACTTGTCCAATGGCTGCGCTGCAGATCCCATGCTTTCTGCTCACTGTACACATGGTTTTCCGCCACATGATATGCTGCCGGGGTCGGGATCTGCTTTTCATTCAGGATTTTGGCGATGGTGCCTGTTCTGTTGCCCTGCAATGCCAGTTCAAAGATCAACCGCACATATCGACTGGCTACCGGGTCGAGGATCAGCTTATGGCAATCGTTCGGGTCCGGCAGAAATCCAAACGGGCGGTATCCTCCGAGATACATTCCTTTTTTCTGCATCACATGGTCTGCTGCTGCGATTTTAGCGGAGAGGTCCCGGCTGTAGGATGCGTTGATGATGTTCTTGATGGCTACTTCCAGTCCGCGCACATCGTTCCCAGCCTGCATTCCACTGTCATACTCATCGTTGACAGAGATAAAGCGAATGCCCAGCAGCGGGAAGATGCGCTCCATATAATCGCCTGCCTCAATGTAATCACGGGCAAACCGTGAAAAGTCCTTTACGATGATTGTTTTTATCTTGCCATCCTGTGCGTCCTGAATCAGCTGCTGGAACGCCGGGCGGCTTGTGGATGTGCCGGAATAGCCATCATCCACATACTCCTGTCGCGGCTCTGCAGCCAGTTCCGGGCGAGCCATGATGTACCCCTCTACCAGTCCGCGCTGACCCTGAATGCTGTTGCTCTCAGCCTTATCTGTTCCCACATCCTCGTCCGCAAAGGAAAGTCGATAATAGGTTCCGATCATCTGCTGCTCACCGCCCTTCAAACGGATAAATCAATTCTGTCTTTACAATTTCCGCTGCACGATTTTCCAGATTACTCATGCGGCGTACCCATTCCATCTGATTTTCTTCTTTCAGTTTTTCCGAAATGCCCTCCCGTTGGCTCATCTGCTCAATCAAAACCTCATATCGTTCTGCTGCATGCTCTTCCACGTCTGCCAAAACAGCATCCAGTTTTCCACTCAGCAGCAGGCTCTGATAATAGGCTGGTTTTCGTAGTTTCAGGTACGCCTTGTGCAGCATTCCCCATCGGCCAATCGGACGAGTCCGTGGCAGTTTCAAGGCTGGCAGGTAACAATTTCCAACTAAGGAATATTCCATCCCTGTCCGGGCATCGTAGATTTTCTCTTTCATTGCTTTGTTCTCCTTTTTCGTTAGAACGAAAATTCCGTGCAAGTGATTTTCTCGCGGTCCACTTCAATTTTCTTTACATACTGCTGTAGATTGTCTGCCGTCAAAAGCACCTCTGTGTTGTCTGCGATTTGCTTTTTCTGCCGCAGTTCTTCTTGAACAACTACCAGTTCTTTCTCGTTTTCAGCTTTTGTCTGTCTGAATGCCTCAATTTCATTCTCTGCATCCTGCTTCAATTCCAAGAACTTTTCTTTTGAAATTTTTCCAAGGACATACTGCTCGTAGCCGCTGCGCTTCTGTGATTCCAGTCGAACGATATTGCCTGACGCCTGTTCAATTTCACGTTTTGTAGCTATTTCTTTTGATTGGAGTTTGCTTTTTCCAGAGCTTTTCCGTACCAGCTTCTGCAAATCACGGTGTTCTTCCATCCGCTGGTGCAACTCCTTGTTAATGCCATTCCAGAGGTCTTTCTCTGAAATTGAAACATGGCAAGATGCACAGTAAAAATACAGCGAACCATCGCTTTGCCAATGACAAAACAGCTTTTCTCCGCACTCTTTGCAAAATATCCGGCCTTTGAAAATGTTCGGATTACTTTCTCTGCGCTGTCTGCACCACTTTTTCCGTTCCTCCCTGACCGCTTGCTCGGCTTCCCGCAATGCAGAAACTTCATCAAACAATTCCCAACTGATGATTGCCGGATGGCTGTCCGGCACCATCCGCCAGCTTTCCCGTGGATTCTGCCCGATTTTCCGATTCGTTTCATCGTAGGCGATGCGGTTATAGACCATTGTTCCTGTGTAGATTGGATTTTCCAGCACCTTTGTCACGAAAACGGTCTGCCATGCTGGGTCCTTTACCCGCAAGGTGTTTTTCAGGTATCCCAGCTGACAGCGGCGTGTAAAAGGTGTCGGGATTCCCTGCGCAGACAGCTTTTTTGCAATCTCGCGCTCTTTCATACCGGATTTCTTCCAGAGAAAAATCCGAACTACCACATCGCTGACTTCCTCGTCCAGAATCAAATGATTCTGCTGATTTCTCTTGTAACCGAACGGAACAGGCGTATAGATTTCTCCTCGTGCTTCCTTGGAACGAAAGCACGACTGAATCTTCTTGGACAGGTCTTTCGAGTACATTTCATTGATCATGCTCTTGATCGGCACCAGCATCCCGTCCCGACTCTGGCTGTTCAGGCTATCATAATTATCATTGATGGCGATAACTCTTACGCCAAACAGTGGAAACACTTGCTCCAGATACTGACCTGTTTCCACGAAATTACGACCCAGTCGGGAGAAGTCCTTTACCACAATGCAGTTGACTTTCCGCTCCTGCAGTGCTTTCAACAGCCGTTCAAATTCCGGGCGGTCAAAGTTCATCCCTGTACACCGCTTGTCCGCAAATACATCCAGCAGCATCAAATCATCCCGGTGATTGATGTACTCCTTGATATAGGAAATCTGCACTTCCAGTGATTCCGTATTCCGAAGCACATCATCGAAATCAGACAATCGTGCGTAAATTGCGGTTTTCCAGATACGGTGCTGCGCGTTCTCCGCTTCCCGCTGCGCCGCACTTACCTTCTTGCTTACTCTTGCCATAAGTCACAGCCTCCTTTTAAGCAGACACTTCACGCTGCCCTATCTGCTTTTGATGCAGTTCTTCCAGCAGGTCCGCAATTTCATCGTGGAATCGGAACGTAATTTCTACCCGATTGCCCTCATACACTTCGATTTTCTCAATCAGTTCAACGACCATCGGACGGGTGATTTCTTCCAATTTTCGATACTTACGGTACACATCCAGAAACGGATAAGCGTTTGGAGCAGTCTGTAGGTTTTGCCGTTCTGCTTCCAGTTCTGTGATTTTGCGCTCATACTCTTCGATTCGCTTGCTGTACAGTTCGTTGTAGTTCAGGAAATCCTCCCGTGTGAGGATTTCCTCTGCGTAATCCCCATACAATTTTTCCTTAATGCCCTGTGTATGGGTCTTTTCTGCAGTCAGCTGCCGAATCTGCCGTTCGATGCGCCGCACACGGTAGGGTTCCTGTTGGACCTGCCGGATGCTTTCTGCAAACTCTGCTTCCTCCATCACGATCTGGATCTGCATCTGGAGCGCATTCCGCACAATGTTATAGAGCTTTTCATCCCGTAGGTTATGGCTCGTGCAGCTGCCTTTGTTCTGTTTGCTGCCGGAGCACTGATAATAGATGTACCGCTTTCTTTTATAGCTGGCCGACCTGCGTACCAGCCGGCTGCCGCAGTCCCCACAGTAGAGAAAGCCTGCAAACAGGGCCACCGTTTCGGCATCGTTTGGCCTGCGGGTTTCGGTTTCCAGAATCCGCTGCACCAGTTCAAACTGCTCTGCCGGAATGATTGCTTCATGAGTGTTGTCCACGATTACCCAGTCCCGCATCGGCACATTCATTTTCTTTTTGGAGCGATAATCCAGTCGCCGGGTCTTTCCCTGCACCAGCTTCCCGATATAGACCTCGTTGTGCAGGATGCGGTCCACTGCCTTGGCGGACCACGGCGGCTCATCGCTCTTGCGGAAATGCAGGCTCAGCTTTGCACCGCTCTGCAGCTTTCGCGCAGCGGGGGACGGCACTTTCTCCACATTCAAGCGGTCTGCTATGCCCTGATTGCTCATGCCATTGATCTTCCAGCGGAAAATATCTTGCACTGTTTCCGCTGCCAGTTCGTCCACGATCAGCTTGGTATGATTGCCGGGGTCCTTCTGGTATCCATAGGTTGCAAAACTTCCCACAAAATCACCGCGTTTCCGCTTGACCGCAAGCTGGCCCTTGATTTTGACGGAAATATCCCGACAGTAGGCATCATTGAGCAAATTTCGCATCGGGACCATGATGGAATCGCTGGTCTTCCACACAGATTGGCTGTCATAATTATCCGTCACTGCAATCAGCCGGACCCGCATGACCGGGAAAATACGTTCCAGATAACGCCCCACTTCAATGTAATTTCGTCCAAAGCGGGACAGGTCTTTCACCAGAACACAGTTGATGATTCCTTGTTCCAGTTCCCGAAACAGCCTTTGGAACGCAGGTCGTTCAAAGTTTGAGCCGGAGTAGCCATCGTCCACAAACTCATCCACGATGCACAGTTCCGGGTGGTCTGCAGTATAGGCTTCCAGCAAGGTACGCTGGTTTGCAATACTGTCGCTCTCTGTCTTATCGCCATCCTCACGAGATAAGCGTAAGTACAAGGCTGTACGGTATCGGGTTGTACTTTGCTGTGTTCTCTTCTGCAAATTTATATCCGGGTATAACAAAAGCCTTCCACCTCCTTAACGAATCGGCAATACTGTTCGTCAGAGAAGCGAAAGGCTCCACATTTTCTATGTAGAACAAGCCTACCGAGCAGGTTCTGCTCAGTTTGCACATTCCTATCTTCTTACCCGTAAACAGCTTACCAGAATCATCATCTTTTGTCTATCGCTTTATCGCATTAAAGTGTGAAATTTTTCTGCGTTTTTTTTCAGCAGTTTGCCGAAAGCTTCTCTGCCTTTTCAGCTGGCAGACTGAAAGCACCTGCCAATGCGCTCAGACAGTGTGCTGCACCCTCTTGGTGCAAAATTCAGCTTTACAATAATTCCATTGTCCAGATAGCAGTAAGGATTTCAGACCTTATCCAGCAGCTTTTTCAGCCTTTCCTCTTGTGGCAATCCGTGTTCCACTGCATCCTGCTGCAGTTCCTGCAGTTCAGACTGTTCAATCGTGCGGATGTCCCGGTTCTTCATCTGGCGGATCTGCGCCAGCCAATTCATTGTACCGTTTTCTTTCAATTGCGTTCCTCCCATTCAGGCCAGAAGTGCTTTCAGCAAGTTCAATTTTGCCTGTCCTATATCCTTTCTCATGCTGGGGCCTGTGCAGGCAATCGGGGTACACAGTTCCAGCAGCCGGTCATAGATACGGGCGTGTGCGGTATTCTGCGGGTTCTTCAACTCCGTCAGGGTCAGGTTCGTGGTGACGATCAGTGGTTTTCGGCTGCGGTAACGGCTGTCGATAATGTTGTAAATCTGCTCCAGCACATATTCCGTGCCCCGCTCCATGCCGAAATCGTCAATGACAAGCAACGGATAGCCGCAGAGCCTGTCCACGACTTCATTTCGCCCGGAAAAGGCGTTATTCAGTTCATTCATGATTCGGGCAAAATTCGTCATGCAGACGGCCACTTCCTGTTCCATCAGGGCATTGGCAATGCAACCCGCCATAAAACTCTTGCCTGTACCGACACCGCCCCAGAGCAGCAGCCCCACATTCTTTTCCCGCATTTCCGGCCAGTGGGCCACATACCGCTGTGCCAGCTGCATCTGTGGATTTTGCCCGTGATCGTTTGCAAATGTCCAGTGCTGCATCGCCCAGTCGGTAAAGCCCTGCAGCTTCAGCCGCTGCACTTTCTCGTAATGCAGCCTTGCACGTTCTTCTTTCTCTTGCTTTTCCCTTGTAGCCTGCCTGCACCGGCATTCAGCCGGATGGCGGTCACGCCCAAACAGTTTTTTGCCGTTCGGAAAGAACGCTTCCTTGGGAGTTTTGCAGCTGCCGCAGTACAACAGCCCATCTTCTGCAACATAGTCCTGCGGTTCCACAGAGATTGTCATAAGCCTGTCCATCGCTGTCTGGATTGTTTCCGTCATAAACTTTCCTCCTTGTTGTAGGTATAGTCCGGGATACCTGCTCCCGGTTTCTGTTGTCTTTTCTTCCGTGCTGACCAGCTACGCAGGGTCGCCGCATGGTCTGCGTACTTCCTGCCTGTAGACTGCATATAGATTGAAAGGTCATCAATCAGGGAATCTAACTCTGCAATTTCCGTTTTCAGTTCTGAATAATCTTCCAGATAGACATTCCGATAACGCCCATATGCTTCTTTGGTTCTACTCAGTTGGTTCAATCTTAGGTTGTTCTTATTTATTTGGTTAGGTGTGCAGTTTTGCGCAACCGTATTGCCCACTTTTGAGCAATCAGGCTGCTCATTTTTGACCATCTCGACTGTGCATTTCTGCGCAGTAGATGGAAAGCTTAGGAACACCTGGTTTGGCTTGGAAAAGCCATTGGACCGCCGTTCGATCAGCCGTGCGGCTTCCAGTTCCCGCAGGGCACGGGTGACACTGGAAATGCTGCTCTGCAGATCTTCTGCCAGCCCTGCCAACGGATAGAGCACATATGCCCGGCCCTGTGCATCCACCCAGCCGTTCTTCTGGGAAAGGGTCATGCGGTCCAGCAACAGAACATACGTCAATCGTGCCGTATGGGAAAGGCTCATCTGCAGCAGAAATTTCGGATAAGGGAAATAAGCGGGTAGTGGGGTTTGTGCCTTGATGTACTCTTTACTCAAACTTCCTCCTAATCGTTTTCAAAAGTCCCTGCCGAATGGGAAAGTCCTGCACGGGCTTACGCATCCGGCAGGGTTCCGGGGTGCGGGGTGGAAGACCCTGCTGATTACAGGCTCACATCATAGCTGCGCTTCTTACGTTTCGGTTGACGTACGCGCTGTTCCTGTCGAACCTGCTCCTGCCTTGCCTTTTCGCGGACTCTAGCCTCCCACTCGCGTTTCCATGCAAGGTCGGATTTCATCTCATTGGTTTTTCGGAAGATGCTGTACACATTATCCGATGCAACTTCCAGACGCCGGGATTCTTCTTTCAGGGGAGTGTATACCTTTTTCCTCTCCGCGATTTCTTTCGTCAGTTCTTCTTTCCGTTTTTTCAAAGATTTCAGCGATGGCAGCTTTCCATCATTTTCTTCCCGGAAATATTTCACGGATTCCACATAGGCATCCAATTCCTTGGAATGCTCTGCGCGGAATTTTTTCTTGAAAATTGCTTTCGTAAATTGCTGCTGGACCTCTTTTGTGGAAAGGTACTGCCCCGCATAATGAATCTGTTCATTGGTTTTGTACAGTTCATCCTCCGCCTGTGACAGCCGTTCATACGCTGCCTGCGCATTGGCCTGTGCTGTCTTACACAGATCGTTCAGTTCCGTCAGGTCGTTGATGTTGTTTTCCTGCACCCATACCAGCGTTTCGGCCATTTTCTGCAGATTACTGATTTTGACCTTTAGCGCATAGGCCAGATTTTCCTGTGCCTTAACATTCTCCTGCAGGTCCACAACGAGCCGTAGCCTGGTTCTGGTTGTAAAGATCAGTATGGGTTCTTCCTTGTACCGCAGATTCTTCTCGGCGTTCTGAACAAAGAATCCTTCCAGACATTCTCTTTTGCAGCTTTCTCCCAGAGAACTCTCCGATATGAACTTGTTCCGTTCCGGCGGCAGATAGCTGTAACGCCCACATTGTGTTTTGACGAAAACGTCATATTCATCCTGCAGGATGTCTTGAAAATCTTCATACGAGATTGCTTTCTCACGAGCAGCGGCAACGGCATCCCGGATAAGCTGCTTCTGTGTTTGAAACTTTGTCGAGTTGGGCGTAAATCCTTCCTTTTCGATTTCCTGTTTTTTCTCATCCAGCCGCCGCTGTGCCCAATACTCTGCTTCGGTCACACCCGTTCTGGATGGTGACAGCAAATCGACCTGATACAGAAATTCGCGGTTGCACAAATCCATGAGGGATTTCTGCAGGTGTTTCAGGTACTCGTTCGTCACATGGTGCTTGTACCCTGCCTTGCAGTCGATGGGTCGCTCCATGAAGGGCTGCTGGGGCACATCCAATTTTCGCAAGCTGTTGATTACGATATGGACATGAATGTTGCCGCTGCCATTGTGCCCATCCATGTGCGTACAGACCAATGCCTGATGTCCCGGAAAGTTGGCTTTTGCGTATTCCAGTCCAAGCTCCTGCGCCCGTTTCCCCGTCAAACAATTTTCTGTGCTGTCCCGTGGATCAAAGCTGATGATGTAATGGTGGCTTTTGATTTCATTCTTGTTTTTGTTTTTCTGGTACTCGCGGTTCAGCTGCTGGCAGGCCGCATCAAAGGAATAGGGTTCACAGTTCAGACCGTCCAGATAAAACTCATCTCGCATGATACGATTTCCGTTCTGGTCAAGGATCGGAGTTTTCCGAAGCTCATCATGTTTGAAAATCAGATACTCCAGTGCAGCACCATAGTTGGAACTCTTACTTGCGATGTGCTTTAAGATTGCCATAGTTCTTTCCTGCCATTTCTACGACCTGCTCCCGCATTTCAAAAATGCAGGAAATCGCATGGTTGATGTTTTCACGCATAACATGTGATGGAAGGCCTCCACTGTTGAAGAACGCCGCGATCTGGTTCAGGTTGTTCCCGATGGCGGCAAACTCCCGTGTGATTGCTTCGATCTCGTCCGGGTGGACATAGAACACATACGAGGTATTCACCCGACCTTTCATCAGCATCTGCGCTGCAAATTCAGAGAGGGTCATTCCGGCATCTTCTGCCTGCTGGTGTAAAAGTTCATGTACTACTTCTGTAACTCGTGCGGAGATTACTTTTGTCTTTACGATAGATTTCACTTTTTTCTTCGTTCTTGGCATGGGGTCTCCTTTCCAAAATCAAAAATTTGATTTTCCCGGCAGTGCATCTGCACTCCGGCTGTGACCTGCTGCAGCAGGCCACCAATGGGCAAAATCATGTGATTTTGCACGATGTGAGGGTATGGGGAGCGCAATCCCCATCAAGATGCCGCCGTGGAGAAACTGCCCGTAGGAGCGGTTTCGTATACAAAGGCGAATCTTGCTCTTAACTACCGTCCACTCTGTCCCAGCCCGTTCCTGCCCGATTCTCTCCGACGTTTTTTCTGGTAAGACGCGCAGAATGCACATTCAGTACCAGAGGTATCCTGCTGGGGTGGCTCATGCGATTTTCAAGGTGCGATGTGCCTTTGTAAGGAATTAGGGATTTTCGGGGGTGAGACCAACAGCGAATAGGTCTGTTTGAGAAAATAGTCCTTACACCCTATACAAACTTTAAGGGGTGTTTTTAAACCGGGTCTTTTGAAAGTTTAAAGAAAATTCATTTTTCCAACGTTCCCCTCTACCTATAACATTCTAAAATGGGTGTTTGGCATACAGATTTTCAAATTTTGTCGAACTGACTAATTTTAGAATATAGATTTTGTTTATTTTCCACTCATAAAACTAGAGGAAAGCCGTTTCACAAAAGATTTTGAAAACCCCTACACTAATAGGAATCCGCAGAGCCGTTTTGGAATACAGTTTTAATTTTTTATTTAAGGCAAAAGAAAAACGGTAAGGCTCGCAGATGGAACCTTACCGTTTGAAACCGTCATTCAACTTTCTAGTGCTTTACATTTTTAAAGGCAATCCAAAATTCGGAAAACTATTCTCCGATGCTCTTATATATTGCAATCATTTCATCTAGTATGTTTTGATACTCGCGAATCGGACTATCATTCGAAGCCATCCCGATATCCTTATCGCCTCTCATCTCTGCCACCTTAAAAGGATATTGATTCATCCTTTCTAAAAAAGCCTCTCCGCCGCTTCGCTGAATAAATTCTTTTTTTTCCCGTTTAGACATTTTGCGAAGTCTCTCTCGGATGCTTTTTCTTAGATTGTATGACAGCCAATCTGCCGTATCAAAAAAAGCTCTATACTCATGTCCGTATGCTTTTTCCAAGTTTTTCTTCACATACAGTTTGCAATCCACATCTTCTGGAACTTTCTTTAAATCAATTGAGAACGTTCGTATAACATGATCATAGGCATCTCTATGTTCCTTTA
>OMDC01000967.1_pt1 | contig 11270 bp, 8 predicted proteins | sample 1674201 | NCBI WGS metagenome assembly OMDC01 (sample SAMEA103958152, study PRJEB25191) | human gut metagenome | biome: human-associated habitat [ENVO:00009003]; feature: intestine environment [ENVO:2100002]; material: feces | place: Germany | collected 2013/2015 | reverse complement strand
GTTTGTTGATCGAAAACGATCAGGGAAAGGAAATAATTTAGTTCAAAAGATCGTTTAATAAGGAGATTTGGCGGGATTTTTTTAATTTTGCACTTACAACTAATTAACAGATAAGAAAATGCCGTTAAATTTACCCGATAAACTACCTGCTATTGAATTGCTGAAGGAGGAAAATATCTTCGTCATAGACAATTCACGTGCCAGTGCACAGGATATTCGTCCGTTAAAAATCGTGATATTGAATTTGATGCCGTTGAAGATAACGACAGAAACGGATTTGGTACGTTTGCTTTCCAACACTCCCTTGCAGTTGGAAATATCATTTATGAAGTTGAAAAGCCATACATCGAAAAATACGCCGGTAGAACATATGAAAGCATTCTATCATGACTTTGATTTGATGCGCGACGAGAAATATGACGGGATGATTATTACGGGAGCTCCGGTAGAGCAGATGCCGTATGAGGATGTGAATTATTGGAATGAGATTACTACTATTTTTGATTGGGCGCGTACTCATGTTACCTCAACTCTCTATATTTGTTGGGCGGCCCAAGCCGGGCTTTATCATTTCTATGGAGTTCCCAAATATCCGCTGAAACAAAAAATGTTTGGTATTTTCCGCCATCATATCAATGTACAGGGATTGCCCATATTCCGTGGTTTTGATGATGAGTTTTTTGTACCACATAGCCGTCATACCGAAATACACCGTGAGGATATTCTGAAAGTAAAAGAGTTGGCTTTGATAGCTGAGTCTGATGAGTCTGGGGTTTATATGGCTATGGCTCGTAATGGGCGTGAATTCTTTATTACCGGGCATTCGGAGTATTCTCCTTATACGCTTGATACGGAATATAAGCGTGATTTGGGGAAAGGGTTGCCTATTGAAATGCCTGTAAATTATTATAAGGACGATAATCCGGACAATGCCCCGGTGGTGCGTTGGCGCGGACATGCCAATTTGTTGTTTTCTAATTGGTTGAACTATTATGTATATCAGGAAACCCCGTTTGATATAAACGAGATACGATGATCAGACAACGAAAAATAGAATTATTAGCTCCTGCTAAAAATCTGGAGTGCGGTATTGCAGCTGTTGATCACGGTGCTGATGCCATTTATATTGGTGCTCCCCGTTTCGGAGCACGTGCGGCTGCGGGGAATTCATTGGAGGATATCGCTGAGTTGGTGCGGTACGCTCATGTATATAATGTCCGTATCTATGTGACTGTGAATACGATTCTGAAGGATGAGGAACTGAAAGATACGGAAAAAATGATTTGGGATTTATACCGTGCCGGAGTGGATGCTTTGATAGTGCAGGATATGGGATTGTTGGAATTGAATCTGCCACCTATACCGTTACATGCCAGCACACAGATGGATAATCGTACTCCTCAAAAAGTAAGATTCCTGGCTGAGGCAGGTTTCCGTCAGGTGGTATTGGCTCGTGAACTTTCTCTTGTTGAAATAGAAAATATCCATCATGCTTGTCCTGATGTGCCTTTGGAGGTATTTGTACATGGTGCTTTGTGTGTAAGCTATAGTGGACAATGTTATGTTAGTCAGGCTTGTTTCGGACGTAGTGCTAATCGGGGAGAATGTGCCCAGTTCTGTCGCCTTGCTTTTGATATGGTAGATGCGGACGGTAAATCTATAGTAAGGAATAAGCATTTATTGTCTCTGAAAGATTTGAATCAGAGCGAAGAGTTGGAGCAATTGCTGGATGCCGGAGCTTCTTCCCTGAAAATAGAGGGACGTTTGAAGGATGTATCTTACGTTAAAAATGTAACAGCTTATTATCGCCAGAAGCTGGATAGTGTTTTCAAACGTCGTAAAGAGTATATCCGTGCTTCATCGGGGAAAGTGAAATTAGAGTTCAAACCTCAATTGGATAAGAGTTTCAGTCGTGGTTTTACTAATTATTTTCTTTTTGACAGGAATAAGGATATTTTTTCTTTTGATACTCCCAAGTCTTTAGGGGAGGAGATGGGGACAGTGAAGGAAATTCGTGGTAATTATCTTACCGTAGCCGGAATCAAGTCTTTTAATAATGGAGATGGCGTCTGTTTTTTGGATGAGACTGGTAAGTTGCAGGGATTTCGCATAAACCGGGTGGAGAATAATAAGTTATTTCCTCAAGAGATGCCTCGGATAAAGCCCCGTACGATACTTTATCGTAATTTTGATCAGGAATTTGAGAGGTTGATGTCGCGTAAATCAGCTGAAAGGAAAATTGCTGTCATTTTAAAATTGGCTGAAAATAATCGGGGCTTTACTCTGTCTCTGACCGATGAAGATGATCACAGTGCCAGTGTGGTGCTGGAAAGGGAGAAGGAACGTGCCCGTACTCCGCAGGAAGATAACTTGCGTACACAACTTGGAAAGTTAGGAAATACTCCATTTGAAGCATCAGATATAGTGATTGACTGGTCGGACAATTGGTTTATTCCAGCTTCTATGCTTGCCGAACTTCGCCGTAAGGGAATAGAGAAACTGCTGGAAGTGCGCCGTATTAACTATCGGCAGGAAATTTACAAGTTGCCTCGAACGCATCATGCTTTTCCTGTGAATGAATTGACTTATTTGGGAAATGTGATGAATGCTGATGCTGTTTCCTTCTATAGGAATCATGGTGTGCAGCGTATTGCTCCGGCTTATGAAAAGGCTCCGGCAGAAGAAGCGGTATTGATGTTTTGCAAGCATTGTTTGCGTTATAGTATGGGATGGTGTCCCTCTTGGCATAAAGTGCGTTCTCCTTATAGGGAACCTTATTATTTGGTTAGCTCGGATAACAGACGTTTCCGCTTAGAGTTTGATTGTAAAAATTGTCAGATGAAAGTCTATGCTGAAAAGTAAGTACATCGGATTACTGTTTTTGGTGTTGGCTATTTTAATGGCTTGCCAATATCCTTCACCTGTTACTTCGAGTGAGGATATGCCGCAAAAGACAAGGGATTCTGTCAATTATTTGATGGAACGGCATTATACATTAAACAGTAATTTTGAGGTTACTTCAGATTCGCTTATGTTACAGCAACTGCCATTGGTTGATGTGCTTCCTGTTTTTAAAGGAGAACGGCTGGTGGTAGCGGAGTTTATGATACAAGCTGCTGATAGTGTGGATTCTGTATGGGTAAAGGTAGCACGGGACCAGGAAACAATGGGATGGATACATGAAAAGGAATTGTTGGAGAAAGTAGTTCCTGTGGATTCAGTGTCACAGTTTATTCATTTTTTCAGTAATTCTCATACCATCGCTTTCTTTGTCATATTAGGCTTTTTCGGTATTTGGTATATTCATAGGGCTATTCGTCGCCAGAAGCTGCAATTAATCTGGTTGAATGATATTGATAGCGTTTTTCCTACAGTTCTTTCTTGGTTGGTAGCTACAGCAGCTACGCTTTATGCCAGTATTCAGCATTTTGTTCCGGGAACTTGGGAGCAGTTTTATTATAATCCTTCTTTGAATCCTTTTAGCTTACCTTTTATTCTTTCTCTTTTCATGTTTAATATTTGGGGAATTATTCTTGTGGGGTTGGCTACTTTGGATGATTTGTTTCATCAGACACATATTGAAGCTGCATGTTTTTATTTGTTGGGATTGATGTCCTGCTGTATCTTTTTATATTTGTTTTTTACATTTACTACGTATTACTATTTGGGTTATCCATGTTTATTGGTATATGCTGTATGGTCATTTAATCGTATAAAGCATGCTTCCCGGTATAAATTCAGTTGTGGAAATTGCGGGGCGAAGATGAAGAATAAAGGAGTGTGTCCTCATTGCGGCGCTGTCAATGAATAATTTTATTGTTTGTTTCTTTTAACAAAGGCTCAAGCAGTTTTCTATTGTAAACAGCATTTTCTCTATGTACATACACTCAAACGAATAGGTTTGTTTTAGGAGCTATTCGCTTCATTTGCAGCAATAATAAAGTTCTTACTTTTCTTAGTGTGACAGAAAATAAATTTGATTTGGTAAATGTGGAAACAGAAAGGGAGTTCGTGATGACCCCCCTTTCTGTTTTTGCAAGAATGGTTAGAAGTGATAACGTATATCCACTCCCAGTTGTAAAGGCCTGCTTTTTTGTTCGAATCCTCTATGCATGGTTTCAAAATAGAAGGTTGTATAATCCTTGTTGGTTAAATTACGTCCCCATACATCTATCTGTAAAGCTTTTGTCTGCAAAGAAATGCGCCCGTTCAGTGTTCCGTAAAAACTTTGTGAGACATTGTTTTTTTCAGTCCAATAAATTTTTCCTGCTCCGGTATAGCTCATGCCTAAAGTCAGGCTTTGCATCCAATTGCTTTTATCGAAAAAGAAACTATAATTTGCGCCTGCATTCATGGTATGGCGGGGAACAAATGGTACATAATTGCCGCTATAATCAATTTGCTCTTCTGATGATGTAGTACCTCCGTCATATTTTTTGAATGTGGAATGAGTATATCCATAACTTACATTCATATTCAGGTTTTTGTTGATAGATGCCAGAAAGCTGGCCTCTACTCCATAACTTTCGCTACTACCGGCATTGACCATCATTCGTCCCAAGCCACTATTGACAAATTTGGCGATTTGTTGGTCGTGGGTATCCATGTAGAATGCGGCAAGGTCGGTCTTCAGTTTGCCGTTGAACAAACTGAGATGTGATCCCACTTCGTAATTCCAGCTGTACTCGGGCTTGTAGACAGTTGTTTCTTGTACGTTCAATTCTTTTCCGTAGTTGGGCATGTGTTGCTTGATCATTCCTTCTATCATACCTGCCATAGATTCTGGTGCCTTGTCTAGTATGGCTTCAATCATTTTTTGTTGCATGTCACTTTGTATCAGTTCTGAAAACATCTGTACGTTATAACCTCCGGAACGATATCCTCTGGTTATGCTTACATACATATTGTTTGCAGGGCTGAAATCGTATTTAAAAGCTAGCTTGGGAAGTAGCTGTACATAGTCGTTTTTTTCTTTTCCTTCCAATAGCGGTGCGGCATTCAAATTTCTGAATGGAATATTAAGGGGAGGCATTGCCATTTTAAGAAAGAAATCGAAATCGATATTACTATCCGAGAAATAATTCATAGACATTTTTTCATATTCCAAGCGCAAACCTGCTGTTACTGAAAGGCCTTTCACAAACAGGTCATTGAATGTAGATTGGTGGTACAGTGCGGTGCTGAATACCGGTGTGTCAAAACTTCCACTTACGCGGATACGGTTGTTCAAAACGTCCAGACTCATTTCAGGGGTACGGGGATTGTCTAAATGAATTTTCTTGAAAGTATTGTTGATGTTCCCTTCGATCATATCGGTCACTCCGTCCTCCATGAAGTTTACCGGACCGGTGGTATGTAGCCATTGATAAAAACCACTAACTCCTGTAACCCATTGCCAGCGCTTGTTGTTTTTGCTTTTAAAAGTAATCTCTTCACTGATGGTATTCAGACGCTGCTTCTGCTCAATGGTATAAATGCTGACAGGCAGGAAATCCTGGTCCATAAACATACGGTCATTTAAATTCTGAAATCCAGTAACAGCGCTTAAGATAAACTTTTGCGCCTGGTATTCAATATTCAAACCGGTATTGAACAGTCCACGGCGATAAGTACAATCCTGATCGTATGAAATCTTCCCTGTGTAGTTTTTATATTTTTCATTCTCTTTGTCGTATCCGTCTATAGCTCCTGTATAGTAATAAGCGTATCCTCCTTCGTCACTATAATCATAGCCTATGGTAAAGTCTAGTTTTAGGTTTTCTGAAGGCAGCCAGATAGCATGTATTCGTCCGCCTCCCGCTTCCATATTATCTACTTTTTTCCCATTAAGAGAATTGCGGAAGAATCCGTCTGAGCCCTCATAATAACCACCGGCGGAGAAAGCAAAACAGTCACTCCAACGATGGTAATGGGTTAATGAAACACTGCGGTAGTTACTTTTTGTTCCATAACTCAGTTTTACGTCTGTTCCCTGATAGGAGAATGGAGAGCGGGTATGTACCTTGATTAGTCCCCCCATGGTATTGCGTCCGTACAAGGTTCCTTGTGGACCGCGAAGAATATCAATACGTTCTATATCATAAAAATTGAAATCAAATGCAGATTTGTCAATGTAAGGGATATTGTCCACATACAAACCTACCGCAGGAGTATTGATACGCGATCCGATTCCCCGGATGTAAATGGCTGAGGTGAGTCTTGAACCATAGTCGGGCATAAAGAAATTGGGTACCAGTGAACTCACGTTCTTTAAAGTTGTGATTTGGTTTGCTTGCATATCTTTTTGGGAGAGTAAAGATACGGCTGTAGGGAGTTCCCTTAATTTTCCGGTTTCTTTAGGTGAAGCGATAACTACCACCTCTTCTATATCAATGACTTTTGTAGTGTCCTTAGGCAGCGTGTTGATATCTTCAGCAAAAGTTGTTGCAGCCAGCAGGCAGGATGTAATGAATAAAATGTTTTTTCTCATATTTATTGTTTGGTTTTATTTGATACATCACGGATAACCAGAGTTGCTACAAGTTTCTACCAGGCGGAAAATTTATATATTCCACTCTGTATAATCCATGATGGAGAATGATTCCGGCTGCAAAGTAACGGTAAACCTGATATGTGTGCAATCCTAATAAATGAGGATTTTATATTCTGTCTGCTTCAATGTAGCCATTCATCACAGCATAAACGGTAAGACCGGAAACAGACTTGATGCCCAGTTTTTCAGTAATGTTCTTGCGGTGGGAGATAACGGTGGTCAGGCTGATATTAAGTTTGTCGGCTATCTCTTTGTTGATAAGTCCTTTGGTGATAAGTATCAATACTTCTATTTCCCGGACAGACAATTCATGTTCCGTTTTTTCTATGTGCATTGCTTTATCTGCTGCTTGTTTTCTTGCCTGATGTCCATATTGGCGCAATTGATGGATGTCTTTTATCAAAGAACCTTCATCTTGGTAGATATTCAGCTTGGGGATACCGGATAATTGAGGTTGGTTGTCACCTCCTGCTAATACAATTGTTTTTGGTTTACGAAGTAAAAAGAAGGAAGTATGTTCAAAATAGATTTGGGCAGAGATAAAATAATGGGCATACATGTCCGGTGTGTCATCCATCAGCTCACCAAAGGAATGGAATACACGGATAGTAGCCATTGGAATGATATCTTCCAAAATGTTTTTTAACCCCAGGCAAGTGAGGGTATTTGGGTCTACTATGGCTATTTCGGGATGATGCATGATGTTTTCTTTGGTGCAAAGATACATATCTTTTATAAAAAACAGATTCATAAAGACAAAGAAATCTTCTTTTAGGCAACATCACCAATCATTTATTTGTAGGGGCGCATTTGAATGCGCCCGCATATGTGCTGTAAATCATTTTCGGATAGGTTCAATCTGTCATTACTCCTAAATAAGTGGCTGCTGCTTCAGCACATTTTTCTCCATCGATACCTGCTGAAACAATTCCTCCGGCGTAACCTGCTCCTTCTCCACAAGGAAATAACCCATTGACAGTGACATGTTGCAGTGTCTCATTATCTCGCAGGATCCGTACCGGAGCCGACGTGCGTGTTTCTACACCAATCATCACTGCTTCATTGGTCAGGAAGCCATGGCTGCTCTTTCCGAATTGTTGGAAACCTTTGCTCAAACGGTCGGTAATGAATGCAGGCATCCAAAAATGCAGGGGAGAGGAAACTAATCCCGGACTATACGAACTGTCGGGTAAATCATAGCTTAGTTTTTTGCGGGTGAAGTCCACCATTCGTTGTGAAGGTGCGGTTTGGCGCATATTGCCTTGTTGCCAGCAGGTGGCTTCTAATGCCTCTTGAAAATACATCATGGTTAATGGACAATGGTCGGTAGTCCATTGACCATGATTTTTATTAGTGGCTTTTAATTCTTCACTTTTCGTTTTTAATTCTTCTGTAAAAAGATTATTTTCCGCCAGATCTTCCGGCCTGATTTCTACCACCATGCCGGAGTTGCTCCATTTGGAGCCGCGGTTGCTGGGACTCATGCCGTTTACTACAATCTGATGCGGACCGCTTGCGGCAGGAACAACAAATCCTCCCGGACACATACAAAAACTATAGACACCACGTCCTTCTACTTGTGTCACAAAGCTATATTCGGCGGCAGGCAGATACTTTCCACGTCCGTTTTTATTATGATATTGTATCTGGTCAATCAGCATGGACGGGTGTTCCAGACGTACTCCTACCGCAATACCTTTGGCTTCCATTTCTACACCATTATCATACAACCACTGATATACATCCCGTGCGGAGTGTCCGGTAGCCAGAATAACAGGTCCTTTGAAAGTCTTTCCGGTATTTGTCTCTATACCTGTGATTTTGTTTTTTTCTATGATAAGGGAATCCATTCGTGTTTCGAAATGCACTTCACCTCCACATTCTATGATGGTATTCCGCATGTTTTCAATCACGCGCGGCAGCTTGTCCGTACCGATGTGCGGATGGGCATCTACCAAAATGGAGGTACTGGCACCATGTTGACAGAATACATTCAGAATTTTGTTCACATTCCCTCGCTTTTTGCTTCGGGTATAGAGTTTGCCGTCTGAATAGGCTCCTGCTCCTCCTTCTCCGAAACTATAATTACTTTCGGAGTCAACTTTGTGCTCACGGCTGATACGGGCGATATCTATTTTTCTATCGCGTACATTCTTACCTCGTTCCACTACGACAGGCCGGAGTCCTAACTCTATTAATCGCAAGGCAGCAAAAAGTCCGCCCGGTCCTGCTCCCACGACAATGACTTGTGGTTTCCCATCTACCTTATTATATATAGTACGGGTGAACTCCTCATCTTGTGGCATTTCATTAATATATAGGCGTACTTTCAAATTTACATAGATGGTGCGTTGACGTGCGTCTATGCTCCTTTTTAAGATGCGAAGGGCATGGATGGTACGTATATCCAATCCCTTGTCACGTCCGATGAATTGTTTCAGTGACTGTTCATTAGCTGCTTGTTCAGGCAAGACTCTTATTTGAAATTCTTGTATCATGGTTCTTGTTTAGGTTATTCGCCTTCCGGCATTAATTTTTTACGGTAATAAGAATTGGCGGTATATAGTGCGGCGGCAGGGTTGTGTCCTGTCACACGGTCTTTGGTCACTAAAGTTGTAGTATAGGCATTAGAGTACTTGTAGAATAAACTGTCATGTCCCACACATAGTCCGATAACCACGTTCAACTCTGTATATGCTTGGTTGAGAAGGCGTGCTTGTAGGATAGGGTTACACATTGCCGCACCGATTTTTTCACATTCTTTGGGGATTCCGATAGAGGATTTGGCTATTCCGGCTACTTTGCAGATTACTGAATATACCTCAAAGCCGTTAGCACGGAGGATGCGGGCAAAAATACGGGCTTCATTCACCAGTCCGATACAATAGGCAATTCCTAGTTTTTTATATCCCATCTTGCGTGCGAAAGTCATGATTTCTTCCACACGGGTTAATCGGCAGTAACCTTCATATTCCACTTCGGCACTGGCTGCCATTATCTTGTTGTTGTCGTTATATTGTTTCAACGCCCATTCCAAATCTTCTTGTTCCAAATGGGTAGTCAGACAAAATTCAGGGTAAGTGCGCTCTTTGAACTTGCAGTTCTGTGTGCCGCAGTCTATGCAGGTCGGGGGGTATGATTGTTCTTTTGTCATTTTATATCATTATTCAAATTAAGTTTTCTCTTATTTATCTCATCCAAACAAAGCTCGGAACGCTTCTTCTACCTTCCTTACCGGAATGATTTCTATCTTTAATTTTGATGTATCCATTCCTTGCAAATTATGTTTCGGTATAAGAATTTGTTTGAAACCTAATTTCTCTGCTTCTCCGATGCGTTGCTCAATACGGTTTACAGGTCGGATCTCACCACTCAGTCCTACTTCACCCGCCATGCAGGTGTCACGTTCTATTTCCGTATCCATATTGCTGGATAGAATGGCACTGATGACAGACAGGTCGATGGCCGGATCATTCACTTTCAATCCACCTGCGATATTCAAAAAGACATCTTTTTGTGCCAGTTTGAATCCTACCCGTTTTTCAAGTACTGCCAGAAGCATGTTCATACGTCGTAAATCAAATCCGGTGGCAGAACGTTGCGGATTTCCATATACAGCCGAACTGACTAAGGCTTGTGTTTCAATTAAGAAAGGACGGACACCTTCTATGGCAGAGGCGATAGCGACTCCACTCATTCCGTCATGGTCTTGGCTAAGCAACAGTTCGGACGGGTTGCTCACTTGTCGCAAACCATTTTGTCGCATTTCATAAATGCCCAGTTCGGCAGTGCTTCCGAAACGGTTCTTGATGCTGCGAAGAATGCGGTACATATAATGTTGGTCACCTTCAAATTGCAATACGGTGTCTACAATATGTTCCAGTACTTTCGGTCCGGCAATGCTTCCTTCTTTATTGATATGGCCGATTAAGATGACCGGCGTATTTGTTTCTTTGGCAAATTTCAAAATAGAGGCGGAACATTCACGCACCTGTACTAAACTGCCGGGAGAAGAGTCTATCGTTTCGGTTGAGATGGTTTGAATAGAGTCGATGATCACTAAATCGGGTCGTGTATTCTTGATATGGACGTAAATCTGCTCCAACGAAGTTTCACAGACTATCAGGCAGTCGGAAGAATTATGCGGGATACGGTCTGCACGCAGTTTTAATTGCCGGGCACTCTCTTCTCCCGATATATACAATACTTTTTTGTCAGGCAGATGAAGTACGGTTTGCAACACCAAGGTAGATTTGCCTATCCCCGGTTCACCGCCCAGTAGAACGAGTGATCCCGGTACTAAACCGCCTCCCAATACCCGGTTCAGTTCTTCGTCGTGCATATCAATTCGAGGTTCGTCCCCTCCGGTAATGTCATTCAGTGTGACAGGCTTGCTTTTTACGGATTCCAGGCCGGATACCGGTCTTTTGTTTGCAGGTTCCTTGCGTATAATTTCTTCTACGTATGTGTTCCATGCACCGCAAGACGGACATTTCCCTACCCATTTGGGTGAATCCTGCCCACAGTTGGTGCATACATATACAGTTTTTTCCTTTGCCATATTCTTACGGGATAATTAAAACAGCGCAACTTGAGGCTGAATTTGTACAAAGGTAAGGAAATAGTTCTGCATACCAATTATGGGTCAGATAAAAAAGTATTAAAGGTTTTTTCTCTTTTCAGAAGTAGCTGGATGTTTCAGGCTTTTCAAGGCTGCTTTCTTATCGAAATGAAAAAT
>OMDC01000952.1_pt1 | contig 11376 bp, 7 predicted proteins | sample 1674201 | NCBI WGS metagenome assembly OMDC01 (sample SAMEA103958152, study PRJEB25191) | human gut metagenome | biome: human-associated habitat [ENVO:00009003]; feature: intestine environment [ENVO:2100002]; material: feces | place: Germany | collected 2013/2015 | reverse complement strand
GTTAGAACCGCCGTTACCGCCGCCGTTCGAACCGCCGTTACCGCCGCTCGAACCGCCACCGTTCACACCGTTTCCAGAGCCCGGACCAAATTGCCACGTATATGTGTAGCGCCGGTTCGTAGTGCCGTTATTGGTATTCGAATTGGTATTCGACTGGGCATTGGCCGCAGTTTGCTCCGCCACAGACTTGTTTACGCCGTCAGAAGTCGAGGAAATCACCTTCGAAGCGTTCTGCATGGCCGTAACATCGGCGCTTTTGCCATCGAGGAGTTTCTGGGCAGCGTCAATCGCCTTGGCAAGCGCGTCACGTGTCGACTCGTCCGCAACTTGGCCTGCAGAACCGTCAAGCAACGTCTTTGCGTCGGCAATGGTCTTCTGCAACGCGGCAGTCGTCTTATTCACTTCCAAAGCTCGCTTGCTGGCGTACACAGCTGTGGCTGCTGCGGTAACGGCCTTGGACTGTTCTTTGATATTGCTGATCTGCTTGCTCATGCTACGGGCGTGCGCACGCAGTGTGGTTTCGGACAGCAGCACCGAGCATCCGCCGACCGTCTTGAGGTTTTGCGCCTTGGTCACGGCCTGAGTGAGCTGGTCGATTGTGGCGGCATCCGCCACCTGGTTTGCCGCAGTGCCCTGCAAACTGGTTGCCTGTTCGATAGCGTTTTGCAGTTTTTCGTTGGCTTTAGAGTATTTGGATTTCGCCTTCTCACATACCACCACTGCCGCACGCTGTTCTTTCGAATTGATACGATTGCGTACCACGATGACACCGGCAATAGCAACCGCCACTGCCGCAATCGCAGCGACAATGGCAATAATCTTTCGCTTGTCCGCAGACGGCTCTTTCGGTGCGACCGGAATGGTTTTCAGCGGATCATGTTCCGGATCTTCCGCGGCAAGTTCCTCTAGGTCGGTTATGCCATCCGAAGTGTCAAAGGCCTGAGTCGCTTCGGCGTCCTGTTCATCTGTCGAAGAGACGAGGGGTGGCAAAGTGGCGGTTTCCTCGGCATCGGCTGGTGCAACCGCATCATCGAAATCGATGGTGTCGAGCGGCATACTGGGAATATCCGCGATTGTTGGCGCAGCCGAAACCGGCTGTTCCGTTTGCGCAGGCACGGAGGAAGCGATGGTGCGGGGCTCAGCAAGCGAAGCCTCATCCGCACCATCGGCTTCTTCCGAATCGGTAGGCTGCAATTTGGGGAAGGTCAGCGGAGGAATATCCCAGCTGGTGTCCACCACATCCCGAGATATGTTGGACAAAATACCGTTCATAGACTGGGAATCATCGTTCTCAGTTGCCATACACCCCTCATTCCATGGAGAAGGGAACCATCAGTGCCGCTTCTTCCCCTTCGCGCGATGGCTGCTGCGCGGCGCACCATCCTCATAGTAATAGTAATAATTGGAATGCGTATTGGTCTTCTTCGGATCTGCACGATTGAAGATGAAGCCAAGTACCGGCACCTGCGCGGTGGCGAGCGTGTCGGCCGCCTCCTGCAGGGACTTCTTCTCGCACACGTTGCGGCTGACCACCAGCAGAAGGCCCTTGGCCCAACGGCCGAATACCGCGCCATCGTTGGACACCGTCAACGGGGCGGTATCAATAATCACGTAATCGTATTGGGTGAGCGCCTGCTCCACCATGAGCTTCATGGTTTCGGAACCCAGCAGCACGCCAGCGTTCGCCGGCCTCTTGCCGCCAGGCAGAATGTGCAGGTTCGGCTTCCAGTAGCTCTGTACCACGTCCTTCGGGCCCATCTGTCCGGACAGCACGTGCGCCAGACCGGCGGCACCTTCAATGCCCAAGTGGTGAGCAACGGACGGGTGGCGGAGATCAGCGTCGATAAGCAGTACTTTCGCACCATCTTCAGCAAGGGCCACCGCAGTGTTGATAGCCATGGTGGTCTTGCCTTCGGACGGCTGCGCAGACGTGATGACAAGCAGCTGGCCCACGCCTTCGGTGCGGTCGGTCTGCAGGAAGTCGATATTCGTATGGATACGGCGGAATTCCTCGGCAATAGCACCGTTGGGCTGGCTCACCAACACCGGGCGCTTATCATCAAGCGAAGCGTCCATCGGAACGGAGCCAAGGGAGGATGCTCGGACGATGCCGCGCACGTCGGAAGTCTCTTCAACCTTGGTGTTGAGGAGGTCTTTGATGAGTGCGGCGAACACGCCGACGATGATGCCGAGCACCACACCGACAGCCAAATACAGGGCAGTCTTCGGCGAAGACTTAGACGTCGGGACCTGTGCCTTCTGCACGATGGAAAGCTTCACCGGGGACTTATCTCCGGAGTACAGGTCGCTTTCAATGACGTTCTTCAGCGATTCGGCAACGGAATTGGCGATGTCCGCGGCCTGCTTCGGATCTCCATCCACCACGGCAATGTTCACGAATGCGGTGTTGGTCGGATTGGTGACGGTGACCTGGCCGGCAAGATCCGTCACAGTTTCGTCCAGACCAAGATCATCAATGACCGGCTTAAGCACCTTCGAAGTGGTGGCAAGCGTCGGATATGAGGTGATTTGGTTGGAAATGTAGCTGCCGCCAGCGGACTGCTGGTTAATGTCGACACCATTTTGAGAAGCATTGTAAGTAGCCATGGTCTGAGCCGTAGCCGTATACTTCGCCGGAGCGAGGAAGGTATAGGCGCTCACGCCTGCCACCACCACCACGAATGCAATAATCGCGGTGACCAGATGCTTACGAATGATTTTGAGCAGATCCATCAGAGTGATGCCGTCATCCGCTTCCTCAACTACCCCTTGCGGTGCGGTAGGCTGCTGCACATTAGCGTTCTCTACAGAAGTCACTGAACTTCCCCATCTCACGTTGGCAATATCCTTTCCAAGGATAATCTTCCCCCTCGAACTATTCCTCATCCCTTCATACATTGAACACATTTTTTGGGAACTCAAACAGATAAGCTATGAAATAAGGAACATTCCCTGTCGATATCGTGCGCGTGCGAGACTTTTTGGCAATATTTGGCATATTCAGTGGCTGATTTTGGGCGGGCTGTTTCTGACCGCAAGAAAAAGTGCCACCGGCGACCGTGTCAAGTGAACAAGGCCGCCAAAATCTGTTGTCAGCCTTTCCTACGCCCAGCTTAAGTAGATTGAGGAGAACGACAAGGCAAGCTGGAAGAATACGCTGTCCCGTCAGCAAGGCGTGTATGTAATTACCAATACCGATAACGGGAAACTGTATGTGGGAAGCGCCACCGGAAGGAACGGCATATACCAGCGTTGGCAGGACTACATCCGCGATGGTCACGGAAACGATACTGGGCTGATTGCCATTGTGAAACAGCACGGGTTGGAGTACGTGCAGGCGCATTTTCGCTACACGCTTCTGGAACATTACGACTTCACCGTGCCTAGAGACGTTGTTCTCGCCAGGGAATCCTATTGGAAGGAGGCTCTGGATACGCGCAAGCATGGGTATAACGGTAACTAGATATCTCCAATACGGCAACAATAAGCACAATGAAACCACCGCTTTTAGCAGAAAATTGCAAAACGCGTATATTTCTGGATATAATCTCAGTATCAAAGGAGCAAAATATACTTACGAGGCAACCCGATGCTGATTGATTTTAGTTTTTCGAACTTCAGGAGTTTCCGAGACGAGCAGTCTTTCTCCATGACTCGCGAAAAACGGTTCATGGAATCTGATGAGTCTCTCCATTCTCCAATCGCAGCCATATACGGCGCCAATGCATCGGGAAAGTCCAATTTTCTGAAGGCATTGCGCGTTATGCGCAACATGGTGGTAAATAGCTACAGCCAAGGGGATGCAAGCAGTCCTATTCCCAGGGAACCTTTTCTGTTACGAAAGGATCCTTTCTCGCATTCGTCCATGTTCTTCCTTGCATTCATCGCGAACGATGGACTGAAATACCAGTATTGGTTCCGCTATGACAATGAACGGATTCTTGAGGAAGATCTCATCTTCTTCAAAAAACTGCAAGGACGTTTTTCCACGCACTCCTCTCTGCTGTTTTCCCGTTCCTCAACGGATGGGGTGAAATTCGGTCCTTCCTTCAAAGGACCTCGCTCACAAGTACGCAAGACCATAGAACTCAGGCCGAATGCACTTCTGCTTTCCGCAGCCGCAGCTGCCGGTATTGAGTCCATTCGGCCGGCATTTTCATTCTTCCAAAGTGGCATAGCCTATTACGAAGCAAGCGCTTTCGAACAGGAGCAGCCTACGCTGTTGGATGAGTTCAAGAAAGAGACACCGCTTTCGAAACATCTGGCCACATTGATTAGGTATGCAGACTTCGGCATCAGTGACGTGAAAAGCGTTCCTGTGGACGTCCCACCGGATCTCTGGGCTCAGTTCAAGGAAGAGATGCATAAGCAACTCGGCATGGATGAGAACAAAGTGGATGAGACATTCAATGTCAAGAACGCTTCCCAGCTGATGTTCACTCATACCGGCGAATCATCTTCCGCAGGATTCGGTCCTGATGATGAGTCCAGGGGCACCGTTGCTGCGCTGTCATTCTTCTCGCTTGCTCTTCGCCAGCTGTCGAAGCAGTCGGTGACGCTTATCGACGAGATCGATACCAGTCTGCATCCGGCTCTGGTGAAGGAGCTGGTGGCGCTGTATGCCGACGCGGAAACGAATCCTCACGGTTCCCAGCTTATTTTCACGACTCATGACGTGTCGCTGATCAATCAGTCCGGTTCGGCAAAGCGTTTACTGGCACCAGATCAGATCTGGCTTGTGGAAAAGAACAAGGAAGGCGTTTCGGAATTGTTCCCGGTGACCAATCTGGGTATTCGGAATATGGAAAACATCGGCAAGAACTATCTCAACGGCGTGTACGGCGCCATACCACGGCCTGATTTTCATACCGCTTTCGCCCAGATCGTGAATGTGGTTGATGCCTGATGTCGAAAAAGCGAAACGTTCCTGCACATGGACGTAAAGCCGCACGGTCGCGCCGACCGCGCAAGAGACGCTTTCTTGTCGTGGCCGGCGGAGCAGTCACTGAGAAACAGTATTTCAAGCAGCTTGAGTCCCTATACGATGTCATCATTGACTATCAACAGAAGAACAACAGCCCTAAGCAGCTCGCGAAGCTCGCTGTTAAGTTGAAGAGGGAAGACAAGCGAGATACTTCTACAGATTGTTATGAACGAATCTGGGTGGTGGTCGATGTTGACGATTTTCACGACCACGGCGAAGCAGCGAGAATCTGCAATGACAATGGAATCGAACTCATCATTTCCAATCCTTGCTTCGAGGTCTGGCTGCTCGACTATGTGACGGCTTGCCCGTCAAGCTATACACTGACACCTGATGTCGAGTCAGCTGCAGCAGAAGCTAAAGTTGTCGGCGGAAACCGTAACAAATACATCAACACCGAGCTCATTGACAAAGAACATCTCGATGCCGCCATACGCAATGCAGCCCGGCACAATACAACGGAAAACCGCCAGGGGCGTAACAGACTCGCGCCTAATCATGAGCAGGAATACGCCCCTTGGACCGATATGCCAAAAGTAATCGAAACGCTGAAATCTAATAAACAGAGCTGAAAGGAGAAACATGGCTCTACCCATCCGGGTAAATTTCGAAAACCCCTTCATAGATATTCACACTGGACGAGGTCAAGGTAGCTGCACATTCGCAAATGGATTCGACTGCATCTGTTCATGCGCAGGTATCGCACACGCCCAATTACTCAGAATGGTCCTTACTCTCGAAAACAGTAAGAAACTACCTGACAAATATAAGAAGGCTCTTGCTGATAAAATCCAAACTGTCCAAGCCCATATTGTCGATATTCCACACGATAAAGCAACGGCAATCATCCATGCGCAGAGACAACCTGAGCGCGTGTTCTTTCTTTGCGAGGATATAACTCATCCCATAATTGATTATTGCCGAGTAATTGATATACCTCACTGGGCAAAAGAGAATTCCATGACGAGTCAGCAAGTGTCAAGACTTTGCGCTTGTGTACAAAGACACGGCATTGATTCTTTCAAGGATTTAGCCCCTAAAGCCGGCGAATATTTGTCCCAAGCACACGTACTTTGCGACATCGTAGCTTCTATCGCATTCGCGCTCAGCGAAGCCGCAGACACGATTCCGGATGAAGATACGTTTATCAATGCCTGCAAAGCAGCATTCACTCTCTCACGACGTAACTCACTAGGATTCGGCCCATCGCGAAATAGACATAGGAAAAACACAGTCGCAGCACGCAAATCACGGCAGGAAAACGATGATGAGGAAAGCCAAAAACGATACTCTGATGGAGACTCCATCTCAAGTAATCTGCTCACCAAGATTTTAATGGATATCAGTAAGGACGTTTACGCCCTACTGATGGAGTACAAACCCCAGACGAAGCAATTCCTCCAAGCGGTTCAGGCCACAGCAATATTGTTTTGCCCCGATCCGGATAGCCATAAGCTCACATGGGACGTGTGCTTCATTCCACTATTCCAAACGGAAATCTGTGATGACCTGCGTAGCAAGTTGAATCAAGACATCATTACTGCACTTGAATATGGGAAAACGGATATCTGGGACAACGGGGCTAGGGCATACTGGTAGGCAGAGCTGACTTGATGTGGCGCCTTGAAGACGCTGCATCAAGTCAGTTCTTTTGGTTGGGGACGAGCATGATCTCGCCGTCGGCAATGCCCTTGAGATGCTGGCCGTAGGGGCTCTTGCCGTAACGATCCGCGGACTCCATGAGCTCGTCGCGCGTGATCCAACCGTTCTCGAAGGCGATCTCCTCCACGATTGCGATCGGCAGACCCTGCGCACGCTGCACGGTACGCACGAACTCCCCCGCCTCGAACAAAGAATCCATCGTACCGGTATCCAACCACGCGTAGCCACGACCCAACGTACGCACGTTCAGCATGCCAGCGTCCAGGTACATGCGGTTCAGATCCGTGATCTCCAACTCACCACGCGCACTCGGCTCCACCCGCTTCGCGTACTCGACCACGTGCTCGTCGTAGAAGTACAGGCCGGTCACCGCGTAATGCGACTTCGGCTTCGCAGGCTTCTCCTCGATGGACACGGCCTTCCTGTCCTCGTCGAACTCGACCACGCCATACCGTTCCGGATCGTCGACATAATAGCCGAACACGCTCGCGCCCTCGCCGGACTCGGCCTTCGCGACCGCGCCACGCAGAGTCGCACCCAGACCATTGCCGTAGAAGATGTTGTCTCCCAGCACCAGCGCGCACGGCTCGCCCGCGATGAACTCCTCGCCCAGCAGGAGCGCCTGAGCCAGACCATCCGGAGACGGCTGCACCTTGCACGAGAACCGCACCCCGTAATGCGAACCATCGCCCAGAAGCCTCTCGAAGTTCGGCAGATCCTTCGGCGTGCTGATGATCAGGATGTCACGGATCCCGGCCATCATCAGCACACTCAGCGGATAGTAGATCATCGGATATTCTTCACGAATTTATGCTCCTCACCAATCACCCAGCTCATCCAAATCCTCCAACGGGATCAGCCAATCGATATGCAACTCCGGATCGGCGAGGTTCACGAACGTGTGCGCCTTCTTCTGCTCCAAGTCCGGTGCGCGTTCACGAGATACGTGTACACAGCACCGTCCTCCAACCCCTAGAAGCTATTGCCCATACCACGCGGCATGCATGGATGATAAGGGACACGAACCCCAGACATCCACGCGCGACGCCAAACGGTCACTGGCCCCGCTGCTTATACCGTTCCTCGGTCGCGGCCTTCGCCGGCTCCCACCATGCACGGTTCCGCGTATACCATTCAATCGTCTGCGCGAGGCCCGACTCGAAATCCGTATGCTTCGGCGTCCAACCAAGCTCCGTGCGCAGCTTCGTCGAATCGATCGCGTACCGGCGGTCATGGCCCGGACGATCCTTCACCCAATCGAACGCATCCTCCGCCTGACCCATCATCCTCAAAATCATGCGCAACACGGTGATGTTGTTCCTCTCACCATCCGCGCCGATCAGATACGTCTCGCCGACACGGCCCTTGGTCAGGATTGTCCACACGCCCGAGCTGTGGTCCTCGGTATGGATCCAGTCGCGCACGTTCAGTCCCTTGCCGTACAGCTTCGGACGCTGACCGTCCAGGATGTTCGTGATCTGACGCGGGATGAACTTCTCCACATGCTGGAAAGGCCCATAATTGTTCGAACAGTTCGAGATCGTCGCGCGGATCCCGTACGTGCGCGTCCACGCGCGCACCAGCATGTCGCTCGCGGCCTTGGTGGAGCTGTACGGGCTGGACGGATGGTACGGCGTATGCTCCGTGAACCTGGCCGGATCATCCAACGCGAGATCCCCGTACACCTCGTCCGTGCTCACATGATGGTAACGGATGCCATACTTCCTGACCGCCTCCAACAGACGGAACGTGCCCTCCACATTCGTCCTGAGGAACGGTTCCGGATCCGCGATGCTGTTGTCATTATGCGACTCGGCCGCGTAATGCACGATCGCGTCATGACCAGGCACGATCCTGTCCAACAGGTCCGCATCGCAGATATCACCCACGACCAATTCCACACGGTCCTCGGGAAGGCCCGCGATGTTTTCCGGATTGCCCGCGTACGTGAGCTTGTCCAACACGGTCACATGCACGTCCGGATGATGGTCCACCACGTAATGCACGAAATTCGAACCGATGAAACCACATCCACCGGTCACGATAATGTTCTTGGGAGTAAACGTCTCTTCAACCACACCCCCGATTTTACGACACAACATCTATTCCCATTACGCATGATGTTATATGCAAACTTTCCTGAAAGAGAAAACGTTTTATGTATATATTTCATACAACCTTTATCCAATAGCCCCGAACTCACGTTTGCATCCACTGAAAATTTTTGCAAACCCCTTTTCAATACTCCCTCACACCACAACTTGCAATCGTTACGCATTCCGCATCCACAAATTGCCATTCAATCGGGGGCTACCCCTGCAAAAACAACGGCAAGTTTTTGCAAAAATCATTGTTATTGCAGCAACGATTTTCATTGACATTCTGCCATTTTCCACTCTTTAGCACTCTGCAAAAGGTATAGAATATACAGCATACGTTCGCAATAGAGCAAACGTTATCAGGGAAGATAAACCCCCGTCATAAGGGGCCGTCAGTAAGGAACAAAGGAGTCATGAAACATCGGAAACCCGCACCGACCTGGCATAGGCTGGGGCTGAAGATTAGCAAGAAAGTGGTGGTCGGCATCACCGCCGCGGCGACCGCCTTCGGCGGACTGGCAATCGCCAGCACCGCAGCACAGGCCAGCACCGATCGCGACAGCTACGCCGACACCGTTGAAAACACCACGTTCGAACAGGCGCGCAAGCATTACGGACTGGCGCAGCAAATGAGCGAGGGCGCCACCCTGCATGCATGGGAGTGGAGCTTCAAAACCATTGAGGAAAACATCCCCGCTATTGCCGAAGCCGGTTACACCTCCGTGCAGACCGAGCCGATTTCCGCTATTCATAACGGCGGCAAGGGCATGATCTTCACCGAGAACTGGTACTACGTGTATCAGCCGACCGACACCACCATCGGCAACTGGGTGATGGGTACCGAAGATGATCTGAAGAGCCTGTGCAACACGGCTCACAAGTACGGCGTGCGTATCATCGTCGATGTGGTAGCCAACCATATGACCGCGACTTGGGGCGCCATCGCCGATCGTTGGAAGAAGTCCGAGTACTACCACCACGACTGCAATGACGGTGATGTGCAGGATTGGAACAACCGCTATCAGGTGACCCACTGCAAGCTGCTCGGCCTGTATGACATCAACACTGAGAACACCGAAACCGCCAACATGATGCACGATTTCCTCGTGCAAGCGGTCAACGACGGTGTGGACGGGTTCCGTTTCGATGCGGCCAAGCACATCGAACTGCCGGACGAGTATAACGGCTCCCAGTATTGGAACATCATTCTTAACAATGGCGCGCAGTTCCAATACGGCGAAGTGTTGCAGGATTCCGTCTCCCGCGATAGCGACTATGCAAAGCTGTTCTCCAGCCACAGCAAGAACGGCGGCGGCGTCACCGCATCCTCCTACGGCAGCAAGCTGCGCGGAGCCCTGAATTCGAAGAACCTGAACGCCGGCACCCTGTCCGATTGGAGCAACTCCGCCAGCCCGAGCAATCTTGTCTCTTGGGTGGAATCGCATGATAACTATTCCAATAGCGATAGGGAATCCACCGGCATGAGCGAGTGGCAGATGACCATGGGCTGGGGCGTGATCGGTTCCCGCTCCCAGACCATGCCGCTGTACTTCGACCGCCCGGTCGGCTCCGGCGGCAGCCAGCCGCAGTTCGCCGAGAAAAGCAAGCTCGGCGATGCCGGTGCGGATTCTTGGAAAGATCCGCAGGTCGTGGCGGTGAACCACTTCCGTAATACCATGAACAACAACAAGGCTTCGGAGTATCTGCGCAACTGCAGCGCGAATTCCTGCCTCATGGTGGAACGCTACATCAAGGACGGCAACTTCAAGAACGACGGCGTGACCATCACCAACATGGGTGATACGCAAGAGTTGTCCGGCACTGCCACCAACCTTGACGACGGCACTTACAAGGACCAGGTCTCCGGCGGTACCATCACCGTTTCCGGCGGCAAGATCACTTCCGGTTCCGCTCCCGGCGGCAAGATCAGTGTGTTCTTCACCGACAATTCCGGTTCGGTCTCCGCAACCCCGGGCGACAGCTCGTTCAAGACGGACACCACTACCGTTACCCTGAATGCGAACAATGTCACCGATGCCACTTACACCACTTCGGAGGGCAAGTCCGGCTCGTATCAGGATGGCGACACCATCACCATCGGCGCTTCCACGGCGATCGGTGACACCATCACCGTGAAGCTGCAGGGCAAGGATGCGGATGGCCAAACGGTCTCCGCAACATACAAGTACACGAAGAAGGATCCGGCCGCCACAAGCACGGCTTATGCGAAGAAGCCGAGTGCGTGGAGCAACCTGTACGCCTATGTGTATGTAGACGATTCGAGCGCCACCACTTTGAAGGAAAATGCGAAGTGGCCGGGCGAACCGATGACACAGGTCGCTTCGGGAGACACTTGTGGCAAGGATGGCGAGTACAAGTATGAGATTCCCGACGATCTCGAGGGAAGCAATACGCGCATCATCTTCAACGATGGCAATGCCACAAATACCAAGAAGTATCCTGCCGACACCACCGAAGGCGAGGATGCCGCTGGCCTCAAGATCGACGGCAATTACGCTTGGGACGGCAACACTTCGTCCGGCACCTGGGAGGCCCGCAATTGCGTGGTCATCCCGACCAAGTCCGTGAAGATTGATCAGTCGGATTACAGCGTGGACCTGTCCGAGGGCG
>OMDC01000951.1_pt1 | contig 11389 bp, 7 predicted proteins | sample 1674201 | NCBI WGS metagenome assembly OMDC01 (sample SAMEA103958152, study PRJEB25191) | human gut metagenome | biome: human-associated habitat [ENVO:00009003]; feature: intestine environment [ENVO:2100002]; material: feces | place: Germany | collected 2013/2015 | reverse complement strand
GCATGCAGTACCAGCTCAAGCGCATCCAGGACGGCTCCTTCGCCAAGGAGTTCATCGACGATCAGGACGCTGGCGCTCCGAAGTTCAAGCAGCTGCAGGAAGAATACGGCAACGTGCGTATCGAGAGCGTTGGCCCGAAGCTGCGCGCCATGTTCTCTTGGAACAACGGCAAGGATGACGACGCTGACATGGCCACTTTCACCGGCAAGATCGCCCGTGGCTGAGTAACGTCTCGCATTCATTGCGATTAATCGCATTAACTGCGATTGAAGGCCGCCGCCCAAGTTGGGTGGCGGCCTTTCGTTATGCCGGAACGTACGCAACCGTCGCACGCACGACAATATGCAAAAAGCGCCGTCCGCACGAAGCGGGCGACGCTTTCTAATTCGCTAAATAGCTTATGCAGCTAGCGAAGCAATCTCACTGAACCTGGGTACGAGCGATCTTGCCGTTGAAGGACTCGGCCATATCGGCATCGGCGTCCACCTGGTTGTTCCAGGAGAACATGGCGCGCAGCTTCGGGCCAACGGTCTCCAGGTGCGGGTGGCTGTACTCTTCCTGCAGCTTCTTGAACTTCGGAGCGCCAGCGGCCTGGTCATCCATGAACTCCTTGGCGAAGGAGCCGTCCTGGATGCGCTTGAGCTGGTACTGCATGCGCTTCTTGGTCTCCTCGGTGATGACCGTGGAGGTGTAGTCGCCGTACTGGGCGGTGTCGGAGCAGGACCAACGGGCCTTGTTCAGGCCACCCTCGTTGGCCAGGTCGACCAGCATCTTCAGCTCGTGGAACACCTCGAAGTAGGCGATCTCCGGCTGGTAGCCAGCCTCGGTCAGCACATCGAAGCCCATATCGCACAGGTGGTTGATGCCACCCATGAGGACGTCCTGCTCGCCGAACAGATCGGTCTCGGTCTCCTCGGTGAAAGTGGTCTTGATGGCGCCTGCGCGCAGGGCGCCCAGAGCCTTGGCGTAAGCCAGGGTGATGTCCCAAGCGTCGCCGCGCGGATCCTGTTCGACAGCCACGACGACCGGGACGCCACGGCCAGCGGCGTACTCACGACGCACGATGTGGCCCGGGCCCTTCGGGGCGACCATGAAGACCGGGTGGTCCTCGGTCGGCTTGATGTAGCCGTAGTGGATGTTGAAGCCATGAGCGAAGGCGACGGCGGCGCCCGGCTTGATGTTCGGTTCGATATCGTTGGCCCAGATGGTGCGCTGGTACTGATCGGGAGCCAGAATCATGATGATGTCGGCCTCGGCGGCGGCTTCCGGAACGGACTTGACTTCCAGACCCTGCTCCTTGGCGTGCTCGACAGACTTGGAGGTCGGGCGCAGGCCGACGACGACGTCGACGCCGGAATCGCGCAGGTTCAGCGCATGGGCGTGGCCCTGGGAACCGTAACCGATGATGGCAACCTTCTTGCCTTCGAGGACCGAGAGATCACCGTCGTTCTCATACCAGATTTGTGCAGCCATTGTACTTGGCACTCCTTTTGTGTAGTGGGGTGAACGCTTGGAAAGCGTTCGGGTTTCTACCATTCGCAGATGAAATTCGTGGTTTCGTGCATGGATTTTGTCCTGCAAACTGGGGTCCATCCTACCGGAGCGGCCGTTTTGGTACGTATCCAGTCCACAAAGTGAGCCGCGAAATCGTAAAAAATTCGTTGCGGCGCAATCGTGATACCTTTCCTGCGAAACCCCTACGGAAGCGACGTTTCGGGCCGTTGGAATGTTGTTTCCGTTGGGAATTGCGATTAAGCCCCTACCGAAGCGACGTTTCGATCGCTGAAAATGACGTTTGTGTGGGCAAGCATGTGCTTATTTAGGTGACGCTTCATGCATTTTGGTAGGAAAGTGGCTTAGGATAGGCACGTAGGATTGTTTGATGAGGAAGCTGAAGCAATGGTCACTGCGACGGGGATTGCGCCTGGTTCCGAAATGACGGCGCAGATGGAGCAGGTGGAGGAGCGTAATGTCTCGGGCGTGCTGCATGTCGCCGCGATTTTCGGCTCGCACATGGTATTGCAACGCAACAAGCCCATTGCGGTGTTCGGCGCATTGGCTGCCGATTGCGCCGGTATGGAGGTTGTGGCGGAAATACACGACTTTGACGGCTCCCTGATCGCGCAGGAACATGCTTATTCTTCGCAGAACGTGGTCAACGGCTTTTCGCAGTGGCGCGTGATGCTGCCCGCGCAACCGGAAGGCGGTCCGTACACGCTTCGTATCGTCGCGGGCAATGATGCCATCGAATTCGACGACGTGCTTATCGGCGAAGTGTGGCTCGCCGGCGGCCAAAGCAATATGGAACTTGAGTTGCGTAACAGCGAGCATGCCGACGAAGCACTTGAGGATTGCGCCGATCCGCTGCTGCGTTTCTACAATGTGCCCAAAACCGGTGTAATCAATCGCAATGCGGAAAATACGTCGAGCTGGCAGGAATCGTCGCCGGAAAACAGTGGCGTGATGAGCGCCGTCGCCTACTATTTCGCACGCAAGCTGCGCTCCGAACTCGACCCCGATCTGCCGGTCGGCATTGTCGACTGCTATATCGGCGGCACGTCGATCAGCTGCTGGATGAGCGAGGACGCACTCAATTCCAGCGATGCCGGCCGCGACTATCTGACGCGTTACCAGCGGGCGATCGCCGGCAAGACGCAACAGCAGTTCGAACTGGAAACCAGCGAATGGCAGTCGCAGATGGACGCATGGAACGCGGCTGTGGAAACGGTGCGTCAGACCAATCCGAACGCAACGAGCAGTGAGTTGAGCGAACAGTGCGGCACCTGCCCGTGGCCGCCGCCGCTCACCCCTACATCGCAATGGCGTCCGTGTGGCCCCTTCCACGCCATGCTGGAACGTATCATGCCGTATTCGCTGGCCGGTTTTCTGTGGTATCAGGGCGAGGAAGACGAGCAATACTGCGGTTTCTACCGCGAGCTGCTCGGCATGATGATCGGCGAATGGCGTGCGCTGTGGAGCGAGAATCTACCGTTCCTCATCGTGCAGTTGCCGCAATGGATCGACGGCAAGACGGCTGCGGACGGCGACGATCCGATGCGCTGGCCGGTGCTGCGTGAGGCGCAATGGGACGCCGCGCAGTCCATAGACAACGTGTACGCCATCTGCACGATCGACTGCGGCGAATACGACAACATCCACCCGCTGGACAAGCGCACGCCCGGCGAACGTCTTGCCAATTGCGCGCTGCGGCAAATCTACGGCATGGATCGCGTTCCGGTGCACGGCCCGACGGTGCTGGGCTTCCGATGCGACCCGAACGGCCGCGTACGCCTGTTCTTCCGCTATGCGCACGGCCTGCATTTCGAAGGCACCACGACCGGCGGCGGCGACGATGATTTCGATGGCCAGCTGCCGACTTTGGTGCGCGTGCCGGAACGTTCCGGCTTCGAACTGGCCGGTTCCGACGGTATGTTCCACCCGGCGACCGCCGCGATTTTCGTGGATTGCGACATCGATGATCTCGTCAATTCCAGAGTGAACGTGGTCGATTACAACGCTACGGAATTCGGCATTCCGATTAACAGCCGCAGCATCGGCACGATTACGCTGGCGACTCCGGATGTGCCGGAGCCGGTGGCGATGCGATACGCCTGGCGCAGTTGGGGTCCGGCTCCGCTGTTCAACGACGACGGCCTGCCCGCGCAGCCGTTCCGTCTGGACCTGACCGACCATACCTCCCCCGTCGAGTCCGCCGAGCCCGTCACCCCCGACGGCACCGCTGACTGAGGCCGTCGGTCTGGTCGCGCCGGTCTAATCGCCCCGTCTAATCGCAAAAACGGCATTCCCATCCGGCTTTTGTTACCGTAACCAGCCGATTCGGGTAACAAAAGCCGGAAGAGAAGGCCGTTTTGTGTTTTGTGCGATTACTCAGCGGTTGCGGCAGCCGCGTCGACAATCACCGCCGCGTCCTCGCCACGCTCGCTGCCGGACTTGCCAAGCGCAAGCTGGGCGGCGGCGAACAGCACCGCCAGCCAGATGACGCCGGCGATCACGGCGATGCGGTAGCTTGCGGAGAAGCACATGAGCACCACAACCAGCAGCATGAACGCGATCACCACATACGGCGTCACATTGGCGAACGGCAGCTTGAACGCGATCTTGTTGAGCGCTTCCTTGCCCTTCAGCCCCTTAAGTTCGGCCGGGCCATCGCCAGCCGCAACCATGCGACGGAACTTGATCTCCGTGATCATAATCATGATCCAGTTGATCGCAGCCGCGATCGTGGCGATCGACATCAGGTAATTGAACGCGAATTCCGGCCATACGAACACGACGACAACGGCAATCGCAATAATTATCGCGGAAGTGATAACACCCCCAACCGGCACGCCTTTCTTGCTGAGCTTACCCAGGTAAGCCGGCGCGTTGCCCTGCTTTGCCAGCGAATACAGCATGCGGGAGTTGGCGTACAGGCCGGAATTGTAGACGCTCATCACAGCGGTCAGGCACACGAAATTGAGGATGCCGGCGGCCGCGTGCACGCCGACGGAATCGAAGATCTGCACGAACGGGCTGGAATCGCCGTCGATTTTGCTCCACGGAATCACCGCCATGATCACGCCGAGCGCGCAGATGTAGAAGACGAGAATACGCCAGATGATGCCGTTCGTGGCCTTCGGAATGGTGGTGCGCGGATTCTCGGTTTCGCCGGCGGTGATGCCGATGAGTTCGGTGCCGCCGAAGCTGAACATCACCACGACAAGCGCCATCAGCAGGCCGGTCCACGTGCCGTCGGCGTTGCGGGTCATCAGGCCGTGCGGCAGGAATCCGCCGTCCACGGTGAACCAGTTGGCGAAGCTCGCGCGAATGCCCGACGCGGTCGGCACGTTGGCGATCACGACATACAGGCCGCCGAGAATCATGGCCAGCACGGCCACGATCTTGATGATGGCGAACCAGAATTCGAATTCGCCGAACTTGTTCACGCCCATGAGATTCAGCGCCGCGATGGCCACGAGGAACACCGCCGCCGACACCCACTTCGGAATGTCCGGGAACCAGTAGTTCACGAACGAGCCGACCACGGCAAGCTCCACCATGGCCACCAGCACGTAGTTGAACCAGTAGTTCCAGCCGGAAATGAAGCCCGCTCGCCGTGACCAGTAGCGCGTCGCGTAGTAGCTGAACGCGCCAGCCTTCGGATCCTCGACCGCCATTTCGCTCAGCGCGCGCACGATCATGAAGATCGCGAGACCGCCGACTAGGTAGGCGAGCAGAATGGACGGGCCGGCCAGCTGGATGGATTCGCTGGAGCCGTAGAACAGGCCGGTGCCGATGGCGCCACCCAGCGCGATGAGCTGGATATGGCGGTTTTTCAACGATTTACGGAGCGTCGGCGGAACCGGTACATCGTCGGTTCCACGCGGCTTCTTTGCGGCGGTGACGTCGCTCATGGAGATTTCCTCTTCTCTGTTTCCTTGCGATTGCGCGTTGTGCGTTGCGCTTGCTGCTTGCGTTGCGTGCTGTTGCACGCTTGCATGTGCTTGTTTTGCTTGCTTTTTTGCGATTCGCCCTTTGTGAGGGAACGTTCCCGATTGTAGCGGGAAGCGGCGGGCAAAGTGTTGGTTTGTTCGTTCCGGAATGTCTGGTTTGCTTAACGGGTTGTTTGGTTTAGAAGTTCGATTCGCGCGATTGCTGTGCGATTCGAGCGCGCGATTTGGACACGTGTTGCGGATATGCGGTTTGGCGCGTCTTTCCAAGCTTCATGGTGTTCAATGGAATGAGGGGCTACGAACGGAGGTCGACATGGCATTCGTCAAAGACATGCTGCGAATGTGGGCGCATTCGTGGAAAAGATTCATTTCCATCGCCATGATCACGTTGCTCGGTGTGGCCGTGCTCACCGGCATTTACGCGGGCTGCCGTGACGCGTTCCGCAGCACCGATCGCTTTTTCGACGCGCAGGGCCTGCACGACGTCCAGGTGCTGTCCACTGCGGGCCTGTCGAACGGCGATATCGCCGCGTTGCGCAAGGTGAACGGTGTTGCGAAAGTGCAGGCGGAACGGTCGCAGGAAGTGACGTTCGATTTGGACGGCCGCAAGTCGGCGACCATGCAGGAAATCGGCACGGACGGCATCGACCAGCCATACTTGCAGGACGGGCGTATGCCGAAAAAAGCCGGCGAAATCGCGGTAACCCGAAAATTTATTCGCGATTCAGGCAAGCGTATCGGCAGCCGTCTCACCGTAACCCCCGAATCGGCTTCCTCCGATACTTCCGATACGAACGATACGAACGGTGCGGACGGCACGAATGAAACGAACGGTACGGACGAGGCGCCGAGCTTCCCGACCAAGCTCACCATCGTGGGCGTGGTGCTCGATCCGCAGAACCTGAGCAACCCGGACGGCTACTCCGCCATGACCTCGTTCCGTTCCACCGCCACCACCGACTACACGTTCTTCGCGCCGTCCGACGGCGTGACCGGCACCCTCTACACGTCCGCCACGCTGCTCGTCAAGGGCGCGGCCGCCGAAAGCACGTTCGACGAATCGTACGAAAACACCGTCAAGCAGGTGACCGACCGCATCGACGGCACCGTGAAAACCGACCGCCAGAATGCCCGTCGGCAGGAACTGCTCGACGCGGGCAACAAGAAGATCGCCGACGCGCGTGCGGAAGCCGACAAGAAGTTCGCGGACGCGCAGTCGCAAATCGACGCGAATCGGCAGCAATTCAACCAGCAGGTCGACCAGATTGTCAGCATGCAGGCGGGCGCGGCAGCTGCGGGAGCTGCGGCAAACGGCGCGAACGCAGGTGCGGCGGCGGCCGCAGGTGCAACTACCCCCCAACTTGACGAAACCACGCGTGAAACAATGCGTGAAACCATCATCGCCGCTAGTCCCGAACTGACGCAAGCCAAGCAGCAGCTCGACCAGGCGCAATCGCAATTGAACGAGCAGAAGGCAAGTACCGAACAAACGCTGAAAACCAAGGAAAACGAGCTGAAAACCAGCATTCCGCAAGTGCGCTGGTATGTGCAGGACCGGCAGTCGCTCGGCGGGTTCAGCGCGCTCAAATCCGACCTCGACTCCATCCAATCGCTTGGCAACGCGTTCCCGATTGTGTTCCTGCTGGTGGCCGTGATGATGAGCCTGACCGCCATGGCGCGCATGGTCGAAGAGGACCGCTCGCTCATCGGCACGTACGTGGGGCTCGGCTACGGGCGGCTGGCGGTCGCGTCGCGCTACCTGCTGTTCGCGTTGCTCGCCTGCCTCATCGGCGGCGGCCTCGGCCTGATCGCCGGCTTCCTTGGCATTCCTGCGTTCCTGCTGGTCGTATTGCAAGGCATGTATGTGATGCCCGGCCTGCGACTGGAATACGACTGGCTGTACGGCTCGCTCGGCATCGCGCTGTTCGTGGTCGGCGTGCTCGCCGCCACCATCTACGCGTGTGTGCAGGAAATGAGGCAGACGCCCGCCGCGCTGATGCGTCCGAAAGCGCCGCGCGCCGGCTCGCGCATTCTGTTGGAACGGATTCAGCCGGTTTGGAATCGCATCGGCTTCCTCGGCAAAGTGACCGCGCGCAACATCTTCCGCTTCAAGTCGCGCCTCATCATGACGGTCGGCGGTGTGGCCGGCTGCACCGCGCTGATCGTCTGCGGCCTGGCCATCAACGACACCGTCGCAGACCTCGGCATCAAGCAATACCGCGACATCTACCAGTACGACCTGATGGTGGTTTCCGACGATTCGGACGCGTCGGCGATGCGCACGAAAGTCGCGTCAGACGGGCGCGTCACGTCATCGCTTGACGTGCGCATAGAGTCGGGCGATTTGACGGTTGCGGGCAGTGGCGACGGTGACAGCGGCAAGGCCGGCAGCAGCGGCAGCGAAAGCATCCAGCTGGTCGCGGTGCCGGAAAAGCATCTGTCCGATTTGGGCGAAATGGTCACGTTGCAGCCGGTCTCGTCCGGCATACTGGGCACGTCCGGCGTCGGCAAAACCGGTTCGCTGAAACTCGATGACGATGGCGTGATCGTCGCGCAGTCGGCGGCAAGCGCGCTGGGCGTCAAGGCCGGTTCCAAGGTGCGACTGACCAACGGCGACGGCGTGCAGGCGACGGCGAAGGTGAGCGCGGTGAATCGCAACCTCATCGGCTCGGATGTGTATGTAAGCGAAACCTACTACGCCAAGCTTTTCGACTCGAAAGACGCGAAGAACACCAAGAATTCCAAGAGTTCCGAGGATTCCGAGGCTCTGACGTGGAACGCCATGCTCGCCAAGCTTTCCGGCTCCGACACTTCGCAAACCGACTATGCGGAATCGCTCGAAGAGGACAGTTCGGTGATGAAGGCCGTAAGCTGCGCGCACATGGCCGACAGCTTCAAATTCGACCTCATGGGCGCGGTGGTGGCGCTGATCGTGGCGCTTGCCGGCGGTCTGGCACTGGTGGTGCTGTTCACGCTCGCCAATACGAACGTGTCGGAACGCGTGCGCGAGATGGCCACGCTCAAGGTGCTTGGCTTCTTCGACCGCGAAGTGCACCATTACGTGAACCGCGAGATGATGATCCTCACCGTCATGGGTGTGATACTGGGCCTGCCGCTCGGCCGGCTCGTCGGCGGCATGCTGACGATGGCGCTCAACATGCCCTCGTTGTATTTCGAGGTGGAGGTCAAGCCGCTGAGCTACGTGATCGCGGCCGTGGCGACCATGGCCTTCGCGCTGCTCGTGCAGCTGTTCGTCAACCCCGTCCTCGACCGCATCGACCCCATCAGCTCTCTCAAGTCCGTGGAGTAGCGCCCCTCCGAAGCCCTCTCAGTTCTTCGGGTAGCGGTAGCTGTGGGGGAGTTGGGTGGTGAGCTGCGGGTCCAGGCCGAGTTCCTTGAGTTGGCGGTCGATTTCGAGGCGCGCACGTTCCACAAGTTCGGCGCGACGGCTGTCCAAACCGTTCAGCCCCTCCTGCTTTTCCAGCGATTCCAACGTCTCCGCCATACGCTTGAGCCGGTCCTGATGGTGCAGCAGCGCACGCACCTGCGCATGTTCGCGTACGATCGTCCGCCAATCGGATGGCGTGTGTGCAATCTCCCGAACCGCGGTGACCGGATGCACGTCGGCCACCTGATATGTGATCGAGCCAAGGAGTGGCATCAGGAACACTGTAATCGCGCCGGCTGCGACCAGTGTTGACGCGGTGTCGCCTTGCATGGTACCGACCTTCACCGCCAGTGACGTGACGGCGACGATGATCGGCAGCGCGGTCGTGCAATACAGCGCTACGGTGACGCGGTGATGCGATGACAGCGGATTCTCGCGTTTATCGAGCGATAGCGCAACATATACGGGCACCGCGCGAATCAGCATGAGCATGACGATGAACGCGACGAGCAGTGCGGGCCGGCCTGCCACGGCGCGCACGTTGATCGCGGCGCCTGACACCACAAAAAACACAGGAATAAGGAAGCCATAGCCGACACCCTCCAACTTCATTTCCAGCGACTTGCTGCCGTCGGGAATGATGTAACGCAGGATAAAGCCTGCGGCGAACGCGCCGAGCACCGCGTCAAGTTCGAACAGTGCGGAAATGGTGACAAGAAAGATGAGCAGGAATGTGGTCAGTCGCATGAGCGTTTGCGATGACGTGTTCGCATTTTCCGTAAGGAAACGGTACAGGCGATGGCCGGTTTTCAGTGCTTTCGTAGGTAGCATCGCGCACAGTAGGCAGATGGCAAGGAACGCGCCGAGCACGAGCATGGTTTGCCAGCCGGTTCGGGTGGATAGCAGGATAGCCATGGCAAGGATTGGGCCGAGTTCGCCCCACGTTCCGTACGAGATGATGGCGTCGCCGATGGGGGTTCCCTCGAGTCCGCGTTCCTTGAGAATCGGCATGAGCGTGCCGAGCGCGGTGGTGGTGAGTGCGATTACCGTGGCCACGCCGTTGATGCCTTGCTTGGTGAAGAACGGAAGGAATGTCACAACCAGCCAGGCGAGGCCTAGCGTGATTCCCCATGTAAGCAGTCCGACTTTGCCTTGATGTCCGGCGAGTCGTTTGGGGTCGATTTCGTAGCCGGCGAGCAGGAACAGGAACGCCATGCCGAGCTCGTTCAAGAGTTTCACGGCGTCGTTTACTTCGATTATGCCCAGTCCGTACGGGCCGAGTGCGGCTCCGGCGGCGAGCAGCAGTACGGTTTGTGGAATGAACCTTCCCGGAATCAGCTGCGCCACAATCGGGCTGACGGCCGCCACCGCCATGATGATGGTTAATGAAACGAGCTCTTGCGTCATGTTTCCAGCCTAGTGAGTCTGCGTGACGGTGCTCGGATACGTGGTGACCCCCATGACGCGCTGGGGGTGAGGTTAAGTTTTTGTTAATTTTAGGGGGGGGGTCTATGAGCTTTTATTATCCGTGGAAAATGGCGGGACTGTTTTGTTTGAAGGTTGGCCCCCTCTTTTCGTTGGAGGGGATGGGTCTTTCGTTCGAGGGTTTTAACGAGGGTGTTAATGGAAAGAGCCCGATATGATGCTGAATCGAGCTGTTTAGGCGATTTAGGGGGTGTAAAAAATGATTGATGGCAAATTCACAGCAAAGGAGCGTGCGTATCTGGCCAGCCTGCCAGCGGTCAAAAGCGTGAGCCCATCCCATATCCGGTATACCGATCGCTTTAAGGTCGAGGTCATGTGCCGGTACAACGCGGGCGAATCGCCGTCGGCCATCTTTCGGGAGGCGGGTCTCGACCCCAAGCTGATCGGCTACAAGCGCGTGGAACGGTGCATCGCGCGCTGGAAGCAGCAGGAGGAGCGGAACAAGCGCAGGAACGAACATACGAACCATTACATGCAGGATTGTGATGACGAGCTGGAAGCCATCGAACTGCGCGGAGACGATGTGGATCAGTCCGTGGTGGATCTTTATGGCGCTGGCGCGGCAGGGACGTCGGGAAGCGACGTCGCGACGAGAAACGTTGGCGCGTCGGGAAGCAACGTCGTGCAATCGCAAGGCTCGGACAAGTTGCAGGAATCGCGCGCATCGCAGGATATGCTGTCGAAACTTGCACAGGCACAGCTGACCATCAACAAATGCGACATGCTGATAGCCAAGCAGGCGTTGCGTATCGACGAGCTGGAACGCGTGCTGCGGAAGTTCATCCAGTGATGCGTGCGAAACGTATGAAAAACATGGAACGTACGGAAGGCGCAGAACCGTCTTTCAACGAGATAATCGACGTTTCCGACGATATGCGCAGACGGCGTGGCCGCCGCAGGAAAACCGTCGCCATGCGTGTCTCCGCTGCGCTGTTGATCGTCATTTTCATTTGCATCGGCGGTTTTCCGGCGATGCTGCAATACCGGTCGGCGCACGAACTGTCGAATACGTCGGACCAGTCCGCGCGTGCGGTTGCGGGTTGGCCGTATCCGCAGGCCGACG
>OMDC01000948.1_pt1 | contig 11411 bp, 11 predicted proteins | sample 1674201 | NCBI WGS metagenome assembly OMDC01 (sample SAMEA103958152, study PRJEB25191) | human gut metagenome | biome: human-associated habitat [ENVO:00009003]; feature: intestine environment [ENVO:2100002]; material: feces | place: Germany | collected 2013/2015 | reverse complement strand
ACATAAATTTTTAGAATTTATGTAAAAGGAGCAAATGAACATGAAAAAGATTTTTGCGATTGTTTTGGCCGGCATTATGATGCTGAGCCTTGCCGCATGCGGCGGCACCGGCTCATCCACCCCGGCCGCTGCCTCCAGCGAACCCGCGGGCGCGTCCGGCACGCCTGCTTCCGGCGAGCCTGCCGCCAGCACGCTGTCCGGCAAGGTGACCACGGGCGGTTCCACCTCGGTTGAAAAGGTTGTCGGCGCGTTCATTGAGGCGTTCATGGCGGAAAACAGCGGCGTGGACGCGGTCGCCTCGGCCAGCTACAGCACCGTCAACGGTGAAGCGGTCGGCCGCCTGCGCGCCATCGCGGACATGATTCAGCAAAACACCGGCGGCGACCTGTTCTCCATCCAGACCTCGGTGGTCTATCCGACCGACGGCGGTGAGCTGATCGACTACGCCGCGCAGGAGCAGGACGAAAACGCCCGCCCCGAGCTGACCTCCCACATCGAGAACCTGGACCAGTACGACACCATCTTTGTCGGCTACCCGAACTGGTGGGCCGACCTGCCGATGGCGGTGTACAGCTTCTTTGACGAATATGACTTCTCTGGCAAGACCATCATCCCCTTCAACGTCCACAACGGCAGCCGCTTCTCCCGCACCATCGAGACGATCCAGGAGCTGGAGCCAAACGCCACCGTCATCGAGGACGGATTTACCATCAGCGAACAGAACGTCCCGGAAGCTGCTGACGACGTCGCCTCCTGGCTGCAGGAAATCGGCTACTAAACCCATTTGAGAAAGACAAGGAGACTGCAAGATGAAACCAAAAGCGATTGTCAGAATCGGGATCGATATTGGGATGACCGTCCTGCTGCTGTCGCTGATGGCCTATGAGCTGATCGGCAGCAGCCTACACGAATGGATTGGGCTGGCGATGTTCGTGCTGTTTGTCTGCCACCACCTGCTCAATCGCGGCTGGTACAAAAATCTGTTTCGCGGTAGCTATACGCCGATGCGCCTATTGCAGACCATTCTGGCCGGGCTGGTGCTGCTGACAATGCTCGGCTCCATGATCAGCTCGGTACTCATTTCCCGGGAAGTGTTCGCCTTTCTACCCATCAGCGGCGGGCGAAGCCTTGGCCGGACGCTGCACCTTCTGTGCGCATACTGGGGCTTTGTGCTGCTCTCGCTGCATCTGGGCATCCATTGGCGGAGCATGATGGCCATGGCCGGGCGGCTGTGCAAGCCCTCCCCCACCCGCCGCAGGGTGCTGCAGGTGGCCGGGGCACTCGCCGCCCTGTATGGACTCTACGCCTTTTTCCACCGTTCCATCCCCACCTATCTGTTTCTGCAGTCACAGTTTGTCTTTTTCGACTTTGAGGAGCCGCTCATTTTCTTCTTTCTGGACTACCTGGCCGCGATGGGCTTGTTTGTCTGGATCGGCCACCAGCTTGCCAAAGCGATGCTGGCGCTGCAAAAGTGGTCTGCATCACAATAGCCTCTCCCTTGATTTTAGATACCCATACAGAAAAGGATGCGCCTTTTTTAAGGCGCATCCTTTTTTTCACAATCAAACGGGGAAAGGGTGAAAATCCCCCATCTTTCCCTCCGCACTTTTTCACAAGGTCCTGGGGAAAGGGTGGAGAGCGTACGGTTGCCGCATAACAAAATTTTTCTATGTCCCCACCCATAATTTTCCTCCATATAGTATGAGTGCAACATTTTTGATTTCCACATTTTATTAATCAAGAAGAAAACCCGCTACTATCAGCTCTATACCGGAAACAGCATTGGGTATAAATCGCAAAAGAAGCAGCGGCTCCCTCACGGGATACGCTGCTTCTTTATTTTAAATTTTCTTTTTGGCTTTCCATCCATTCCTCTTTCAGAATGGAGTAGCACAGAGTATCCCCCTTGTCCCGCGCGTGTCTGCGCAGGGTTCCCTCGTGGGTAAAGCGGCATCTTTGCAGCACACGGACGCTTGGCTGATTGAACGCCCGCACCCAGGCTGCCACTACAGAAATATCGCGCTGCAAAAATGCGTACCGCAGCATCGCCTCGACCGCTTCGACCGCATACCCGTTTCCCCGTTCCTGCGCCGCAATAGCGTATTCCAGTTCCTTGTATTGCGGATAGCGATTCATGTGCTCCAGCGAAATCATGCCGATTAGCTGCTGGTCCTCCCGGCGCACGATGGCCCGCGCCTCCGGGTTATCCTTCCAACGCCGCAGGACTTGCCCGCTTTCTTCTGCGCTCTCATACCAGTGAATTCCCGACCGCCGCAGTTCAGGATCAAGGCAAAGCTGATACAGCACCTGTGCATCGCTCATACGCCAAGTGCGAAGCAGCAGGCGCTTGGTTTCAATCTCACCGGACAATTCTCTCACCTCACAAATAGACGGTGTTTTTCCAGCTGGAATAGGAAGCATTTCTCTTCCACTGCTAGCGCGGGCCGAAAAGTCAAAACAATTATCAGGCCCGATGCGCGAATCGCGTCCAGGCTCAGCCTACTCTCCCATAATAAAAGGCGGACAGCTTTTCTCGGTCGCGGGCCTCTTGACTTGAGTCTTTCAAAAATCCCGGAGCGCGAATCGCGTCCAGGCTCAGCCTGGGGAGCTTGAATGGTTCAAGTCCTGTTCTCTAATCTTAAAAAAAGTCTAGAGCCCTCAAGGCTCTAGACTTTTTTGGTGCGGATAACGGAGCTTGAATGGTTCAAGTCCTGTTCCCGGTTCCTCAAAAAAAGTTCGGAGCCCTCAAGGCTCCGAACTTTTTTGGTGCAGTTGAGCAATCCAAATCCGAACCTGTTTTCTTGTCAGCCAGTGTGGTTTTGAGGTCATCAAAAGTGATGGTCGTTGTCCCTTCCTTGTAGTTGAAGGTTATCACCATTTTGTCATCGTACAGGAAAATAGCGTTGATAAAAGTGTCAATCAGCATCTTACGGTGGGACTTTTGCCGTACATCCAGTTTGCGGAAGCGTTGGAGCCAGAAAGTCATAAACTCGGCGCTGACCTTGGGCTTTGCCAGCTTCTCGCAGGCAATCTTGGTTTCCAATTCCTCTTTTGTGGCCTCAAGTTCTTCCAGACGGCTTTTCGTGGACTTGGTTAAGATTCCCTGCTGGATGGCATTCAACAGATTTTGAATGGCCATGTCCGCCTCCCGCAACTGCTGTTCATAGAGGGGAAGATTGACATTCTCCCTGTCCTGCAAGTCCATCAGCATGGACACAATGGCCTCTATCGCCTCATCGTCCATCACCATTTTCATGGTTTCGCTGACTACCAAATCTTCAATCCATTCTTTGCGGACAGACTTCTTGTGGCACTCGGTGCGCTTCTTCTTGACGGACACGCACTTATAGTAGTGATGGACATTCCCTGTGTGGCTGGTGCCACTCTCGCCACAGAGATAGGCCCCACAGTAGCCGCAGAACAGCTTGGTCGTCAACAGATAATCGTCCTCGGCCTTGTGACGGGCCGGGGCTTTCTTGTTTTTCTCCATTTTGGCCTGTACCCGGTCAAAAAGGTCTTTCGGTACGATAGCGGGGATGCCGTCCGGGATGAGAATGTCCCTGTACTGATATTCGCCAATGTAGCGGCGGTTTTTCAATAGGTGCTGTACGCTGTTGTAGGTCAGGGGATTTCCGCGTGTATTTTTCATGCCCTGCTCGTTGAGCCAATCCCGAATCTGCGTCATGGTTGCGCCTTCGTCATACTGTTTGAAAGCGTCCAGAATATACGGTGCAGTGACCGGGTCGATCTGGAAATGCTGCTCTGCGTCGATCACATATCCCATTGGCAGCGTCCCGCCGTTAAACATACATTTCAAGGCATTGTCGGTCATGCCGCGCACGACTTTTTCGGAGAGGTCAACCGAATAGTACTCGGCAAAACCTTCCAGCATGGATTCCAGAATAATCCCCTCCGCGCCGTCTGAAATGACCTCCGTAGCGGAAACCACTTTCACACCATTTTTCTTGAGCTGCGCTTTATACCGGGCGCTGTCGTAGCGGTTCCGGGCAAACCGGTCAAGTTTCCAGACAATGATCATATCAAACAGCTTTTTATTGCTGTCTTTAATCATATTCTGAAATTCAGGCCGGTTATCCGTCTTAGCGGAAATAGCTCGGTCGATATAGTGCCGCAGGACTGTGATCCCGTTCTTTTCGGCAAAGGCGGTACACTCCCGGATTTGTCCTTCAATACTTGCTTCTCTCTGATTATCGGAAGAATATCGGGCGTAAATCACAGCTTTCATTGTTTACCCTCCATCATGCGGAACAGGGCCTCTTTCAACCACCCGTTCATCGGAGAATGTGGGTCAAAGCACATCTCGATAAACTTCCCCAATTCCGGATTGTCGGAGATCGGCGGTCGTGCCTGATACAGCTTGCCCTGTGGCTCATCACAGCGGCAGGTGATATAGTCCATCGAGACATCAAAATAGTCCGCATACCCGATTAGGACCTCAATAGGAACCGCTTTCCCGTGTTCATACCGGTTGATGCTCGGCTGGGTCACATCCAGCAGCTCAGCCATCTTCTTTTGCGAAAGTCCCATCCCTTCGCGCAGGGTTTTCAAACGCTCACCAACTGTATTCACCAAAGCACCTCCAATTCATCTTGAATATAGTATAATACAAATCAGGGATAATTGCAATACCTATTACGAATCTTTAAGAGAAATCGAGAATTGCTCTCTGCCAAAGGGGGTGTGGCATATATCAGCGCTTTTGTGTGTGATTTCGGGTCAATTTTGAGGCATTTCTGCCGCTGTATGTGGCGTTTTTCATTCTGTTAGGAAAAGATGCTTCTCAGCCTTGTTGTTTGCGATATCGTCTATTTTTTGCGGTGTCGTCAAGTTCAGCATCTTTGTTTTATTCTATGCCCTCCATCCACATACTGCTCCAAATATACATATCTTTTACCTTGCTGAGGTAGCAGATTTTACACGACGCATTGTAAAATATAATGGGTTGTTGTAATTGTAAAAAATATTTACTTTGCAATATACGAATGTTGGCAAAGGAAGGGGTCTCACTATGAAAATGAAAAGGGGCTTTATTGGTTGTCTGCTGTCTATTTTCGTGATACTGACAATGTTCAGCGGCTGCAATGTAGGAAGCACGGACGGAGGTGAAGCCGACACGGTTTTGGGTGGTGGTAGCTCGGTGCTGCGTATTGTTTCCGGATCGGAAAATTCCGAACTGGAACCGATCTTGGAGGAGTTTTCCGACAGGGAGCATGTGCGCATTGAGATGACCTATATGGGCTCGCTGGATATCATGCGTCTACTGGGAGAGGAAGACATCCCCTATGACGCCGTGTGGCCGGCCAGCAGCCTGTGGCTGACGGTGGGGGATACGGAACACCGGATCAAGCACGCGGAATCCATCTCCATTTCGCCGGTGGTGTTCGGTATCCGCAAAAGCCTGGCGGAGGAGCTGGGATTTGTGGGGCGGGAGGTGTCGGTAAACGACCTTCTTGAGGCGATCCGGAACGGAAAACTCCGCTTCTGCATGACCAGCGCCACTCAGTCCAATTCCGGCGCCAGCGCGTATATCGGATTTTTGTACGCGCTCCTGGGCAACCCGGAAGTCATCACATCGGAGGATCTGCAGAGTGACGAACTGAGGGCGCAAATGCAGGAGCTTCTCTCCGGCGTGGACCGCTCCTCCGGCAGCTCGGACTGGCTGAAGGACATGTTCTTGCAGGGCGATTATGACGCTATGGTGAACTACGAGTGCCTGGTCATCCAGGCCAACCGGGAACTGGAAGAGCGTGGCGAGGAGCCGCTGTATGTAGTGTACCCCTATGACGGTCTTTCGCTGGCGGATTCGCCCCTGGGCTATGTGGACAAAGGGGACGATGGCCAGGAGGAACTGTTTTTAAAATTGCAGGAATACTTGCTGTCGGAGGATGTGCAGGACGAGATCCAGCGCACCGGCCGCCGTTCTGGCTACACCGGGGTTTCGGAGAAAAACAAGGATGTATTCCGGGCCGACTGGGGCCTGCAGCCCGACCGGGTGCTCTCCCCCATCAAAATGCCAGCTGCCGATGTTCTGTTTGAATGCCTAAATCTATACCAAACCGATTTCCGCAAGCCTTCCCTTACCGTGTACTGCCTGGACTACTCCGGCAGCATGAGCGGCGAGGGAAATGAACAGCTGGTTCAGGCCATGGAGCAGCTGCTCATCCAGGAGAACGCCCGGAAAAACTTCTTGCAGGCATCAGAAAACGAGGTGAATATCCTTATTCCCTTTAACGGGGGCGTGATCGACACTTATACGGCCACAGGCAACGGCAGCGAGCTGGAAGCGCTTTATGACAAAGTGGAAAACCAGGAAGTAGACGGCGGTACCGATATGTACGCGGCCGCCGTGCGGGGGATTGAGCTGCTGGGAGAATATGATCTGTCGCAGTATACGCCGGCGATCATCCTGCTCACCGACGGGCAGTCCAGCGGGTCCCTGTCCGATTTTGAGGCGGCTTACGCCGGGCTTGGAACTGAGGTCCCGGTCTTCTCCATCATGTTTGGAGACGCTGACGAAACCCAACTGGAGGAGCTGGCGCGGTATACCAATGCCCGGGTGTTCGACGGCCGGGAGAATCTGACGGAGGCGTTCCGCAGCGTAAAGGGGTATAACTGATGAAAGAGACTTCGCGAATGCTCGTTTCCTCCTTTGCTGCTGCAATCGTCTTCCTGCTACTGTTCCTATTTTTCCATTGGAATCTGATTGTCTGCATCCTGCTGTGTGTCGGCATCTATTTCGGACTGTTTTTCCTGCTCAAGCCCAGCCGGAAAATCGCGGGAATTGATGTGGAATCTATGCCTGGCGGTGAAGAGATCCGGCAACTTTTGGACGATGCCCAGGCGGACCTGGCAGACATTGATAAAGCAGTAAAAGAGATCAAAACTTCCTCTGTGCGGCAGGATGCGCAGGCTCTATATGCTACCGGGGCCCGGATCCTAACCTATCTGGAGGAAAATCCAGACAAAATTAAGCTGGCGCGCCGCTTCTTTACCTATTATCTGGATACGGCCGCCAAATTGCTGACAAGATATGTGGATTTCCAGGAGACGGAGCTTCATTCGGGGGAGGTCGCCGATATTCTGCAAAAGACGGCGGAGGCCCTGCCGGTGCTGAACTCCGCCTTTGAAAAGCAGTTTGCCCATCTGATGCAGGGCGAGCTGCTGGATATCGAGGCAGATATCGAACTCCTGAAAAGCACCTTGAAAATGGAGGGCGGAAAATGAAAACCAAGCTCATTGGGCTGGGCATCCTGGCAGCTGTCATCATAGCCGCCGCTGCCTATGTATTCATCAGTAATAGCCAAACCGTTACTGAAATCAACGGTTATGTGGGCGGCGAAAAAATCGGCCTGCTGGAAGACGAGGAGGTACAGGATATCCTGCGGGACAGGTATCGGCTGGTCATCGACTACGCCAAGGCAGGTTCCATCGATATGGTCACCGACGACGCCGAGGGGCGGGATTTCCTATTCCCCTCCAATCAGACGGCTCTGGAACTGTATAAGCAGGTTCATGGAGACCCGGTGAAAAGCGAGATCATCCTCAATACACCTATCGTCCTGTATACCCGCAGCGCCGTGGCGCAGGCCTTGGTCGACAGCGGGCTTGCTGTCGTTACAAACGGCGTATACACGGTGGACATGGAAAAATTGACCGAGACCATAGAAGCCGGCACAACCTGGGAGGAAATCGGCCTTCCCCAGCTTTACGGCAGTGTTTCCGTGGGCACCACCGACCCGACCAAATCCAATTCCGGCAATATGTTCGCCGGGCTTTTGGCCAATACCCTCTGCGGCGGCGTGGCGGACGAAAGCAATCTGGCGGAGATCCTGCCCCGGCTGCAAAATATTTTTCAGAAGCTGGGGTATATGGAAAGCTCCTCCTCGGATTTGTTCGATCAGTTTCTGAAGACCGGCATGGGCGCCAAGCCTCTGATCGCCGGCTATGAAAACCAGCTGCTGGAATTCGCCGTGGAGAACCCGGATACTTGGGAGCAGATCAAGGGGGACATTGTGATGATGTACCCGACGCCCACCGTCTGGTCCTCCCATGTGTATATCGCCCTGGATGAGGCCGGTACGGCGGGGATCGATGCCCTGCTGGATGAGGACATCCAGCGACTGGCCTGGGAAAAGCATGGGTTCCGTACTGGCGTATACGATACCCCCACGGATGCAGCCCATTTCGGGGTGTCCGGTATTGCCGAGGAATTGACGCAGGTAGCGCCCATGCCGGATGCCAATACCATGGACAGGATCATTAAAGCGCTTTCATAGCGGGAAGGAGCAGATAAAAGATGGCAGAGCATATCACACTGGATACTTTGATGCAGAGCAGCGGCCATACCGCCCTTCAAGTACAGGAGCCTGCGAGCGTGGAAGCGGTGCGCGCTCAGGTGGAAGAATTGAGCCCGGAGCAGAGGGTACGGGTGGAGGAGGTCAAAAATAGCATTGACCTGATCGATTCCCAGGCCGTGCTTCAGTACGGCGTGGGGGCGCAGCGGAATATTTCCAGCTTTTCCGACAATATCCTCACACAGGTGCGCAGCAAGGACAGCGGCTATGTGGGGGAGCTGATGTCGGATCTGGTGCTGAAGGTCAAAGAGGTGGATGTGGACGGACTGGACGAGGGCTTTTTGGATAAACTCCCGTTTCTGAAAAACGCCTCCCGGGCCGTTAAAAAGTTCATGCAGCGGTATGAAAAGTTGGAGGTGCAGATCGACCGCATCGAACAGCAGCTGGATCAGGCCCGGATGCAGATGCTTAAGGACATCACCATGTTTGACGGGCTGTATGAAAAAAACCTGGAATACTTCCGGGAACTGCAAATTTACATCGCCGCAGGCGAAGAAAAGCTGAAGGAATTGCAGGAAATTACCCTACCGCAGCTCCACGCCGAAGCGACGGCCAAGGGCGACGCCATGAGCGCCCAGGTGGTGCGGGATTTTGAGGACACGGTAAATCGTTTTGAAAAGAAGATCCACGACCTGAAGCTGAGCAAGACCGTCGCTATCCAGACAGCGCCGCAGATCCGCCTCATCCAGAACAACGACAAAATGCTGGTGGATAAGATCCAGACGGCGATCCTCAGCACCATTCCGCTGTGGAAGAGCCAGATTGTCATTGCCCTGGGGCTTCACCGGCAGGAGAGCGTGCTGAAAATGCAGAGAAGCGTCTCCGACGCCACCAATACCCTGCTCACCAAAAACGCAGAACTGCTCAGGCAGAACAGCACGGAAGTGGCAAGAGAATCTGAGCGCGGCATTGTGGATCTGCAAACGCTGAAAAAGGTCAACGCGGATCTGATTTCCACCATTGAGGAAACCATCAAGATCCAGCAGGAGGGCCGCGCCGCCCGCCAGAATGTCGAAACAGAACTCCTCAGTATCGAACAGAAGCTGAAAGAAGCCCTATTGACCGCGATACAGTGAAGAAAAAATGAGGGGTCCTAGACTCCCCAAAAAACTGTATTTAATCCTGGCCGGCATCTATGCTCTTCCTGGCAAATATTGGCGTTTTCGTCAGGCTCCGCTTTTAAGACTGAATGTAAAAGCAGAGGTATGATAGCTCTTATCCGTATGCACAGCAAAAGAGGCCTGGAGTACAACTCCAGACCTCTTTTGCTGTCAATCCGGTTGCGTATGGTTTATTTTTAGAACTTGTGAACGAGCACTTCTTGAGCGCTTTTCTAAAAACGACTTATCCTTTCATCCTACGAGCACGATTTCTTGTTAAATTATGACATCCGATCTTTTCCACCAAAGTCACCATTTTCTCATCGGAAAAGCGGATTTCTTCAAACTTGAAGCGGTAATACTTTTCAGTTCCTTTCTACAACAACAAAGTGGCGTTTTTATAGGGGTTTGGGTGCTCCCAACAAGAACAAATGAGCAGACTGGCAGACAGGCCGGAACGCTCATTTCGCCGCTGTGTACGGACAGCGGCTGTGCTTGCTGCACTCTAAAATCTCATATCCGCAGAACGCGATGCTTCCGCTTTTTCCAAGGCCGGGAGCATTTTTATTTTCACTTTTTTCAAGCAGACCCTTGTTTTTCTCGGAGAAAATGTCCGTTGTAAAGTGAAAAGATTTTTTTGGAGATCCCCCCCCAATCCATAAAATATTGTCCGTTGTAAAGTAGGAGGGGAATTCGGTTCAAAAATATTTTGCTGCCATACCTGCGTTTAGCCTAAAAAGTGTCCGTTGTAAAGTGGGAGGCACTTTCCGGCTTGGAAATTTTATTCCCGCCTTACCCGCTAATCTGCGAATAAAATGTCCGTTGTAAAGTGAGAGAGAAATTTTTTCTGAGCAGGTACCAAGTTTTTGCTCGAAACTGTCCGTTGAAATATGAAAGGGGATATTTTTTCGAGTGTCCCCCGAAACGAGTTGTCAAGGACTTTTTAATCAAATTCACAAAAAAGCCACAAAAAAGTGCCAGAAGCACTTCCATGCTCCTGACACTCAGGTGGATGAGGTTACTTGCGTCTGCTTAACAGTTCATCGCAAAGATACGCATATTCCGGCAGTTGGTCGATATAGGGTTTCCAGCGCCGCTTAATCTCGGCCAGTTCCAGCGGATCGGCGTCCTCGAAGTCATGGTCGTTTCCGGTCATTCCGAAAACATCCAGTGCTATATCATTCAAGCACTCATAACAAAGGCTGGCAGCGGACTCTATCCAGTTTCCGGTGTCAATATAGACCGGGTCGATAGATATTGCCAGCCACACATAGCCGACCTTGTCCGACCAAACCAAATCATAAGCGGTCATCTGCTGGATATGTTTCTCAAACACTTTGCGGACGCGCTCAATCTCATTTTTCTCTTTTTCTGTGTACAGCATTTTCATGTCCTCCTTGGCTAAAAGTTTTGGTGTGTACCATCATCAGTTTAACACAAGGCGGCTGGCTTTATCAGCCGGTCACATCTGCTGTATCTCGTTTTTGAGCATACGCTTGATTTTGTCGCTCATGGTTTCAGTGCTGGTATCGCTGAAATGGACGCGCACCTTGTAGGTGGTCTTGCCGATTTTCTTTACCAGCGCGGGGGCGTCCTCCGGCGCTCTGGTAGTGGTGGTGTCTGCGGTCTGCATGGTACGGGTTTCTTCGCTCATGGCGCTCCTTTCTCCGGGCGGGGCTGCGCCGTCCGGCAAAAAATTACTCATGCTTACGGTTTACAATGTCTTTTGCCGCCTGCTTGGTGGCTCCGGCGTTTTCCTCCCGGAAGTTCTTCCCGGCAAAGAGGATCGGGGCGCACCGTTCCAGGATACGGTCATAGATACGGGCGTGGGCCAGGTCGGGCGGGTTCTTGAGTTCGGCCAGCTTCAGGTTGGTGGTGATGATCATGGGCCTGCGGCTGCGGTAGCGGCTGTCAATGACGAAAAACATCTGCTCCA
>OMDC01000941.1_pt1 | contig 11434 bp, 6 predicted proteins | sample 1674201 | NCBI WGS metagenome assembly OMDC01 (sample SAMEA103958152, study PRJEB25191) | human gut metagenome | biome: human-associated habitat [ENVO:00009003]; feature: intestine environment [ENVO:2100002]; material: feces | place: Germany | collected 2013/2015 | reverse complement strand
TGTTTATTGATTTGCTCTTTTTCAATCGGGAGCTTAATTCCTTGGTCGCAGTCGAGCTGAAATCCGGAAAATTCCGTACATCTTATTTGGGGCAGTTGAATACTTATCTATCCGCTTTAGATACATATATCAGAAAACCGCACGAAAACCCTTCTATCGGAATAATTCTTTGCAAAGAAATGAACCAAACCTTTGTAGAGTTTGCCGTTCGTGATTATAACAAGCCGATGGGAGTTGCCACTTACCGTGCATCTAAAGATATGCCGGAACGACTTCGTAACGCTCTGCCAAACATTGAAGATTTGAAAAAGTTATTGTAATACAAACGCCGATAAAGCCCTTTTAAAGACTCTACCGGCGTAAGTTCACCTATTAAAAAAATCAGAATTCCAAGTCAGCCAACTGAGGATTATGATCGGAAAGCAAAGCTTCCGGTACTTCAGCCGGTATTTCACAACTCTTCACCAGAACTTGCGGAGTGACAAAGATGAAATCAATCTTTTCACAATCCTCGGCCGGAATACGGGCAAAATCATGAAAAGTATAATCAACGCCGGTCACACGGGCAGCCGTCTTATAAGCATCCTTCATCACAAACTCGTTGGTGGTGATTGTTTCGTATGCATCGCTCGCATCGGTCACATTAAAGTCGCCCGTAACCACTGCGGGACGTTCGCCTACGATCTCTTTTATCTTACGGATAATGAGCAATGCGCTTTGACGGCGGGCCTCTTCACCCACATGGTCAAAATGAGTATTGACAGCCATGAATATCTTTCCGGTAGCCTTGTCCTTAAATTTTGCCCAAGTGGCGATACGGACACAAACCGCATCCCATCCCATCATTCCTACGCTATCGGGATTTTCGGCCAACCAGAAAGTATTGGAGTCCAACACCTCATATTTGTCCTTACGATAGAATAGCGGCGCATATTCACCTGCTGTCTTCCCGTCATCACGTCCCACACCGATACCATCGTATTCGGGCAAGCCTGCGCGAAGATCCTGAAACTGGTTATGCAAGACTTCCTGCATACCGACAATATCCAGCTCATGGTCCTTAATAAACTGGCACACACGGTCTTTCCGATATTGCCAATTGTTCAAACTGTCTTGCGGATTGTCATAACGGACATTAAAAGTAGCCCAACGAACGTCGGTCTTCTTCTCTTCCGCACAGCCGCCCAATAACAGGACGGCTGCCAATAAAAATAGAATTTGCTTCATTTTGTTTCTTTTTATGTTCCCTAGGATACAAAGATAGCAATTTCTAGCGGAAATTATTCGGAGTATGCCACTGACCTCTATCATTCATCGTATCGGTCACATCCCACCATACACGGCTACCCTGGTTCACATTGCCCGGTTTATTGGGGTTACGGGACTCGCTGTTAGGATAGTTGATGCGTTTGATAAGCTTGCCGGACGCCACTTCTCCATTGGAATTGTTTCCATTGACCGGAGCCAGCAGATAACGCGGATAGTCGGTACGGCGCACTTCCGCCCATCCTTCATTTCCATTCGGGAAAACGGCAATCCACTTCTGAGTAATAATCTGTTCCAACTGTTCTTCCTTGCTACCACCGGCAAATGCTTTTACGCCATCCAGATGACTGATGTATTCATTGGCCTTGTCCGCATCAATTTCATAATAATCCATAGATGCCTTGATACCTTTCAAATAAAGGGCTTCGGCTGTTTCATCCACCAATGACGGCCAGCGCAATGCCGCTTCCGCTTTCAGGAACAAGCTTTCAGCATAACCCATCCAGACAATTTCACGAGCCAGATTCCACCAATAATCCTTGTTCATGGCATCAGATGACAGAATACAGCGGTTGGCAGAATATCTGTTCAGATAAGAACCGCCTACATTGGTTTCTCCATTCATCACTCCGTTGAAATCTCTCTTCAGATTCTCTGTAGGAAGCGGACTGGTAGTCAACGAATCAAACGGAGTAGGACGGAACCATAAAACTTCACAACGAGGGTCGAGATAACAGTTCTCAGAATTCTCATTGAAAGTAACGGCATCGGCTGCCGCACCTTCTTTCAAAGCCTGATTCTTATAAGCCCGTTCCATTTCTTTCGACAATACAGCATTGCCGGTCCAACTGAACAACAACGCGTAGATATTTTCATTACCGCCGGCGATATACTGACGTTTCGGAGTCTGCTTCATATTGTCATCCTGACTTTGCATCAAACCGGCAGGGTCTGTCAAAGCCGCCTTTGCCTGAGTCTGGGCCAAAGCCGGGTCTACATTGGATACACGCAAAGCAAGGCGCAAACGCAGTGTATTGGCAAAACGACGCCATTTGTCCACATCACCCCCATAACATTTGTCATTGTCACCTAAATCATACTGACTGACAGCAGGAAGATTTTCCTGATGCAACTCTGTTATTGCCTGATCCAACAGCTGGAAAAGGATATTATAAACTTCCTTTTGAGGTGTATAGGTCACATTTTCTTCCGGTGGCATGGCTCCCTTCACATAGTAGGCTACAGGAATATCTCCGTAAGTGTCCGTCTGCATGGACAACAAGAAAGCATAATAAATACGGGTGATATAGAATGCCGTATGGTAATAATCCTTATTGCAGAAATAGAATGTCTTGACCAACTGGCTGTATTCCGAAGTGCTGCGGTCATCATAGAAATGCTTCCAGCGGCTGGCCGACCATCCATCCGTATAAGAATAGGTAGGCGCCTGATTCACAAAGCCGCTGACATTGTTTCCCCAATAACCGGCATAGATATCATGAGTCAGATTGGTTGTTGTCTGATAATCATTGTAAGGACCTTCGTAGGTGAAATTGGCAAAAATACTTCCGATAGCACCTTCCATCCCTTTCAAACTTGCCATGGCATGTTCCGTCAAAGTATAATCAATATCTATACCGTCGGCCGATACATTCTCCACAGTCGGGTCGTAAATCGGTGCGTAAGGATTTGTATTCAATTCCTCAAAATCATGGCATCCGGCCAAAGCCAGCAACGAACATAAGGCTACGGATTTATATAATTTGATTTTCATAATCAGTTTTTCCTTTTAATTAATTAGAAACCTAAGTTGATAGAAATACCGAAAGTACGTGTAAACGGCAACGATGCATAGTCAATGGCTTGTGAGAACATCGTAGTGTCATAGCCGCCTTCGGGGCTTGTACCCGGCGTGTGCTTCATCAGATAACACAAGTTACGTGCTACAAATGAAACATTCAGCGAGTTGACAGGAGTCTTCTTCAGCATAGATGAGGGGAATGAATAGCCGATTGACAATTCTTTCAGCTTAATGAAAGAAGCATCGTAGATGAAATCCTCAGCCTGCAATGCACCATAGTATTCTGAAGCGGACACCTGTTTTGTATTCACCTCGCCTGACTCTGTCACACCGGGGAATACCATCATATAGTTGTTTTCCTCACCACGGTTCAAGGTACGTTTAGCCAAACCGTTTCCGGTAGCCAGCATCTCGGAATAAGAGAAGATATCACCACCGAATTTCATATCAAACAGTGCGGACAGTGTAATCCCCTTATAAGTAAAGGTAGGAGATACAGACATGGTCAGCTTTGGCTGGATATTACCGATAGGTTTGTTCACATATTCGGACTCATTGGTCACAGTCATGGGCAAACCATTTTCATTTACGATAATATCACCGTTTTCATTGCGCTTATAAAGCGATGTAGCATAAATCTCGCCTAATTTGTGTCCGGCGCGTGTACCTACTTTTACAGGGAAGTTTCCGTCACCGTTAAAGAACATATAGTTCACATTTTCTTCCGGAGCCAGTTCTTTCACCTTCGATACGTTGTGAGCCATATTCACATTCAAGTCAAAAGCGAAATCCTTTGTTTCTACCAGAGTGGAATACAACATCAGTTCCACGCCTTGATTGGTTACCATACCTGCATTTACCCATTGTCCTCCACTCCAGGGAGCTGCTGCGGGTACTTTCATAATCTGGTTCTTTGTCTTGCTGTAATAATAAGTAAAATCAAATCCCAGGCGATTGTTCAAGAACTTCATATCCAGACCCGCTTCGTAAGAAGTCGCGATTTCAGGCTTCAACTGGTCGTTCATCTTCACATTGTCTTTGGTCGGGGTCAATACACCATTATCGAATTTGAAAGAGTAGGTGTTGTATAACTGATAAGGACTTGTATCCTTACCTACCTGTGCGGCAGACAGACGTGCCTTGGCAAATGTCACCCAGCTTGGCAACGGTTTGTCGATGGAGCGCAAAAAGTCGGAAACTACGAAACTGAGGTTGGCAGACGGATAGAAGAAAGAATTGTTACCTGACGGAAGAGTGGATGACCAGTCGTTACGGGCTGTCAAATCCAAAGACAGATATTCCTTCCACGCCATCTGTACAGAGCCGAACACCGAGTTCATGGCACGCTTGTAGCCATCCTCACTACCGGTTCTCAACAAATTGGCCGCATTCAGCATCCAGTTACCTTTGTCCACCATATTACCTACGCCCACGCCCAAAGTTTCCGAACGCTGGTACATAAAGTTACCACCGACATTGAAGCCCAGACGGAAGTTATCAGTCAACTGACGGTCACCCATCAAAATGACTTCAGCATTTGACTCGAAGAAGTTTTCTTCACTACGGTCCATTGAATCATTCGTAATCATGGAAGTATTGGCTTCTCCATTGATACCATCCCCCGCATTGGTGCTTTGCACTCTGGTGCGGTAGTAGTCAAAAGCGTATTTGGCAGACAGATGCAGCCAATCTGTGAAATTGATTTTCATGCTATAATATCCGAAAGCACGCCAGCGTTCATCTGAATTCTGACGCTGATGCAATACATAATAAGGATTACGGATACTGGCAGTAGGCCCTGTCCAATTCACATGCGCATGAGTTTCATCAGAATATTGTTTCAAGTCATCCAGACGGACGTTGTTAGGGATTCTCATCAACTGGGAAATAGCACCGTAATCACCATACAGTGGACGGTTATCGGCTTTTGTACGTGAAAGAGAAATCTTTCCGTCCATAGACACCCATTTGTTCAATTCCGTTCCTGCATTCAGGTCGGCATTCACACGGCTCAAACTTTCAGTGGGGAATACACCGTCATTGTCGGAGTATCCGAAAGAAGTACGAAAATGTGATTTCTCTGTACCGTTGCTGATAGATACGTTATGCGTATGCGAGAAACCGGTATCAAAATAATCTTTCAACTTATCCCCATAGTTAGAGTAAGCGTAAGTTTCTCCGTTCCAAGCCTCTTTCATGCTTCCATCCAATACCGGGCCCCAGCTTCCGCTATCCGTTTTGTCATACACCGCAGTCTTGGCATCTTTTGTATCAATATGTCCTTGTCCGTAACGGCGTTGCATATCCAATGTCTCGCCGATAGCTGTCCAAGTGAAGTTACCACTATAACGGATTCCGAAGCCATCCTTCTTACTACCTTTCTTTGTCGTAATCAAGATAACGCCATTACCTGCACGTGAACCGTAAAGAGCAGCCGCATTCGGACCCTTCAAAACAGAAATACTCTCGATATCATCCGGATTAATGTCCATGGAAGCGCTACCACGGTCTACACCATCATAGCGGGATGCGCTTGAAGTGCTAGTGTCGCTGAAAGGAACGCCATCCACAATCCACAACGGCTGGTTATTGTCTGTCAGAGAAGAGTTTCCACGGATGGTAATCTTCGTAGAGCCGCCCAGACCGGTAGCCGAGGTATTCATCTGAAGGCCTGCCACCTTGCCCTGCAAGGCACTGGTTACCGAGGGGTCACCTGTCTTGTTCAGTTCATCGCTCTTCAGTTCCTGAACCGCATAACCCAACATTTTCTTCTCACGTTTGATCCCCAAAGCGGTTACCACCACTTCGCCAATCTGCTGTGTATCTTCCTGCATGGTTACATTCAGTACATTCTTGCCATCGGGCTTCAATGTTTCCGAACGGTAACCAATGTATGAGAACACAATCTCACCATTTCCGGGAACGGACAAAGAATAGTTACCTTCAAAGTCAGTAATCGTACCGGCTGTAGGGTTTCCTTTCACTTGTACGTTTACACCAATCAAGGCTTCGCCTGTCGCATCAACCACTGTTCCGGTCACTGTATGTTCCTGTCCTGTCTGTTGAGGTGTCTGAGGCTCTCCGGATGCTGAAAGATAGACAATGTTATCCTCTATCTTATACGTAATTCCTTTGCCTTGCAAAGCCGCATCAAGTACAGACTGTAATGAACCGTTCTTCACATCAATGGCATTCACCGGCGTTTCAGCCAGTTTGTCATCATAGAAAAACTGATAGTTAGACTGTGATTTAATGTTCTTGATCACTGCTCCAAGCGTTGTCTTGGGAGTTGAAAGAACAATTTGTGCGCGGGTCCATTGCATGGGTGCAGCCACAAACAAAAGAATCAAAAGCGCCCTGAGTAATTTGGGCTTTCTCATTAATTGATTGCCTTTCATAATTTATAAATTCGTTAACACTGACTTGTTTTTCTCCAGTGAAGGGGTTCTCATTCCCCTTTCGAGAATAAAAACAGGCAGCTAAAAGAAAACACTTACTCAATCTTGTTCTTTTTTCTAAATTTTCCAGAAAAAAGCAGAGGAAAGGCAAAAGTAGTGATATCATCGGACTTTGACGTATAGAAGAAATACTTAAAAAGAAAAAGGGGATGTACTCTTGCAATGCTGCCAAAAGAGAACATCCCCCTCCAACCTCTCTTTACAAGAGAGAAATGCATGGTGAAACTTTTATTTCATTGTTTCGTCTTTTGAAAATGAATAAGGCAAATCACTTTCTTGTGTTCCACGCTGCATATTCGGACGGTCGGTCATCTTGAAGTCAATAGTACCGCCTTGTAACAATTCGTTATGCTTCAAATAATTCTTGGTATAAACAGTACCGTTTACACGCATTTCATCTACATATCGGTTGGTATCGCTGTTATCCGATGCGGTTATTACCAAGTTCTTTCCGTTTTCAAAATGAAGTGTCGCCTTCTTGAACAACGGAGCACCCAGAATATACTCATCCGTACCGGGACATACCGGATAGAACCCTAATGCGGAGAATACATACCATGCCGAAGTCTGACCATTGTCTTCATCACCGCAATATCCGTCCGGACCGGCTGTATACATACGGTTCATCACCTCACGCAACCAATATTGGGCTTTCCAAGGCTGACCCGCATAATCATACATATAAATCATGTGCTGAATGGGCTGGTTTCCATGTGCATAGTTACCCATATTCATAACTGTCATTTCACGGATTTCATGAATCACCTGTCCATAATAGCTATCATCAAAGATAGGGGGAACCGAAAAGACAGAATCAAGCATGGTAACGAACATTTCCTTACCTCCCATCAAATCAATCAATCCCTGAGGGTCATGGAATACAGACCAGGAATAATGCCAGCTGTTTCCTTCCGTAAAGTCACCTCCCCATTTCAACGGCGAGAATTCAGGAGCGAACTTGCCGTCCTTCTGCTTGCCACGCATCAATTTACTTTCCGAATCAAACAGGTTCTTATAGTTCATGGCACGTTTGGCAAAAAGTGCGATTTCCTTCTTCGGACGCTTCAACTCTTTCGCCAGCTGATAAATACACCAGTCATCGTATGCATATTCCAATGTACGGGCTGCATTCTCATGAATCTTCACATCACAAGGCACATAGCCCAGCTTGTTATAATATTCATATCCCAGACGTCCGGTAGAAGAAACTTCAGGATGTACGGCTTCCGTTCCATGAATCAGTCCTTTGTATAATGTTTCCACATCTTCCACACGTACTCCTTTCAGATAAGCATCGACCAAGATAGAAGCTGAATTATTGCCGACCATGCAACCACGATGACCGGGGCTGGCCCATTCGGGGAAGAAACCGCTTTCCTTATAAGTATTAACCAAACCTTCCTGTATCTCCTTATTTACCGAAGGATACATCAGGTTCAAGAAAGGGAACAAGCAACGGAATGTATCCCAGAAACCTGTATCCGTATACATATATCCCGGCAGCGTTTCGCCATTGTAAGGACTGTAATGAACAGGTTGTCCGTTGGCATCCAGTTCATAGAATTTACGCGGAAACAACAAGGAACGGTACAAGCAAGAATAGAAAGTACGGTATTGATCCAATGTTCCACCTTCCACCTCTACTTTACCTAAGGCCTCATTCCAAGCCTCTTTACCTTTCTGTACCAATACTTCAAAACTGTCACCACCCAATTCCTTCAGGTTCCGAATTGCTTGTTCAGGACTGATGAATGAAGAGGCCACACGGGCATGAACTACTTCACCTTTCTTTGTCTTGAAACCGATAACGGCTCCGGTATGGAAATCAGTCTGCTCCAGTTTACCTTCTTTCAAGGTTACAGGAACACTGCCATCCGGTTTTTCAGGCTGTACATCATTAGAGAACGTAGCCTCATAAGTAAACGGCTTATCAAACTCAATAACGAAATAATTCTTAAAGTTGGCAGGAACACCACCACTGTTACGGGTAGTATAGCCCACGATTTTGTTTTCTCCGGGAATCACCTTGACAGACGAACCACGATCAAAAGCATCCACCACTACATATGAATCATTCTCAGGAAAAGTGAAACGGAACATTACGGCACGCTCCGTAGGAACCATTTCGGTTACGACATCATGTTCTGCCAAATAAACCTTATAATAATAAGGTTTTGCAATTTCAGCTTTATGAGAGAACCAGCTTGCACGCTTGTCCTCTTCAAATTCCGGTTTTCCTGTTACGGGCATGATGGAAAATTGACCATAGTCATTAATCCACGGACTGGGCTGATGGGTTTGTTTAAAACCACGGATTTTATTAGCCGTATAAACATACTGCCATCCGTCCCCCATCTTTCCTGTCTGGGGAGTCCAGAAATTCATACCCCACGGGCGGGATATGGCAGGATAAGTATTTCCTGTAGAGAGTTCAAAGGAAGACTGTGTACCTACCAACGGACTCACATAGTCTGCATAATCCTTTGCCTGCACAAACAGTGTAACACACAGGACTGCAACTGATAGAAATAATTTTTTCATGATATTGTTATTTGGGTTAAGTTATACTTTTAATTCTTCACCTGTTTTCCCCATTCCGTCGGTACGGGACTCATGGTAATCTCCATCGTTCCTCCACGTACCAGATCATCATGGGTAAAGAAAGGAACATCCAGCGGTTTTCCGTTCAACAAAACCGACTCAATATACTTATTGGTCTTCGAATTATTGTGGGTACGGATAACGAAAGTCTTGCGGTCGGGCAGATTAATCGTCACCTCCTCAAACAACGGACGTCCGATAGAATAAACCGGCTTACCGGGACATACCTGATAGAAGCCCATGGAATTCAAAATATACCAGGCAGACATCTGACCGCAATCTTCATTACCCGACAAGCCGTCAGGAGCATTGAAATACTGGTTATACAGCACACTGTCAACCAATTCCTGAGTACGCCATGGACGGTTTACATAGTTATACATATGAGTAATGTGATGACTAGGCTCATTACCATGCGCATACTGGCCTATCAGTCCTGTGATATCAGCAGAGGTAGCCTCTCCTTCCAACTGGGAAGAAACCGTAAACAAGGAGTCCAGCTTTCCTACGAAAGCATCCTCCCCACCCATCAAATTCACCAGTCCCGGGATATCATGCGGAACAAACCAAGTCCATTGCCATGCAGTACCCTCGCAATAATCATCATTACGGTGATTGGAAGAACGGGGATTGAACGGAGTACGCCATTCACCTTTACTATCCAATCCACGCATGAAACGGGTGGCAGGATCAAAATAAAATTCGTAAGCATCTGCAAAACGGGCATACTTCTCCTTGGTTTCAGTATCTCCCAAGCTGTCTGCCAGCACGGAGATACACCAGTCATCATACGCATACTCCAATGCTTTCGCTACCGATTCATTCTCACGGTCACATGGAATATAGCCAAGAGTATTCTTATAATAACGTGCTTTGGGCATAACATATGGAATCAGCCAATCGGGAGCTACAATACCGGTAGTGTCATATTCCGCTGCACGCAGACATGCCTTGTAAGCTTCCTGCACATCAAAATCGCGGTATCCCTTCACATAAGAATCGGTTACCAACGAAGCCGCATGATATCCCACCATAGTTCCGGTATAATTGGACACACAGTCCCATTTCGGAAAGATACCACCTTCCTGATGCTTCTTTATTAATGAACGGATAAACTCCGTATTCAACTGAGGATCGACAATAGTCAGTAACGGATGTAACGCACGGAAAGTATCCCACAAAGAGAAAATGGTATAAACCGGATGTTTCATGTCGGTGGTATGCACTTTCAAATCCATTCCCAAGTAACGCCCGTCTACATCTGTAAACAGATTGGGACTTAGGAAAGCATGATACATAGCCGTATAGAAAATGGCACGCTGGTCTTCATCATTGGTTTTGACTGCAATCTTTGACAAGCATTCATTCCATTTCTTCTTAGCATCGGCACGCACTCCATCAAAATTCCAACCGGGCATCTCAGCCTGGAGGTTCTTATAAGCACCTTCCGCATCAACAGAAGAGATAGAGAACTTAGCCAGCACTTGTTCGTCTTTCGCCGTTTCAAAATGCAAAAGCATTTTGCATACAGGAATCTGTTTGTCATTTTCCTGAACAGTATCCGTGTACAAAGTATACGTGAAGGGTTTGGAAAATACGGCATAAAAATAAAGATCCTGTCGGTATGCCCAATAGGCACTGCGTTTGCGCCCCCGCAACACAGTATCATTCACAGCCTCCACTTCCATGACCTGATTGATTTGTTGCTGAATATTATAGTCCATATCCAAGATAAATCCAGACTCCTTACTTTCCGGAAAAGTATACCGATGCATTGCCGCACGCTCTGTCGAAGTCAGTTCGGCTTTTACCCCGTATGTATCCAGAAAAACAGAATAATATCCCGGTTCGGCATATTCCTTTTCATGAGAAAAAGCCGATGCGAAAGGACGCTTCTGGCTTTCTGTTCCCAAAAAATCAGTGCGTTGCACACCTACAGTCGGCATCAACAGGAAATCTCCGAAATCCGCACACCCTGTACCACTAAGACGTGTATGGGCAAAACCATTGATCGTAGTATCTTCATAATAATATCCGGAACAGGAATCCCAACCGTCAATACGAGTATCTGGTCCCGGCTGTATCATGCCATGGGGAACCATAGCACCCGGATGGGTATGTCCATGGCCTCCTGTACCAATAAAAGAGTTGACATAATGGGTGTAATCATTCATTTCATTGCCCTCAGAATCACATGCGGTGAAACACAATAACCCTAGAAGACAGCCGCTTAAGAGCATGTTGATTTTCATAGATCTTTATTTAAAAATTATTTTGTTTCCGATGAGATAAATATATTGTTATCATC
>OMDC01000936.1_pt1 | contig 11485 bp, 8 predicted proteins | sample 1674201 | NCBI WGS metagenome assembly OMDC01 (sample SAMEA103958152, study PRJEB25191) | human gut metagenome | biome: human-associated habitat [ENVO:00009003]; feature: intestine environment [ENVO:2100002]; material: feces | place: Germany | collected 2013/2015 | reverse complement strand
TTCGGCAAGCCGAAGGATGCCGACATCACCTCGTCGATGTACAACTGCCAGAGCTACTACACTCGCGAGAAGACTGACTCTTCACGCTCCGACAGCATACATGTTGAGGAGGAGATCGTGCTCGACGAGAATGGCGCACCAATAGAACACCACAAAGCTACCGAACCTGTAAAGGAAGGTTCGTCAGAACAGCCCAGCACACACAAGCGCCCCAAGGAGGAAGCCGTCAACTTCGACGACCTCTAATCCATATCAATACAATATAGTAGCGGAGGTCTCCCGCCTCCGCAGCAACCAATGATGCAACATCTATTATTAGTAATGATGAGTTGTATTCTCATTGGTGCTGCGGAGGCCGGAGACCTCCGCTACAGACAATTTATTCCATTGAACGTTCACAAAAGTGTAGTTTTATAGCTGTTGAACGTTCATAAAAATGTAGTTTTATAGCTGTTGAACGTTCATAAAAGTGTGATTTTATAGCTGTTGAACGTTCATAAAAGTGTAATTAACTTGTGTATGTCGTTGATTTTCATTAAATTTGCCATTGGATATAAAACTATAGCATTATGGAACGTCATATATACAACGATCTTAAGAAATGGAAAGACTCGCCTAAGCGTAAGCCATTGATACTTTTAGGGGCACGTCAGGTGGGCAAAACATACACTCTTAAGCAATTTGGCAAGGATGAGTTTGACAATATGGTTTACGTCAATTGTCATAACAACCCGTTTGTCGAATCTCTTTTTGTAGACTTCGATATTGAGCGTATATTGTACCAGATAGAACTGCAATACGAACAACGCATAACGGTAGGCAAGACCTTACTTTTCTTCGATGAAATACAGGAAGTGAAGAACGGCATCCCATCGCTGAAGTATTTCTGCGAGAACAAACGAGACCTGCATGTAGTGGTTGCCGGTCGCTGTTGGGTATCTCTTTGCGTGAGGAAGAAAGTTTTCCGGTAGGCAAGGTAGACAATCTAAGAATGTATCCGATGACTTTCGACGAATTCCTTATTGCCAATGGTAGAGATATGCTTGCAGGTTGTCTTAAAAAACTTGATGCCGACATGCTTGCTCCTCACCACGACACTCTTGTGGAGTATCTGCGGCAATATTATTTCGTTGGAGGTATGCCAGAAGCTGTCCTCACATGGATTGACACGCATGATGCCAGTGAAACGAGAAGGGTACAGATGTCTATATTGAGTACATACAATCGTGATTTCGGCAAACACACCAAGGCTGAAGCGGAGCGGATACGTATGGTTTGGAATAGCATTCCTGCGCAATTGGCTAAAGAGAACAAGAAGTTCGTCTTTGGCGTTGTGAAGCAAGGTGCAAGAGCAGCAGAATATGAAAAGGCTATCCAGTGGCTTGTTGATGCCGGTATAATATATAAGGTGTGCCGTATATCGAAGCCCAAAGAGCCATTGCAGTTCTATACGGATACCATGTGTTACAAGGTGTTCATGATGGATGTCGGACTGTTGGCATGTATGTGTGGGGCACGCTCAAAGGCGATGTTGCTCGGAATGGAAGTGTTTTCCGAGTTTAAGGGTGCTTTTACAGAGAACTACGTGATGTCACAGATCAAATCTTTGGAGAAGTACGACGGAATGGACAATAATATTTTTTACTATAGTAAGGATAGTTCTCCGTTGGAGGTTGATTTGGTTGTGCAAGGCAGAGATAGGGTTATTCCTGTTGAGGTGAAGGCTGAGCACAACGTCCGGTCCAAGTCTCTGTCTACGTTCGTAAAGCAGGAGTTCGGCGATTATGGCCTTAAAGGTCTGCGATGTTCAATGTTGTCTTTTGCTTCGCAGGATTGGATGGATAACATCCCCTTATATGCTGTCGAGGCGTATTTCAATAGCGCAGGATTAGGAACTGGCGAATAGGGCTTGATGGTGTGGGTAGGGTAGTAAAATGCGACTAAAATAAAAAATAAGACGTTAAAATATTTGTTCGTAAAAAAATGTTGCTAACTTTGGCACAAATAATAATAATAATAACAATCTAATTTTTTGAGTTATGAAGAAATTCTTACTTTCAATTGCAGCCTTGGCTATGTCGTTGACAGTCAGCGCGCAAGTAGACGTACAGCACCAAAAAGCAGGTGTGGTGGAGCAATGTCCGTACTTCGCACAGCAAAGCGTGGTTGTGCAAAAAGCGGCAAAGAAGATTGCAGCCAATCAGCGTTGGTTGGGCTACTACAATTCGGACGCTCTGACAGAATCACACAAGGGTATGGGTATTCCTGGTTATCCTGGTGATAATAAGGTAGCAATCTGCTTGTCTGAGGATATTCTGAAGCCATACGTAGGCAAGAACATTGTTGGTATGCGCTTCGGACTTACTGAGGAGATAGGCAATAGTTCGGTTAGTCTTTTAAGCAAAGTGGATCTGCTCCGGGCGCAGTCTGTAGAAATGTGGACGTTCAGAAGGGTGCGGTAGGTTGGAACGAAGTGAAGTTCGACGAGCCCTACACCATTCAGGCAGGCGAGACTCTGTATGCAGGCTATAGCTACACCCAGCTCAGCAATGACAAGGATTACAAATCGTTTCCGTTCTCGGCTGTAAAAGAAGGTCTTGAAAACCAGAGTCTTTGGGTATATTGCAAGATTGGCAATAATGCCGGTTGGAACGAGTTTAATATGGGTGGTGCCAATATGAGTATTCAGGTGCTCGTAGAAGGTGATTTCGCAGAATACGCCGTGTTGCCAGAAGATTTCGGAACACTTAAGGGTGGTATGAACAAGGACCTTTCAGTTGCTGTGAAGTTCATGAACAACTCTAAAGAGGCTGTGAGCAGTCTTGGATATGTTGTAAGTGTTGACGGTGTTGCAGGCAGCGAGCAGAGTGTAAATGTAAGTCCGACAGTAGGTGTAGGCGCTTACGGAACATTCAAGGCGAGCGTACCTTGTGGCAACACAGAAGGTCTGAAGGAAGTAAAGGTAGAGGTGACAAAGGTGAACGGTCATAAGAACGGGGCTTCAAGCACCGTTGCTAATGGCAAGATTAGCATTGCTGACAAAATGTATGAGCGCAATGTATGCATCGAGGAGTTCACAACAGAGAAGTGTGGCAACTGTCCACGAGTAGCAGGATTCCTGCACACATATCTTGAGGAGGCAGATCCTACTCGCGTGTTTGCTGTGTGCCACCATGCCGGCTACTACACCGACTGGCTCACAAAGGCATGCGACAATAAGTTACTCTATCTTTTCAACGACAACGGAGGTTCATTCGCACCAGCTATGATGTTCAACCGCGAGCCGGCATTCGACTCGCAGTATGCTACGGGCCAGAAAGACAACGTGACGATACCGGGCAGCGCTGCCCAGATAAAAACGATTACCAACTATTACCTCGACGAGACGATGGCAGACGCCAAACTCGACATGACGCTTACGTATGACGAAGGCGAAAGCAAAGTGATAATTGTCGTTACAGGCGAGTCGAACAAGGGCTACGACACCGAAAATGCTCTGCTCACTGTGTATTTGACAGAAGATAACGTGAAGGCAAAAAACCAATCAGGTGCTTCTAAATTCTACCACCAGCATGTGATTCGTGATTACAACAGCAATTGGGGCGACGCCTTGACATGGAACGACAACAAGTTCAGCGCTACATACGAGTTTGCCGTAGACGAAGCGTGGAAGAAGGACGACCTTAAGGTTGTGGCTTTCCTCAACAAACACAACACGAAGAATCGTCTTGACAACCGCATCGAGAAGACTTCGAGCTGCTTCAAGAAGGCGGCTGAGGAGTACAACTATAAGGGCGAGAACTTCATCGTCTATCCTATCAAAGTAAATCAGATGCAGCCCGTCGTTGAGGAGATTATCTCGCACGGACGCAAGTTCAACCTCGGACTGGAGTGCGGCTCAAAGCCCGAGCTGCACGCCGTGATAGCCGTACAGTGCCAGAGCGACTCTATCATCGTCTGCAACGGCTACAAGGATCAGAGCTACATCGAGCTGGCGCTGCTGGCGCAGAAGATGGGCAAGCGCATATTCATCGTCGTTGAGAAGATGAACGAGATCGAGCTCATCGCCGCTGCCGCAAAGAAGCTCGGCGTGCGCCCCAATATCGGCATACGCATCAAGCTCGCCTCGTCGGGCTCGGGCAAGTGGCAGGAGAGCGGCGGCGACGCCTCGAAGTTCGGTCTGCGCTCGTCGGAGCTGCTGCAGGCTTTGCAGACGCTCGACGAGAAGGGTCTGCACGACTGCGTGCGCCTCATCCACTTCCACATCGGCTCGCAGATTACAAAGATACGCCGCATACAGACCGCCCTGCGCGAGGCTGCAAACTTCTACGTGCAGCTGCACAAGCTGGGCTATAACATCGACTTCGTCGACTGCGGCGGCGGACTCGGCGTCGACTACGACGGCACACGCTCGTCGAGCTCGGAGAGTTCGGTCAACTACTCTATCCAGGAGTACGTGAACGACTGCGTCTACACCTTCGTCGACGCGTCGGACAAGAACGAGATACCGCACCCGAACCTCATCACCGAGAGCGGACGCTCGCTGTCGGCTCACCACTCGGTGCTCATCATCGACGTGCTCGAGACAACATCGCTGCCGCAGATGCGCGAGGAGTTTGAGCCTACAGAGAACGACCATCAGCTCGTGAAGGACCTCTACGAGATTTGGGATAACCTCGTCCCACGCACGATGCTCGAGAACTGGCACGACGCCGAACAGATACGCGACGAGGCGCTCGACCTCTTCTCGCACGGCATCGTCGACCTGCGCACACGCGCCGAGATAGAGAGCATGTACTGGAGTATCTGCCGCGAGGTGAACAGCATGGCTAAGAGCATGAAGCACATGCCCGACGAGCTGCGCGGACTCGACAAGATACTTGCCGACAAGTATTTCTGCAACTTCTCGCTCTTCCAGTCGCTGCCCGACGCTTGGGCTATCGACCAACTCTTCCCTATCGTGCCCATACAGCGACTCGACGCACGCCCTACGCGCAACGCTACGCTGCAGGACATCACTTGCGACTCGGACGGCAAGATTGCCAACTTCGTTACCAACCGACAGGCGTCGCACGTGCTGCCCGTACACACGATAAAGAAGAACGAGGAGTACTATCTGGGCGTGTTCCTCGTGGGCGCTTACCAGGAGATATTGGGCGACATGCACAATCTCTTCGGCGACACCAACGCCGTGCACATCTCGGTGAAGGACAACACGTACCACATCGACCAGATATTCGACGGCGAGACCGTTGAGGAGGTGCTCGACTACGTGCAGTACAACCCGAAGAAACTCGTGCGCCAGCTCGAGATTTGGGTGACGAAGAGTGTCAAGGCTGGCAAGATCTCGCTCGAAGAAGGCAAGGAGTTCCTCAGCAACTATCGCTCTGGTCTCTACGGCTACACTTATCTGGAGTAGAAAACTATTTGAATAGACACACAAACGCGCCGACCGATACGAACATTCGTAACGGTCGGCGCGTTTTCTTTTTATATGCGGCGGCAATATACCGTCGCTATATGTGCCGCTTATTCAACGATGGCGAGCACATCCTCTACAATCTGAGCGTCGAGCAGATGGTTGTCGGAGAGCAACTGCTCTACGTCGAAGCGGTCGTAGAGACCTTTCTTCACGCCGCATACGAGCACTTTCATATCAGAAGTGCCGTAGTAGGCAGCGATGCGCTCGCCGAATCCGCCGTCCTTGCAGCCGTCTTCGAGCGTCACCACGAGCTGATGGTCGGGCTTCAGCGCATCGAGCGTAGCGGCGTCAACGTCGTTAAGGTAGCGCGGATTGATGAGCGTTGCATCGATGCCCTTCTCGGCGAGCAGACCGACGACGCTCTCGCCCTTCTGATAGAACGAACCGGCAGCAACTACAGCCACCTTCGAGCCTCTGTGCATCACCTTGTACTGCGGCTCGCAGGCGTACTCGGCATCAACCTGCTCAGTAGTGTGCACCACTTCGCCCGTCGGAACACGCAGCGCAACGGGCGTCTTATCCTGCTTTATAGCCCAACGGAGCATGGCGAAATACTCCTCACAGGTAGTGGGCGCAAGATAGACAAGACCGGGGATGCCGCAGAGCATCGGTATGTCGAACAGGCATATGTGCGTGATGTCGTTCATGGAGCGCACGCCGCCGCCCACAACGTTGATGACAGCCGGATTGGCATTGATGCAGAGGTCCTGCGCAATCTGGTCGTACGTGCGCTGGATGAAGGTGCTGTAGACGGTCCACACGGGATGCAGTCCGCCCTTCGCCATGCCCGATATCATTGCTACAGCCTGCTCCTCGGCTATGCCCATGTCTATATGCTGCGAACCTGCCTCCTTGCGCTTTGCAGCTGTGAATCCGCCGGCTGCAGGCGTGCCTGCCGTGACAGCAATGAGCGTCGGGTCGAGCTTCATCTCACGCAGCATCCAGTCGCTGAACAGCACGGCGTAGTCTTCCGCAGGCACTACGTCGGGCATAGAGCCGTCGGCATTGCGCACGGGGCGCGAGCCGTCGTCGAGATTGAAGGGCAGTCCCCAGTGCCACGCCTCCTTGTTCTGCACGGCGGGCGCATAGCCGTGACCCTTCTCCGTGTGTATGTGCACCACTGTGGGGCGGTCGGTGTCCTTCACGCTGCGGAACACGTCGATGAGCTTCGCTATGTCGTTGCCCTCCTCAAGATACGTGTACTCAAAGCCCCACGCCTTGAACCAGTTGTGCTCGCACGCTCCGTTGCTCTCGCGCAGCGCACGCAGATTCTTGTATATTCCGCCGTGGTTCTCAGCGATAGACATCTCGTTGTCGTTCACCACGATGATGATGCCTGTGCCCAGCTCCGACGCCTCGTCGAGACCCTCGAACGCCTCACCGCCCGAGAGCGAACCATCGCCAATGACGGCTATGATGTTCTCGTGCGTGCCCTTCACGTCGCGCGCCTTCTGCAGACCGGTGGCAAGGCTAATGGATGTGGAGGTGTGTCCCACCTCGAAGTTGTCGTACTCGGGACATTCAGCCGGCGAAGAGTAGCCCGATATGGCGTTCATGTCGTCGACATCGCCGAGGAAACCTGCGGCGCGACCTGTAAGCACCTTGTGCGGATAGCACTGGTGGCTGACGTCGAACACGAACTTGTCCACCGGCGCGTTGAACACGTAGTGCAGAGCCACGGTGGCCTCAACGAAGCCGAGGTTCGGACCTACGTGTCCGCCATGCTTGCTCACACGGTTGAGCACCGCCGCACGTGTCTCGTCTGCCACAATGTTAAGCGCCTCTATGTCCAGCCCTTTCAAGTCGGCTGGCGACTTAATCTTTTCTATGTACATACTTGTTTTATTTTTTATTTTTTACGTTTTTCAGATTGCAAAGTTACGCATAATGTTCCGTACGGCGCATACCGCCAATACGGCAGAACTTACCAATATTGCGTTTATTCAACCCGACATGCGTTTCCCTCAACGGCAAAGAACTCGTTTCTTGAGAACAACAAAGGGCAATATCAAGCCATCCTGTTGATGTTTTGATATTGCCCTTCGTAGTGCTATATTTGTAGTTTTACAAGTATATGCCGCTTACAGCTTTGTTTGCATTCAGCCTGCAAGCGACAGAGTGTTCGGTCATTAGAACTTGATAGTGCGCACAACCTCCTCTTCAGGCTGCTGCTTCACCTGTTTGCGCTCGTCAGATACACGGTGTTGCAGCTCCTTCACCTGCTGCGATGTACGCTTGTATGTCGGAGTGTTCTCAACGGCGAGTATAACCTCCTCGTTGTCGAGGTCCTCAGGCCGGAAGCGGAAGATGTGCGGACGACTCTTGTACACCGTAGTACCGTTGTCACCGGGGTAGTACTTACCAATACGTATGCCTTGCTCTATCTCCGTTTCTGTCGCCTTGTCGTCAGCCTCCTTAACAATCTTCTTGATGTGCGAGTCCATTCCGTCGACGTCTCTGATGCCGAAGCCCGTAGCGAGGATCGTTACCTTCACCTTGTTGCCGAGATCGGGGTCGAGACCGATACCCCACTTGATTTCGAAGTCGGAGCCGAACTGCTCCATGAAGTCGTTCACCTCGTTCATCTCCTCCATCATGAGGCCGCCGGCTGACTGGTTATCCTTGTCGCTGCCATTCGAGAAGTTGATGCTGAGAAGAATCTTCTTCGAGTTGAAGATGTCGTTGTCGTTGAGAAGCGGCGAATTGAGTGCATCCTGTATAGCCAGTTTCACACGACCGTCGCCCTCGCCGTAGCCGGTAGACATGATAGCCGTCCTTGAGCACGGTCTTAACGTCGTTGAAGTCGAGGTTGATGAGTCCGTGGTTGGTGATGATTTCGGCGATTGACTTCGCTGCCACGCTGAGCGTGTCGTCAGCCTTTCCGAACGCGTCGAGCACGGTGAGCTCGGGATAAATCTTGCGCAGACGCTCGTTGTTGATAACGAGGAGCGCGTCTACGTGCTTCGCCATCTCGTCTACGCCATCGAGAGCCTGGTTGATCTTCTTCTTGCCCTCGAAGCGGAACGGGATGGTGACGATGCCTACCGTGAGGATGTCGAGTTCCTTCGACACGCGGGCGATAACCGGCGCAGCTCCAGTACCTGTTCCGCCGCCCATTCCGGCGGTGATGAAGGTCATCTTCGTGCCGTCGCTGAGCATCGACTTGATGTCGTTGATGCTCTCCTCGGCAGCCTGACGCGCCTTCTCTGGCTTGTTGCCGGCTCCGAGTCCTTCCTTGCCGAGCTGCAGCTTCATGGGCACGGGCGAATCGTTGAGCGCCTGCATATCTGTGTTGCAGAGCACGAACGACACGTCGTGTATGCCCTCGCGGTACATGTGGTTGACGGCGTTGCCGCCGCCTCCACCTACACCGATCACCTTAATAATTGTATTCTCTTTTTCAGGTGCACCGAAGTCCACCATCGGGTTGATATTGTCTGACATAGTAATAATCGTGTTAAGGGTTATTCATTGACATCGGGTTCGAAGATAGAGCTTCCGAACTTCTTGAGCGAGCCGAAGAAGCGGCTGAACTTTGTGGGCTTATGTGGCTCTGGAGCCTTCTCTTCCTCTTCTTCCTCTGCATTGGCGGCGGGCTGTGCTGTGGTCTGCGCTGCAGGCTGTGTGCCTGTGCCTGTTGTTGCCAGCGTCGGGTCGAGAGTGACTGTGTTCTCTGAGCCCGGCTCCACTTCTTCGTCGAAGAGCGACCCGCTGATGGCGCGTCCGGCGCAGTTCATGTCGCCCTTTGCGAGCAGACCGAGAATGGTGTTCGTGGTGCCGTCCTCAGAGAGAATCACGTCGGAGTCCTTCTTGTTGATATTGAGTGTGGTAGACTTCGCGATGCGCACCTTCTCCACGTCGAACACTTCGTGGAAGAGCTTCTCTACGTTCTTCATGTTGCTGCCGCCGCCGGTGAGCACGATGCCGCCGAGCAGCTTGTCGGCGAACTCGTGTGGCACGAGATACTTCACGTTCTCTACTATCTCGAGCATGCGCGCCTCAACCACCTGGATGAACATGCGGCTGGGTATCGTTCTGCCGTCGCCGATGGGTAGAGTTGCGTCGGCGTCTATATCTTTCTCGTTGGTCAGAGCCGAGGCGTGCTTCAGCTTCATCGCCTCTGCGTTTATCTCGTCTATCTGCAACGACTCGAGGTCTTTGGTCACGTTAGATCCGCCGAGCGGAAGCACGGCGATATGGCGCAGCTTGTTGCGGTAGTAGACCGATACGGTTGTGGTGTCGGCGCCGAGGTCTACGAGCACGCAGCCTGCGCGCTTCTCGGCGTCGGTGAGCACGCAGTCGGCCATCGTGAGCGGGGCGAGATACATCTCAGCCACCTTTATGCCTGAGTTGTCGAGACTCTTGTTGAGGTTGCGGTAGAACGAGCGGCGCCACAGCACGTTGAGGAAGTTGCCCTCAAGATGTCTTGCCTGGATGCCTACGGGGTCGTCCTCGTAGTGTCCGTCCACATTGTATTCTTGTGTTATGGCGTCGAGAATCTCGCAGTCCTTGTATTCCATGCTGCGGTTGGTGTCCATGAGTTCGTTCACCATATCCTGCGACACGATGCAGTCGAGCGGCAGTTCCTTCACGATGGAGTTCTTGACGCTGTGTATGCTCTGGCCTCCGATGCCTACATACACCTGTTCTATTTCGGTTTTGAGAGTATTCTTGAGTTTGCTTACAATGTTGCTCAGTCCCTGTGCGGTACGTTCAATATTATATGCTACGCCCTTGCGTATGTACGAGGCGGAGTCTTCTTTAGCGACAGCAAGAATAGAGATGCTGCCATCGGGGTTTTTCCTTCCGGCAATTCCGGTCATCTTTGACGACCCGAGCTCAATAGCTACTATAAAATCCTTTGCCATACGTTTTTTTATCTTGTTGAGTGTTAATTATCTTTTGTTACTTGATTCCGAATTTTATGCTTTGCCGGCTTTCGACTTCTTTGCCTTCTCGGGCTTTTCGGTCTTCTTCTCGGTCTTCTTCACAGACTTGTCCGACTTCTTTTCTGTCTTCTTCTCGTTTTTTTCCAACTTCTTTTCAGATTTCGTTTCCGATTTCTTCTTTGTCCGGTCGGTGTTTGAGGCGTTGTCGGTCTTTTTCTCCGTGTCTGCGGTCGGAGTTGTCGTAGTCTCGTTCTGCGGTTGTGTTGTTTCGGCGGCTGGTTGCACGGGGGCTTCGGGCTGCACGGGGGCTGCAGCCTGGTGCTTTGCCGACTTCTTTCGGCAGATGATTTGGTTGTCGAACTCGATGTCTATGTACGAGTATTTGTTCCAGCCTACTTCTGAGAGTCCGTACTTGTAGAACTTCAGCAGTCGGGTCATCTTCACTTCCATGAACTTGCGTATGAGCGTGTAATGGTCTGTGCGTCGGTTGCCGTCGGGCAGTCGTCCGAGGTGTACGATGTGGTCGCCTACGCGCGGCACGATTTCGACGCTGTGGTTAGGCAGCACGTTTATCTGCTCTATGAGGTTCTTCCACACGTCGTTTGCCATTATCACGCGTCCCAAGGGTGAGAGGAAGTTGGTGGCGTACCAGCGGTCGATTGCTCCTGTTGCGATGATGAGGTCGCTCACGTAGTGGGTTGTGGGCATTACGCGGTCGTTGTCGTCTACGTAGTAGTCGTCGCCGTTGTCGGCCTTGATTCTTATCACGGGCATGCGCTGGGTTACGCTGATGTATACGTGTCCGCCTTCTGTCTTGTAGCAGTCGGCTGTCTGCACGAAGGGGCTCGCCTTGAGCATTTCTTCAATTCGGCGCGCGTCTACCTTGCATATTTCCTTGCCCATGGGGTAGGCGCCGCCTTTCTGCAGTCTGTCTTTTATTATCTTCGCATCGATGAATCCGCTTGTGGCGTTGTCGGCGATGTCGATGTTCACCTTATTGCACAGCGTATGGTTTCCGCCTTTCTTGTCGAATGAGCAGAACGCGAACGCCAGGTATACGGCTATCAGTACATCGCTTAGGATGAAGAAGATTTTGCTTGGAGACAGTTTCACT
>OMDC01000931.1_pt1 | contig 11516 bp, 8 predicted proteins | sample 1674201 | NCBI WGS metagenome assembly OMDC01 (sample SAMEA103958152, study PRJEB25191) | human gut metagenome | biome: human-associated habitat [ENVO:00009003]; feature: intestine environment [ENVO:2100002]; material: feces | place: Germany | collected 2013/2015 | reverse complement strand
CCGCCGCAGCCGCATCAGGCGGGCGGGGGTCAGGCCGTATTCGGCTTCAAGATAGGCATCGGTGGTGCCGTACTCTTTGCGGATGGTGTCCAGCACAAAGGGGGCAGACTCCGGGTGGACACCGGCAATGCCCTGATAGAACTGCTTCTGTTCCGGATGCGCCTCGATCTCCTCGGCATGGGCGGCCCAGATCTTTTCCAGCTCCGGGCGGCGGCAGACATTGGTCCGTACAAAATCCTGACAGATCGTTTCATCGGAAGCCCCCAGCGCCAGCAGGATGAGCATGGCTGCCACGCCGGTGCGGTCTTTCCCGCCGGAGCAGTGGAACAGGATCGGCGTTTCGCCCGCCTCCAGCGCCCGGAACAGCTCCTTGTAGGCCTTATTGCGGAAGAGCATCTGCTCATACATGGCATCGGCGAGGTTATGCTCCTCATCCTTCTTGCCCTTGAGCAGCTTTTCAATGTCCCCGGGAGAGAAGGAAATCTCGCTTCCGTCCGGGTGGCAAAGTCCGCAGATGCGCACCAGCCGCGCGCCATCGGGCACATAGTCGGGCTGCTCCGCTGCCTCGGACTCGCTGCGCAGATCAAGGATGAGCCGCAGGCCCAGGCTGTCCAGCAGCTTGCGGTCAGCCGCCCCGGTCAGCAGCCCGGTGGGAATGCCGCGGTAGATCTGCCCCCACTTGACATGCTTGCCCTCGTCGGCCTCGTAGCCGCCCAGCTCCCGGAAGTTGTTTCCGCCCGCAAAGGGCAGCTGGGTGCCCGGAGCCGGGTGCTGCGGTGCCGCCTTGGGGGCGGCGCTGGACAGCACCGGGAAGTTGTAGAAGGGCTTTGCCGGGCGGCCCCGCCGGGGCGGCAGGGATGCCGCGCCCCCGATGACCTCCATCAGGTAGCCCCGCAGCAGGTCAAGATAGGCCGAGTTGTGGTCGCGCCGCTGCACCATCGAGACGCAGAGGGGCGGCAGATCTTCCAGCAGCACGTCCCGCACCCGGTCCAGCTCCCGCCGTGCCCCCGGCTCGTAGCGGGTCAGGCAGGTGCACAGCTGCTCCTGCACCAGATAGTAGGCCTGATAAAAGCTGGGGCCGATCTCGGCGTTGGGCGCAAAGCCCGCCCGGGCGCAGGCCGCCCACAGCGGGCTGAACAGATCCTGCCGCAGGCTGGGCAGCAGCACCCGCTGCCCACGCAGCTCTGCCAGCGGGATGCGCTCCTTTTCCCAGAAGGGGTGTCCCCGGGGCACCAGCAGGCAGGCGGGGTCTGCCCGCAGGGTGCGGCGCAGCCAAGGTCGATGACCAGACCTGCGTCCAGCTCGCCCTGCTCCACCCCGTCGGCCACGGCGTCGTTGTCCAGCAGACGGAACCGCATCTCCACATGGGGGTACTGCTGCCGGAACTTGTCCAGCTGGGTCTCCAGCCCGGGCAGATAGTCCGGTACCAGCGCCACGCTGATGCCGATGCGCACCGGCTGGGCAGACTGAATCTCAGCCCGCAGCGCGGCCTGCATCTGCTGGAACTGCTCCACCACCGGGGCGGCATGGCGCTGCAGGCTCATGCCCCGGTCGGTGAGCGCCAGCTTGTGGTGGGCGCTGATGAACAGCGGCCCGCACATTTCGGCTTCCAGCGCAGAGATGCTCTGGCGCAGCGCCTGCCGCGACAGGAACAGCCGCTGTGCGGCGCGGGTGTAATTCATTTCTTCGCACAGGGTCAAAAAGTAGTGCAGCTGGCGGATATCCATGGTTTCCTCCCGGGAAAGTTTGTTCTGGAAAAAGAATACCGCTTTTTCGGCGGAATGTAAAGAGAGGACAGCAAAATGGGTTCAACCCTCTCAGTCTGCTCCCACAAAGGGAATTTTATTAGTGCTGACCGACAGATGCGTAAAAGCTCCCCCTGAGAGGAACGACTTCCCCCGCTCCGGGGGAAGATGTCACCGCAGGTGACAAAAGGGGGAATCTGGCATCGCATAGCGATGACTGAGAGGGTTCTTCCCCTTCAAAAAAGGAACACCGGAACGCCCGCAGGTGTTCCGGTGCCTCGAAGTTTAAATAAGGAAAATCAGATCAGGCTCAGAGCCTCTTCGTCAGCCACCAGAATGAAGTCCGGGTGCAGCTGCAGAATGCTTGCGGGCACCTCCGGGGTGACGGGGCCGAAGAAAGCCTTTTTGACGATCTCGGCCTTGCCTGCGCCGTTGACCACCATCAGCACCTTGCGTGCCTGCATGATGGTCTTGATGCCCATGGTGTATGCCTGTTTGGGGACAAGGTTCTCGTTGCCGTCAAAGAAGCGCTTGTTGGCTTCGATGGTAGTGGGCGCAAGGTCGATGCAGTGGGTCTCCAGCTCAAAGGCTTCGCCCGGCTCATTGAAGCCGATATGACCATTGGGGCCGATGCCCAGCAGCTGCAGGTCGATGCCGCCCAGCTTGTGGATGATACCGTTGTAACGGGCACACTCGGCGGCAGTGTCCAGATTGGTGCCGTCCGGCAGGTTGGTCTTGGCCGGGTCGATATTCACCTTGCTGAACAGGTTCTCATTCATGAAATACCAGTAGCTCTGGGGATGCTCCTTGGGCAGGCCGCGGTACTCGTCCAGATTGACAGTAGTGACCTCGGAGAAATCCAAATCGCCTTTGTTGTACCAGTCCACCAGTTGGGCATAAGTGCCCACCGGGGTGCCGCCGGTGGCAAGACCCAGTACACAGTCCGGCTTCATGATGACCTGTGCGGAGATGATGTTGGCCGCTTTGCGGGACATATCCTGATAATCTTTTGCGCGGATGATCTTCATAATAACGCTCCTTTTATAGTACTGTTACGCCTGCGTTCCGGCAGGCCTGTAAAAATTCTACGGGCAGCTTTCCGTCCGAGATCACAATATCAATATCGGACAGCTCGCAGATGTGGAATGTACTTTTCAGTCCGATCTTGGAGGAATCCAGCAGCACGGCTTTCTGCTCACAGTCACAGCGGCGGAGCACGGTCTGCTTGAGCCGTGCTTCATCCTCCACGCCGCAGGTAAAACCGGTTTCCGGGCTGTAACTGGTCACGCCCAGCAGCAGCAGATCAAAGTTGATGCCCTCCATCGTCTGGATGCTCTGTGCACCGCAGACGCTCAGGCTGAACCGGTTCAGTCTGCCGCCCGGCAGGGATACATTGGGCTTTTCCAGCTTTGCCAGCTCCATGGCGCAGCTCAGGCCGCTGGTGTAGATGAGCATGGGCTGATCCGGGATGCACCGGGCCACTGCTGTGGCGGTGCTGCCGGAATCCAGAAACAGGGTGGTGTTGGGGCGCAGCAGAGCAGCGGCTTTTTCGGCAATGATCTGCTTTGCTTCGGCATTGCGGGCGGCACGGCGGCTCAGCAGGTCGTCTGTGCCTACCACCTGCTCCACCGACTTGACACCGCCATGCACCCGCACCACACGGCGGGCTTCATCCAGTGCTTTCAGGTCTGTGCGCAGGGTCATTTCCGAAACGGAAGGGAAAGCTTCCTTGAGCTGGGCAAAGCTAATGCTGCCTTTGCGGTTCACCAGCTCCACGATTTGATTGCGGCGTTGTTCCATGGGGGATTCCTCCTGTCTGCGTTTGTCCTGTCCCATGGCACGTTCTGCTTAGTCCTCCGGGTTGAAGTTTGCCAGCAGATATTCCTCTGCTTCCGGGCACCACAGGCCGTTGTGGGCATCCACGATGTCAGCCAGTGCGGTATAGCGGGGGTCGTTGTCCTGTTCGCCCTTGGCACGCAGATCGGTCAGGGCGATGAGGGGCATGGTCAGGTGGGTGTAGATCAGCTTTTTGCCGCCGGGGATCTTGGGCAGGTTGAGGGTGGTCTCGGCAGCGGCGTTCAGACCGCCGATGTGGGTGACCATCACAGCCGGATCGATGCGCTTAGCGGCGGTCAGTTCCAGCGACTCGATCATGTCGGCGGTATTACCGCCGGTGGTGCCCATGACATGGGTAGAATTGTAGTGCACATCGTAGAAGTTCATCTTGGCGCTGAACTGCTTGTCGGTGGGGCCTGCAAAGAAGTTCAGGCAGCCGTCACGACCCAGTACAGCACTGGACAGCTCCACCACCGGCGCGATGGGGGCGTAGCAGAACACATCATCAAAGCCGGTACCGCCGGTCAGCTTCCGCAGCTCGGCAGCGGGGTCTGCCATGTTGGCGGTATTGACGAAGTACAGGTCGATGCCGTCCTTCTCCTTGACCTCCTTCGGGGGGAAGAGGGACTCCGCACGGGCCAGACGATCCTCGTTGATATCGGTGACCACCACCATGCCGGGGCGCACATCACGGTGCAGTGCGTAGGTCAGAGCACCCAGACCCATGGGACCTGCACCGGCCAGAATCGCCAGCTTGCCACCCTTCTTGATGCCCATATCGTGATGGTACACACCCATCTTGGTGTGGTAGGCGGCGTTGAAAGCACCGATGGAGCAGCTCATAGGCTCGGCCAGAGAAGCCTCGTAGTAAGCACGGCCCTTGTACTCCAGCAGGCAGCCCAGTTCCATGACCTCGGCAGGGATGATGCAGTAGGTGGCGTCGCCGCCGAAGAACTCGTAGGAGTAGCCGGGGCTCCACATGGTGCCCTTGTAGTTCAGGGCGGGCTGCAGGGTGAACTTCATGCCGGGCTTGAACTTGTCCTGATGCGCCTTGCCCACCTTGACGATATCACCGGCGAACTCGTGACCCATGATGGCGGGGTGCTCGGCTACATCCGGATGCACACGCTTGTGAGCAGTACCGAGGATGGCGCACTTGTAAGTAGACATGCAGATGCTATCGGAAACGACCTTGACCAAGATCTCATCGTCCTTGATCTCCGGCAGTTCAAAAGTATCCAGACGCAGATCGTTGGCGGCGTGCAGACGAACAGCTTTGACTTTCATAATGAAACTCTCCTTTTATTATAACAGTTACCGTTGTGTTTTCAAGAAGTTTTACAGATGCTGGAAGGTGACCAGCGGCAGCAGTTCTTCGATCTGGCTGCGCTCTGCGGCCTGTGTGCCGCTGCACATCACATTGGCGGCTCCTGTGGCGATGGACAGGCGAACGGTGTTTTCTTCGTTAAGCCCTTCCGCTTCGGCGTAGGCGAGAGCGGCGACCACGCTGTCGCCGGCACCCACCGTGCTGCCCACTTTGACCTTCAGTGCCGGAGCGTAGATCACGCTGTCCTTGCGGAGATACAGCGCACCCCGACCGCCCATGGACACCACCACATGTTCGATGCCCCTGCGGATGAGCGCCTGACCGGCATCGGCCAGTTCATCCAGCGTTTTCAGCTCCCGGCCCATCATGCGGGAAAGCTCGTCGTTGTTGGGTTTGACCAGATAGGGAGCAGCCTTCAGCCCCTCTGCCAGCAGCTCGCCGTCTGCATCCAGAAAGACCTTTGCCCCTGCCTTTTTGCAGGATTCCACCCATGTGTAGTAGGTGTCCTTGGGGGCACCCTTCGGCAGGCTGCCTGCCAGCACCACGATATCCCCCTGTTTCAGTTCCTTCAGCAGGTCGTACAGCAGGGCGGTCAGCTCCGGGGCATCTACCTCGATGCCCGGCTCGTTGATGTCGGTGTTGGTGTGGTTTTCCGGGTCGATGACCTTCAGGTTCGTGCGGGTCTCGCCGGGCACGAACCGGAAGTTGTGGGCAAGCCCTTCACCGTCCAATGCGTCCTGAATGGCTCTGCCGCTGTTACCGGCCAGAATGCCGATGGCCTTGCTGGTCCCACCCAGCTTTGCGATCACCTTGCTGACGTTGATGCCCTTGCCACCGGGATCGGTACGCATCTTGGTGATCCGGTTTACGGTGTCCAGCGCAAGGTTCGGGATCTCAACGGTCTTGTCCAGCGCCGGATTCAATGTTACGGTGTAGATCATGGGAACAACAGCCTCCTTCATGATTGTTGTTATGAAACTCGAAACTGTTGAAACGAAAGCTCTAGCATTATAATACCAACAGTTTTCGCCCGTGTCAAGCTGTTGTTTCAACAAATTGCACTGCGCGTTTTTGGTGCTTTTCGCCAACTTTCTGGGATACATGATTTTTGATTCAAAAGTGCTCTAATAGGTATCTTGTTATAATAGCAAAAAAACTCCCGGCTCTGCCCAAAAAGGCAAAAGCCGGGAGTGCGTTTTCAGTTCATTTTGTGTGCGGCGGTTTGCAGTCCGCAAAAAAGCCACGGTCAAAGCCCTGTTCCAGCAGGTCTGCCGCTTCCTGCTGCTGTCCGGTGCGCAGTGCCTCCATCAGCCGGGGCGTTTCGATCAGCTGCCCGCTGACATTCTGCATGACCTCCACCGGGACGCCGTTCCCGTCATCCGGGGCCAGCAGCACCAGTGCCCCCAGCACGATGCGCCCCGGCTCATAGACCGGCGGCTGTGCCTGCAGATAGCCCAAGCGGCAGTCCTTTACCGCACTTGTCCTGCAATGGAGCAGCAGGGCATACAGGGATTTGATGTAGGTATCGCCCAGCGTTTCACGGCGGCGAAGCTGCTGCTCCACCAGCCGGGCGTCCGCTTCCTGCGGGCAGAACAGCTGCGCCGCTGCATGGATGAGGGCAGCGCGGCTGCCGGGAACCTTGACGGGCTGGATGGTCAGATGTTCCAGCAGCCCGGTCATGGACCGGGTCAGGCGCGCATAATACTGCAGCTTAGAGCCTGCACAGGCTGTATCCTGCACGGGCTGCACCGCCGGTTCCGGTTCTGCGCGGTTCTGGCTGTACCGCGTGATAGCGTCCTTCAGCACGGCACGATCCGGTTCCAGCAGGGAAGGGCTGATGCACACCGCCGGGTAATCCAGTTCCAGCGGCACGGTGGAGATAATGAAGTCGATTTTTCTCCGACGCAGGTCGGCGGCGTTCAGCTCCCGCACCGAGCAGCACCCCTCCACCTGCAAAGAGGGAAACTCGTTTCCCAGCCGGGAGGCCAGAAAGCGGCTGGAGCCCATGCCCAGCGGACAGGCCACTACCACCCGCAGCCGCAGCCGGAACATGGCATTCTGTTCCAGCACTGCGCCAAAGTGCATGGCAAGATAGGCCGCTTCGTCGTCCGAGATGGCGGGCAAGACGAATTGCTGCTGCACCGCATCACAGGCGGCGCGGGTGGCTTTCCACAGGCCGGGGTAGGCGGTGCGGATGGTGTCCAGCTGGGGGTTTTCGGTACGAATGTTCTGCTCCACCCGCAGCAGCATGGGGCGCAGGTGGCAGTACAGGTCATCCCGCAGGGAGGTGTAACCGGAAAGGTCTGTGTGCAGCGCCTTTTCCATTTCCCGGATAAGGGCGGCTTCCAGATTCCGCAGTTCCATCTCCTGCGCACTGCCCCAAGGATCCTCCGCACCCAGATAAGCAGCGAGATACAGTTCCAGATACTGCGCTTCCTCAGGCGGCAGGGTCAGCCCGAAGGCGCGGTTCAGCGCCGCCACCAGCCGGGCAGCATGATTGCCCGCCGGGCGCAGCCCTCTGGGGGCACTGCCCTTGTCGCCGCCCTGCCGCAGCTGCTGAATGGTCAGGGTGCAATGGATCGCCAGCGCCAGAAAACCTGCATCCGGCAGATGGAGCTGCTCTTCCTGTTCAAACTGCTGCAAAACCGCCCAGACCTTTTCGGCCGTTTTTGTATCCAGCAGGGTCGAGAAGATCTCGTTTTCCGGCATCCGTCCGCAGAGCACCTCTGCCAGTTCCTTTTCCGGCATACTGCTGCGCAGCAGGGCAGACACCACCCTCCGGTAGGAAGAAGCATCCCCCTGCAGCCAGACCCCCACGCCGGGGCGGCGGAACATCTCCACCCGGTAGGGGTGTAGCTTGGTCTCAAGTTCATCCAAGTCCGCAGACAACGTGCTTTCCGAAACGCCAAGCGCCCGTGCCAGTACCGCTGTTTTGCAGGGCTCCTGCTCGCTGAGCAGCCTTGTCAAAAGCTGCTGCCGCCGCTCTGCGCGGGAAAGTTTTTTCCTGTCGCCGCTGTTCAGCTGGGTGCGCAGTGCGTCTCGCCGCTCCGGCGCTTCATCCAGCAGCAGACCCTTGCCGGGATTCCGCACAAAATGCGCCCCGGCAGCCTGCATCCACTGCTCCACAGCGGGCAGCTCCCGCAGCACGGTGCGGCGGCTGACCCCGATGCTTTCAGCCAGCGCCGCCGCCGTCACCCAGCCCTGCGGAAGGCTGAGCAGCTGCTCGATCAGCTTCCGTGCATTTGCCGACAGTTCCTCACGATACACCGCACCCATGTTGCTTCTCTCCTTTTCCCAAAAGTTACCCATTGCTTCTATTGTAACATAGTGCCACCCCGTCTGCCAGCCCCCAACGCAGAAAAGAAGTTGTGTGTTTTTTGTCACCATTGCCCGGTGACAAAAGCTTCCTTGTTCCCGTCTTGTATCCCGGCGCATCAGCAAATATGCACAAATCACCCGCGCATCCATTGGAAATGTTGCCGTATCAGCCCACTGGTGTCACCATCCTCCGGTGACAACCCCACCGCTTGTCACCATTGAAATCCGGCGCAGTATCGGCTAGAATAGTGCCAGAACGAAACGAAAGCTCCTCCGAACAACCGTCCGCAGGCCGCAGCTCCCATGCCACAGGAGCTGCACCGCCTGCCTTTCAAGTGAAAAAGGAGAGCTACAAATGAAAAACGCTGTTTCCCGCTTTGGCAAGTTCCTCAGCGGCATGGTCATGCCGAATATCGGCGCATTCATCGCGTGGGGCTTCCTCACCGCTCTATTCATTGAAGCAGGCTGGTTCCCCAACGAAAAGCTGGCCAGCATGGTCTCCCCGATGCTGACCTACCTGCTGCCCATCCTCATTGCAGGGCAGGGCGGCAAGATGATTGCAGGCGACCGTGGCCGCGTCATCGCCGCCATCGCCGTGGTGGGCTGCATCTGCGGCTCGGACTACACCATGCTGATGGGCGCCATGGTCATGGGCCCTCTGGCCGGCTGGGTCATCAAGCAGTTCGACAAGAAGGTGGAAGGCCATATCCCCGCCGGTTTCGAGATGCTGATCAACAACTTCTCCATCGGCATTCTGGGTATGCTGCTGGCCATCCTCGGCTACTACGTCATCGGCCCGTTCATGACCGCCATCCTCACTGTGCTGACCGCCGGTGTGGACTTCCTTGTGGCACACAGCCTGCTGCCGCTGGTGTCCATCTTTATTGAGCCTGCAAAGGTATTGTTCCTGAACAACGCTATCAACCACGGCATCTTCAGCCCCATCGGTGCAAGCCAGGCTGCTGAGACCGGCCGCTCCATCATGTATATGCTGGAAGCCAACCCCGGTCCCGGTCTTGGTGTCCTGCTGGCCTACTGCTTCTTCTGCAAGGACGACACCACCCGCCAGTCCGCTCCCGGTGCTGTGATCATCCACCTGCTGGGCGGCATCCACGAGATCTACTTCCCCTACATCCTGATGAATCCCGTGATCATCATCGCCCCCATCGTGGGCAACTTCTGCGCCATCCTGTTCTACTCTATGACCGGTGCAGGTCTGTCCGGTCCTGCTTCTCCCGGTTCCATCATCGCCTACATGGCAATGGCTCCCCGGGATTCCATTCTCACCGTTCTGCTGGGCGTTGTCATCGCCGGTGCTGTTTCCTTTATCCTGTCCTCGGTCATTCTGAAAGCGACCTCCGGTCACACCAAGAGCCTGACCGACGCCCAGAACGAAATGAAGGAGATGAAGGCACAGGCTAAGGGCGAGATCCCTGAGCCTACTGCCGTAAATGTCGGTCAGATCCGCAAGATCGTCTTTGCCTGCGATGCCGGTATGGGTTCCAGCGCCATGGGTGCTACCAAGTTCCACAACCGCATTAAGGCGGAGCGCCCCGACTTGACCGTGACCAACTCCAGCGTGGATACCATCCCCGCCGACGCGGACGTGGTGGTCTGCCAGCGCGTTCTGGCTGACCGTGCCGCCAAGTGCGCCCCGCAGGCACAGCTCATCACGCTGGACAACTTCCTTGCAGATCCGCATCTGGACGCATTGTACAACGCACTGACCTCCACTTCCCCGGCACTGGATGCCAAGGCCGAAGCTGCCGCCAATGAGGAGATCGTATCCGACCTGCGCAATGCAGCCGTAGCCCCTCTGGCGGCTGCCGTGACCGAGGCTTCCAAAGCCAACGGTTCCGTGATGAAGATCCAGGCGGAGGACATCCAGCTGGGTCTGCCCTCCGTCACCAAGGAGGAGGCCATCCGTGCCGCCGGTGCGCTGCTGGCAAAGCGTGGCTATGTGGATGACAGTTACGCCGATGCCATGGTGGAGCGCGAAAAGCTGGTGAGCACCTACATGGGCATGGGCGTAGCCATTCCCCACGGCACCAGCCAGAAGAAGGGCACCGTTAAAAAGTCCGGCGTTGTCCTGCTGCAATATCCGCAGGGCGTGGACTTCGGCGATGAAAAAGCCTACCTCGTGTTCGGCATTGCCGGTGTCGGCAACGACCATCTCGACCTGCTGGGCAATGTCTGCGAGATTTTGGAAGACGAGGATGCGCTGGAACAGCTCAAGACCACTTCCGATATGAACTATGTGCTGGAGCACTTACAATAACGATTCCAAAAAGGAGAGATTTTTATGAAGAGCATCGATATCACCATTCAGGACAAAGAAGGTCTGCACGCCCGTCCCGCCGGTATCCTGAGCAAAGCTGCCAAAGGCTTTGAGAGCAAAGTCACTATGACTAAGAACGGCAAAGTCGCCGACATGAAGAAGATCTTTGCCGTAATGGGTCTGGCCGTGAAGTGCGGCGAGACCGTGACCATCGCTACCGATGGCCCGGACGAGGATGCCGCCATCGAAGAATTGACCAAGCTGTGCAAGGACGCATGACTTCTCCCGCCGTCTATGACCATTCTGCATAAATACTGCTGACGCAAAACCGCTCCGGGCAGAACGCTCGGAGCGGTTTTACTGTCAGTATGCGTTTTTCATCACCGTGTTTTCCAGAAAGCTGAAAAACACATCGTATTCATTTGGGGTCAGCATTTTGGGAGAACGCATGATCACAAGATCATGCCCGTGGTTCCCCACATGATAGGGTGGATGAGTGTGAGAATAGGGGTTTTCCAAAACCCTCTTGACGAATTCCACATACAGTAGTATTTTTCTTGTAAATCCCACTGCTCTTGTGGATTGGTTTGAAGCCATCCACGAAATGTGGTCGTGTTCATTTTGAACACAGCCACAGAAAGTGGTTGGTTATCACCGTGAGACCCACCACTTCCGTGAGGAAAAGTCCACGAAAGAACTTACCGCCCCGCAACACACCCGATTCATTTTGCCGCTTACTTCACCCGACAAAATCCATCGCTGCGCTGCATGGGCGGTATTTTTCTTTTATGTCACTTGTCGGGGCGGAGGCCCCTCCATCTTGCTAACGCAAGACCGTTCGGTCGCTCAAAAGCCCCACTGGGGCTTTTGTTGCTGCGCAAACGCGGCATTTTACTTTCCGAAGAAACAAAAAATCCGAACCCTTCTCCTATTGAGAAAAGGTTCGGATTTTCATTATTTGGTGCGAGTAGTGATACAGCATTTTTTGAAAACCATCGTAGTACAATTCGTT
>OMDC01000930.1_pt1 | contig 11520 bp, 7 predicted proteins | sample 1674201 | NCBI WGS metagenome assembly OMDC01 (sample SAMEA103958152, study PRJEB25191) | human gut metagenome | biome: human-associated habitat [ENVO:00009003]; feature: intestine environment [ENVO:2100002]; material: feces | place: Germany | collected 2013/2015 | reverse complement strand
ACAGGCAGCACTTCTCTGCCATGACAGCGGCTCTACCCTGCGGTTTATGATCCCGCTGTTCAGCCTGACGGCCCAAAAAGTGCGCTTTACCGGCGCAGGCCGCCTGATGCAGCGCCCGCAGGAAATTTATGCCCAGCTGTTTGAGCGCCAGGGGCTGCGTTTTGAACAGAACGAACAGGGCATTACGATTTTTGGCCGCCTGTGCCCCGGTACCTTTACGCTGCCGGGCAATGTGTCCAGCCAGTTCATCAGCGGGCTGCTGTTTGCCCTGCCCCTGCTGGGCGGCACCAGCACCCTGCACCTCATCCCGCCTGTGGAGAGCCGGAGCTACATCGATATGACCCGCGCGGTGCAGCACGCCTTTGGCGTGGAGAGCCGCTGGCTGGATGAAAACACGCTGGAAATTCCCGGCGGGCAGCACTATCTTCCCGGTGATTACACCGTGGAGGGCGATTACAGCCAGGCGGCTTTTCCTGCCGTGCTGGGCGCTGTGACCGGCGGGGTGGCCATCACCGGCCTGTCTGAGGAGACCTTGCAGGGCGATGCGGCCATTCTGGAGATCCTCCGGCGGTGCGGTGCAAGATTCACCCGCACCGGGCAGGGCGTGGTGTTTGAAAAGGCCCCGCTCCACGGAACGGACATCGACCTTGCCGACTGCCCCGACCTGGGCCCGGTGCTGATGGTGCTGGGCCTGCTGTGTGAGGGCACCACGGTCATCCGCAACGCCGAACGTCTCCGTATCAAGGAGAGTGACCGCATCGAGGCCATGGAGACCGAGCTGCGGGCCTGCGGCGGGCAGCTGGAGAGCGAGGGCGGCACCATTACCATCCATGGCTGTGCCGGCGCGCTCCATGCCCCGGAGCAGCCGCTTTCCGGCCACAACGACCACCGCGTGGTGATGAGCCTTGCGGTGCTGGCGCTGGCCGCCGGGCTGGCCCTGCCCATCAGCGGGGCCGAGGCCATTGCCAAGAGCTGGCCGGATTTTCTGGAAGCCATCAGGCCTTTGGGCGCGGAGGTGGAACATGTTGGATAAATCAAAGCGTTATCTCATCGTGGGCCTGGGCCTGCTGGGCGGCAAGTACGCCTTGGAGCTGAGCAGGGCCGGGTTCCATGTGGACGGCATCAACCGCAGCGAGGGCCATCTGCAGTATGCTCTCGACCACGGCTATATCGCCAGCGGCAAGACCCACGATTTTGAGGATCTGGTGCGTCAGGCCGACCATATCATCTTTGGCTTGTACCCCACGGCCCTGATCGAGTGGTTCCGGACCTACGGCCACCTGCTGAAGGAGGGCTGCATCTTTACCGATGTGTCGGGCGTAAAGACCGGTCTGGTGGAGCCCATTCAGGCCATGTGCAGGCCGGGCGTGGAGTTCATTGCCAGCCACCCCATGGCGGGCCGTGAGACCTCCAGCGTGGAGCACGCCGCCGAGGTGAATTTTGCCCCGGCCAACTTCATTGTGACCCCCACGGAAAAGAACACCCCGGAGGCCATTCAGTGGGCCAGGGAGCTGGCCGAGGTGCTGGGCTTCAAGCATATCTGCACCCTGACCGTGCAGGAGCATGACAGGATGATCGGCTATGTCAGCCAGCTCTGCCATGCCATCGCCGTCAGCCTGATGTGCGCCAACGACAATACCTCGCTGTGCGAGTACACCGGCGATTCCTTCCGGGACCTGACCCGCATTGCACGCATCAACGATAAGATGTGGGCGGAGCTGTTCCTCTGGAACAAAGAAAACCTCATCTCCGAGATCGACCAGTTCAGCGGGGCGCTGAACGAGATGCGCAACGCCCTTGTGGCCGATGACCGGGAAAAGCTGGAGGAGATGTTCCGCCTGTCCACCCAGCGCCGCGCGGCGTTTGACAAGAAAGCGCCGTAACCTTTTCAGCACACAGCACGGCTGTTTTTTCCAGCTCCCCTGCTGGGGAGCTGGAAGCGAGACTGAGAGGTTTGGCACAACACGAAAAAATGAGGTGTACCGAATGCCCAAACAGGAAGGCCAGAAATCCAAGCTGCTGGCGCTATTGCGCATTTTTGAGCAGCAGACCGATGAAAACCACCTGCTGAACGTGCCGCAGCTGGTGGAGCTGCTGGAGGCGCAGGGCATCCGCTGCGAGCGCAAGAGCGTGTACAGCGATATTGAGGCACTGGGTGCGCTGGGCTATGACATCAAGCTGCGCCGGGGCCGGGGCGGCGGGTATTTCCTTGCCAGCCGCACCTTTGATCTGGCGGAGCTCAAGCTGCTGGTGGATGCCGTGCAGGCAAGCCGGGTGGTATCCGGTACCACGAGCAGGCGGCTGATCCACAAGCTGGAAAAGCTCTGCTCCAACTACGAGGGCAGCCAGCTGCAGCGTCAGGTCTATGTGGAGGGCCGCCCCAAGACCGACAGCAAGAGCCTGCTGTACAGCATCGATGCCCTGCACGAGGCCATCAACAACGGTAAAATGGTGGAGTTCCTCTACAGAAAAGCCGACAGCCGCGAGAAAGAGAAAAAGACCGTCAGCCCATGGCAGCTGGCCTGGGAGAACGGGTGCTACTACCTCATTGCCTTTGCCGATGAAAAGGGCATTCGCCATTATCGGGTGGACAAGATGAGCGGGGTCCGGGTGCTGGATGCGCCCCGGCGGGGTCAGGAGCAGTTTGCGGATCTTGACCTGCCTGCCTATCTGCGCAAGCACTTTGGAATGTACGGCGGGCCGGAGCATCGCGTTACCCTGCGGTGCACCGCTGATCTGGAAGGTGCCATGCGGGAGCGCTTTGGCACAACGCCCATGTTTTTACCCGAGGAGAATGGCTGCTTCCATTTTGATGTCCCCATCTGCGTCAGTGACCAGTTCTATGGCTGGGTCTGCGGCTTTGGCGGCAAGATAGAAGTGGTTGCCCCGCCCGAAGTGCGGCAGGGAATGCGGGAGATGACCGCCCGGCTGGCAGAACAGCATCAATAACAAAAAAGGACTGCGAAAGCAGTCCTTTTTGCGTGTTTACGGTTCCTTCAATTCCAGATCACTGGGCAGGATCAGATCCAGGGCTGCGGCGGGCTCGGCGACAAGGCGGCGGCTCTGGTGGAAGATGGCCTTTTCCAGTGTGTTGCGGGCAAGGCGGCCATTGCCGGCGGTGCGGGCATCGGCTGCCTGCCAGCGGGCATAATAGCCCAGCAGGGGTTCGGTGCAGGCTTCGGCCAGGGTGTAGCCCTTGTTTTTGGCAAGGATCTGGGTGATCTGCAGCAGCTCCACGGCGGTGTAGTCCGGGAACTCGATCCGGTTGGGAAAACGGCTGGCAAGGCCGCTGTTGGCGGTGAGGAAGGTCTCCATCTCCCTGGTGTAACCCGCCAGAATGACCACCAGCTCATCCCGGTGATCCTCCATCCCCTTCACCAGCGTGTCGATGGCTTCCAGCCCGAAGCTGTCCTGCTCACCGCGGTAAAGGCTGTATGCCTCGTCAATGAAGAGCACACCGCCCAGGGCGCTCTCGATGACGCTGTTGGTCAGGGGGGCGGTGTGGCCGGTGTAGCGGCCCACCAGGTCGGCACGGGTCACCTCCACCAACTGGCCGCCCTTGAGGGCACCGATGGCTTTCAGATACCGTGCCACCAGCCGGGCAATGGTGGTCTTGCCGGTGCCGGGGTTGCCCGTGAAGATCATGTGCATCGAAAGGCTGGCAGTCTTGAGCCCGGCGGCGGCGCGGCGCTGCTGCACCTGCAGGTTGTCGGCCAGACCGAACACATATTCCTTGACCGGGGCAAGGCCCACCAGCTCGTTGATCTCGGCGCGGATGGCATCCAGTGCGCCGGTGTAGGCGGCAGGCAGCAGGTCGAACAGGGCCTGGTCTGCGCCGTCGTTCAGGCGGAACAGCACCCCTTCCGGCCCGGCGGTCAGGGTCACGGTGCCGGTAAGGGTTTCATCGGTCCGCAGACAGTATTCGCTCAGGGCGCGGAAGATGCGGTCGGTGCACGCGGAAAGGCCTGCCGCACCCTTCTGTGTGGTGCACTGGGCCGCGACATAGTCCCGCACGTCGGCCCCGGCGGAAAGGGTCAGCCCCAGCCGGGTGCGGATCTTCTGGGCCAGCGCGTTGAGCTGCTGTGCGGCAAGGGCGGCCAGATCCTCCCGGGTGTAGGAGGCCGTCTCGCAGACATCCCCCAGTGCCGACACCAGCGCCGCGCCGAATTTGTCAGCCAGTGCCTCCCGGCCCTTGTGGGAGTAGAAGATGAGGTATTTGCCGCAGGGGTCGATACAGCTGACGGCTCCCGGGGCCAGCGCCGTGCCTGCATCCACAAGGATGCCCTCCTTGTTTACGAGATATCGGCTGGACAGGGGGGCACTGCCCTTGACGGCCAGATCAGACAGGGTCTTCAGAAAGCCGGGATAACAGCTCTCGTAGTGCTCAAAGGCAAGGATCTCCCCGGGCGCGTGCAGGGCGGCGTAGAGGTCCTGCAGGAAGAGCTTCTCGGCTCCGGAATTGGGGTAAAGGGCCAGATCCAGCGTGGCGATCCTGTCGCTCTGCAAAAGGCCCCGGGCCGCCATGCAGCGGGCAGTTTCTTCCAGTGCAAAATGCCTGCCTGTGCCTGCCCCGCCTGTGAGCAGGATGACGTTGCGGGCGGCGGGGGCTTCGGTGCCCAGCACAAAGGGGCGGCGCATGGCCCGCACCACGCTGTCCACAAAAGCATCCTGCCCCAGCACCGTCTGCTTGACCTCGGCGGCAAGGCCTTCAAAGCTGCCCAGGTGCTCCTGCTTCACGTCGGTGGTGCCCCTGGCCAGCAGGCCTTCGTCCTCCATGTCCCGCAGCATCTGGCGGCTGCTTTCCAGCGCGGCGGCGGTGGCATCGCTCTGGGTCCTGAGCTGGGCGTTCTGCTGCTTCAACAGCTCGTCCAGCCGTTTCTGCTGTTCCAGAAGCGCCGCGTTCAGGTCGGGCAGGGCGGCGCTGCCGCCTGTTTTGGGTGCAGAAGTGCCGGGGGCGGCCTTGAATCTGCCCCCCGGGCCGAACACGCCGCTCATCAGACTTTCCCAATCATCGGTGTATGCCATAAAACTTCCCTCCGTGCAGTGTTTTTTCTTTCAGTATAGTGGAGTCTGGTACGTTTTGCAAGGAAAGGGTTGAAATAAAGGACAAAGTTCGTTACACTATTGTCAAACGAAAGGATGAATTGCCATGGAGCCAAGAACACCTGCTGAATGGAAGACGCTGTTTGAGAGCGAAGCCTTTGCCCGCCAGACGGAATACTACGGCCCGCTGGGGGTGGAGTATACCCCCGCCGGGACACACCTGCGCCTGTGGGCTCCCACGGCAAAACAGGCAGCAGTGAACCTGTACCGCCGGGGCACCGGCGGGGCCTGTGTGGGCACCCTGCCCCTGCAGCAGCAGGACAAGGGTGTGTGGAGCATCTATCTGCCCGGCGACCAGCACGGAAAATACTACGATTTCACCCTTACCACCCCGTTTGGCACCTGCAATGCAGCGGACCCTTACGCCCGCTCGGCAGGGGTGAACGGGGTGCGCAGCATGATCTTTGACCCGGCCCGGGTGGACCCGCAGGGCTGGGAGCGGGATGTGCGGCCGGTGATCCCACCGGCCCGCCGCAGTGTGTGGGAGGTCAGCGTCCGGGATTTCTCGCAGGACCCGGCCAGCGGCGTGCACACGGCCTGGCGGGGCAAATTTCTGGCCTTTACCCAGCAGGGCACGACCCTGAGCAGTGACGGCATCCACCCCACCTGCCTGAATTATCTCAAGCGGCTGGGGGTGAGCTATGTCCAGCTCATGCCCATCTTCGATTTTGGCAGCGTGGATGAGAGCCGCCCCCTGACCCGGCAGTATAACTGGGGCTACGACCCCACCAACTTCAATGTGCCCGAGGGCAGCTACTCCACCGACCCCACCCGGGGTGAGGTGCGGGTGCGGGAGTGCAAGCAGATGATCGCGGCCCTCCATGCGGCGGGCATCGGCGTTGTAATGGACGTGGTGTATAACCACATGTATCGTTCCGATAATGTGCTGAACCGGGTGGTGCCCCTCTACTACTTCCGCCAGAACGACGACGGTTCCCTCTCCAACGGCAGCGGCTGCGGCAACGAGTTTGCCAGCGAGCGCCCCATGGCGCGGCGGTACCTCATCGACTCCATCCTCTACTGGGCGAAGGAGTACCACATCGACGGCTTCCGGTTCGACCTGATGGGCCTGTACGATGCCGAGAGCATCAACGCGGTGCGCGCTGCGCTGGATGCCCTGCCCGGCGGGCGGGACATCCTGCTGTACGGCGAGCCGTGGCAGGGCGGTGCCAGCCAGCTGCACCGGTACGAGGCCAACAAAGCGAACCTTGCCATGCTCAACGAGCGGGTGGGCATTTTCTGCGATGACACCCGGGACGCCATCAAGGGCGGCTGCTTCGATGCCCGGGAGCCGGGCTATGTGGAGGGCAAGCCCGGGAGTTTCTGGGATATCGGTGCTTCGGTGGCGGCGTGGTGCCGCAGTGAAAAGCTGCCGCCTCACGCCCCGGGGCAGATCATCAGCTACGTTTCGGCCCACGACAACTTCACCCTGTGGGATAAGCTCCTGATGGTGCGCTACGCCCGCCCGGAGTTTGCCGCTGTGGACAAGACCGCGCTGGCCCAGAACCGGCTGGCGGCGGGCATCTACCTGACCAGCATGGGTCTGCCTTTCTGGCAGGCGGGCGAGGAGTTTGCCCGCACCAAGAAGGGGCAGGGCAACAGCTACCACTCCAGCCCGGCCCTCAACCGGCTGGACTGGCACCGGGCCGAACAGTTCCACAGTCTTGTGGATTACTACCGCGGGCTCATTGGTCTGCGGGCGGCGTTCCCCCGGCTGGGCGCGCTGGACAAGGCCAGCCCTGCCGCCATCGAGTTCTTCCCGCTGGAACAGCCTCTTGTGGGCTGGCGGCTCCCCGCCCAGTGGGGCGACGGCGCGGCATGGAGCGCCCTGTGCGTCTACTATAACCCCACCGAGACGGCGCAGGTCGTCACCCTGCCCGGCGGCAGCTGGAAGCTGCTGAGTGACGGCATCTCCTCCAGCCTGTGGCGGGGCAGCAGCCGTATCTGCACCGGCCAGACCGTCCTCCTGCCCCTGAGCGCCACCGTGTTCGGGCAGGTATAAAAATACGGTCTGCCGTTGCTTGACAAACCGTTAAAAATTGACTATACTACAAATAGAAAAGGCGCTGGCCCGCAAACGACTAGCTCCTTACCTGATGATCAAGAAAAATGACCGTTCAAGTTGGGGAACTGTGAGGCGGTCATTTTTTTTGCGTTTTTTATCGCTTGTGGCGATTTTCCATGTAATCTGAAACGTTACGAAGATGGTTCCGCCGATCAGCGTCAGCAACACTGCAACATCCGAAAAACTCATGGCTCTCACCCCCTTTCTGCCCGTAAGCGTCCGGGGAGTGGCAACTTCTCAAGAAAAATGCCTTACCCGGCGTTTGGGCCGGTAAGGAGCAGCCGCCTGCGTTGTGGACACAGCGCCTTTGCTGTCATCTCTGACAGCGAGTTTAGTATACCATAACTTTCGACAACCTGCAATTGAAAATCCCCTGACCAGTTCACGCCGGTCAGGGGATTTTTGATTTATTGATCAGGAAAAAGATTAGGGAAAATCAGGAGTTTTTCTGTGCCTGCTGGGTCTGGGCGTTCTTTTCGCCCAGGGTCAGGCTGACGGTCTGCATCTGGCCTTCCCGGGCCACGGTGATGGAAAGGGTATCACCAGCGGCATGCTGCTGGATCAGGGTGCCAAGGTCGTCCTTCTGGGCGATCTCGGTGCCGTCGATGCTTACGATGCGGTCACCGGTCTTCAGACCGGCCTTGTCAGCGGGGCCGCCCTGCACAACATCCACAACGTAAACGCCGTAGGCATTGACGTTGAGCTGTGCGGCGGTCTGGGCATCGGTCACAGCCAGATAGGTGATGCCCATGTAGGGGCGGCCGGAGACATAGCCGTTCTCCAGCAGATCCTGTGCCACCTTGATGGCATCGTTGATGGGGATGGCAAAGCCCAGACCCTCCGCATCGCTGGAGGAGGACTTTGCGTTGACCAGACCGATGAGCTCACCGTTCATGTTGAACAGGCCGCCGCCGGAGTTGCCGGGGCTGACAGAGGCATCCATCTGGATCAGGGACATGGTGTTGACAGAGCTGGAACCCTGAATGCTGACGCTGCGGTTCAGGGCGCTGACGATGCCGCTGGTCACGGTGCCGCCCAGCTCACCCAGCGGGTTGCCCACGGCCAGCACGCTCTCGCCCACGGCAAGGCTGTCGCTGTTGCCAACGGTGGCGGGGGTCAGGTCGGTGGCATCGATCTTGAGGACAGCCACGTCGCTGGTGTCATCCTCGCCCACCACGGTGGCGGGGTAATCGGTATCGCCGATGGTCACGGTGATGTTGGATGCGCCGGACACAACGTGTGCACAGGTCAGGATATAGCCGTCGGAGCTGATCACGACACCGCTGCCAGCGCCGCTCTCCACCTGGCTCTGGCCGTACCAGGACCACTGGGAGTAGACCACCTGCTCGGTGGTGATGACCACAACGCTGGGGCTGACCATCTCAGAGACCTGAGCGGTGGTCATGCCGGAAGCGGTGTTCACTGCGGAGGCAGAGCCGGAATCACTGCTGGACGTGGAGGAAGGTGCCACCTGCTGGATGACCACCTTGCCGCCTGTGTTGCCCACCTGGGCTCCCACAAAGCCGCCGACAAAGCCCATGGCTGCGGCCAGCACCAGCGCAACTGCACTGCGGGCGATATTGCCATTTTTCCGGCGGCGCTTTTTGGGAGGCTGCTTGGGGCTTCCCTGTGCGGCCTGATACCGGGGGCCTTCCGGAGGCGGCACTGCGCCGCCATCGCTGCCGCTGTTCGGCTCGGCCTGGGGGTCGGCCTGTGCGGCCTCGCCGTAGGTGCCTGCCGTGTTGGCGGTGTTCATGCCGGAGGAGCCGACGTTGGGGTAGCCGGTCTCGCCGGTCTGGCTATGTTCAGAGGAATAATCGTATTCCCACTTGTTCTCGTTATCCATACTGGTTACTTCCTTTCTCAAAGGGAATGGTTCGGAGGGGGCGCTTCTGCCGCACCTCCTTGGAACTGTTTCTATTGTATCCGGTAATTGTGAAAAGGAATCGCTGACCGGGTGAAGAATATGTGAAATAAGGTCGCAGCGGGAAGCCTTGACAGCGGCGCGGGGGCTTGGTATTTTAAGGGTGCAGCACAGAAGCCGGCAGCGTTGCGAAACCTCTCCGTCATCTTCGCTTTGCTCGATGCCACCTCTCCTAGTAGGAGAGGCCTTGGCATACCGTCGCGTTTTCGTGGGTCGGCGCTTCGCTCCTGTTTGCCCTGCGGCAGGTATTGGTTTTGGAGCGTCAGCGATTATTGCGAAAAAACGAATCTTCTGCCAAGGGCTCCCCTACTAGGGGAGCTGTCGCGGCAGCGCCCGCGACTGAGAGGTTTAGCCCAGCAGGGCAAGCTCGCGAAAGGAGCAAATTATGAAATTGGAAAAGACCCCGGGCGGTTATGCCCTGCATAAAGAGAAAACCATCATTGGCACCTGCCAGGCCCGGCCCACGGAGCAGGGCGCGGACATCGCTGCCCTGACCATTGTGCCGGAATGGCGGCGCAAGGGCTACGGTTCCTACCTGTTAAAAGAGGTATTGCGCAGCCTGGGCGGCTATGACAAAGAGAGCGCCACGGTGTTCACGGCTCCTCTGCCTGCCGATGCGGGGGAGCTGGCCTTCTGGGCAAAGTTCGGCTTTGCGGCAGAGGGCAGCGGCCTGTGCCGCCGCCGCACCCCCGACCTGACGGCCGTGAAGCTTGTGCAGGACTTCCTCGCCGCGCGGCTGGCTGACCCCAGGCTCTGCATCGATGCCACCTGCGGCAACGGGGGCGACACGACCTTTCTCTGCCGCCTTGTGGGCAAAGAGGGCCGGGTGCTGGGCTTTGACATCCAGCCGGAAGCCATTGCCTCTACCCGGCAGAACCTTGCACGGAAGGGCTTTGCGGCAGAGCTTCACTGCGACAGCCACGCCAACCTCTTACAATATGTACAGCCCGGCACCGTCGATGCCGTGATGTTCAATTTCGGCTGGCTGCCCGGTGCCGACCACGGGGTGTTCTCCCACGCCCAAAGCAGCATCCCGGCGCTGGAGGCTGCCCTCGAGGCCCTGCGTCCCGGCGGGGTGCTCAGCGCCATCCTGTACAGCGGCAAGGTCATCGGTTCCGATGAAAAGACCGAGATCCTCCAGTGGATGCGCTCCCGGCCCCTGAAACAGTGCACCGCCCTTGTCTGCGGCTTTGCCAATTGGGCCGATACCGCCCCCTTGCCCTGCTTCCTCCTGAAAAAATAACAAAAACTCTTGCATCTAGGTGGAATTGCTGGTAAAATATAAGTTGTGTGTAATTTTGGCATCCTTGCCCTCTCAGTCAAAGCCTGTCGGCTTTGCCAGCTCCCCCGAAGGGGGAGCCAACGCATCTGGAAGGAGAAGCGCTGCAGATCTGCAGGGCCTGTACCTGGAGCAGCAACCGGCTCTCCCTTTGGGAGAGCTGGCTGCGAAGCAGACTGAGAGGGCGAGGCCGTTTACCGAGGAGGAAATCCTATGAAAGAAGTCAAGACACCGCGCAAGCCGTTGGCGATCTACTATGCCATCGTGCTGCTGACGCTGCTGCTCCTCAACCTTGTGCTGCTGCCGTGGATGGAGGAGCGCCAGATCAAAGAGGTGGACTACGGCACCTTTATGACCATGACCGAGGAGAAGAACATCGGCCGTGTGGACATTGAATCCAACCAGATCATCTTTACCGATAAGGACGAGACGCAGGTCTACAAGACCGGCCTGATGAACGACACCGGCCTGACCGAGCGGCTGTACGATGCCGGAGCCACCTTCTCCAGCGAGATCGTGGAACAGTCCTCGCCGGTGCTGAGCTTTTTGATCTGGTTCGTCCTGCCCATCATCCTGTTCTCGGCCATCGGCAACCAGATGAACAAAAAGCTGATGGAAAAGGCCGGCGGCGGCCCGGGCTCCATGATGTTTGGCGGCATGGGCAAATCCAACGCCAAGGTCTATGTGCAGTCCACCCACGGCATCCGCTTTGCGGATGTGGCCGGTGAGGACGAAGCCAAGGAGAACCTGCAGGAGATCGTCAATTATCTGCACGACCCCAAGCAGTACGAGGAGATCGGTGCTTCCATGCCCAAGGGCATTCTGCTGGTAGGCCCTCCGGGCACCGGTAAGACCATGCTTGCCAAGGCCGTGGCAGGTGAATCCAACGTGCCCTTCTTCTCCATTTCCGGCTCGGAGTTCGTGGAGATGTTCGTGGGCATGGGTGCCTCCAAGGTGCGTGACCTGTTCAAGCAGGCCAAAGAAAAAGCACCCTGCATCGTGTTCATTGATGAAATCGACGCCATTGGCCAGAAGCGCAACAGCGGCCAGTTTGGCGGCAACGATGAGCGCGAGCAGACCCTGAACCAGCTGCTGACCGAGATGGACGGCTTTGAGGGCAACACCGGTGTCATCATTCTGGTGGCTACC
>OMDC01000924.1_pt1 | contig 11577 bp, 9 predicted proteins | sample 1674201 | NCBI WGS metagenome assembly OMDC01 (sample SAMEA103958152, study PRJEB25191) | human gut metagenome | biome: human-associated habitat [ENVO:00009003]; feature: intestine environment [ENVO:2100002]; material: feces | place: Germany | collected 2013/2015 | reverse complement strand
CGCAGCCGATGGGAACCGTAGCCGCCAAATCATTCAACTCATTATAGTTGATACCTTCCGGCGCTATATTCCGTTTGATCCAAGAATTAAGGATACCGACCCCGTTGATGCACAACAAGACACCCAAGCGGGTCTGCTCCGTCGTATGGTTCACGTGGGCGAACGTATTCACACGGGAAAGCGTATCGTAATTCACCTTGCCGTTCACGCCATACACCACTCCGGAAGTCCCACCGGTAGCCGCTATCTCGCCCGGATTCAATACATTCAATGATAAAGCGTTATTCGGCTGATCACCCGCACGATAGGTAACCGGCGTACCTTTCTTCAGTCCCAACTCGGCCGCAACCGAGGCGGTAACCTCGCCCTGCAAACCGAACGTCGGACGGATATCGGCGATCAGATCCTTACTGAATCCATAATAATTCATCAACTCCTCCGATAAGGCATTATTCTTGAAGTCCCAGAAAATCCCCTCCGACAAACCGGAAACCGTAGTCACGATATCCCCCGTCAGATGCATAGCGATGAAATCTCCCGGCAACATGATCTTATGGATACGGTCGTAGATATCCGGCTCGTACTCCTTGATCCAAGCCAGCTTAGAAGCGGTAAAATTACCCGGCGAGTTCAATAGGTGGGAAAGGCATCGCTTCTCGCCTATATTCTTAAACGCACGCTCGCCATAAGGAACGGCACGGCTATCGCACCAGATAATAGATGGACGAAGCACCTCCATCTTCTTGTCCACCACCACCAAGCCATGCATCTGGTACGAGATACCGATCGCCTTGATATCCTCGCCTTTCACCTTCGCCTTGCTCATGGCACCTTTCATAGCGATCTTCACGTACGACCACCAATCCTCCGGATTTTGCTCCGCCCACCCCGGACGCAACGCCTTGATCGGGGCCTCTTCTTTGGGATAAAAATCCGCACCTATTGTTAACCCGGTCTCCTCATCGACGATAGAGACCTTGATGGAAGAACTTCCAATATCACATCCTAACAAACACATAATCGTATGGTTTTATATCTTATTAAACTTCGAACGTTGTTGATTATATTTCACCTTATCAAACCGATAATACCGGGCGGCACGATGGGCGACCCCATCTTGCATATCCTCCGTGGGCACCACGTAATCCAAGGAATTCATCTTCTTATGAAAATTACGCACGTCCATCTCACGGTTATAGATCACCTCGTACGTGCGCCTAAGCTGGAACGCCGTGAACTTCATCGGCATATAGTCGAAAATGATGGCGGGCTCCTTCTCTACCCAATTACGGATCTCCTGTATGGCAGCCTCGATAATCTCTTTATGATCGAATGGCAAGCGAGGAAGATCGTCGATAGGGCACCAACGGATCGAGTCGGATTTATCGGCCGGACACGTCTTCCTGCTATTTTTGCACAAGGCGAGATAAGCGACCGTGATCAACCGTCCGATCTTCACCTTGGAAGTCGCCTCCAGCCACATCACGTCCAACCGGTTCGAGGTACGGGCGGGGGAACCGAAACAACGGAATTGTTTCAATTGGACACGCTTCAAGCCGGTCGAATCATTCAGTATCCGATAGGCGGCGTCATCTAAATCCTCGTTCTCATAGATCAGGCTGCCGGGTAATTTATAGCCGATCAACTCGCCTTCCTCACTTTTTCGCTCCGCCAACAGCACGGTGAGCTTGTCATCATTGATGCCGAGAAGAACGCAGTCTACGGAAACATAGGGGGAAAGCATCTCTCTATTCTCGTTTTGTGTATCCATGATATCAGTAATTAGATTTGCGCAAATATAAGTATTTTTCTAAACAAAGCAATTACAAAAGGTCTTTTTTGCACATCCTAATTGATTATTTTTCTGATATTTCAGTATCGTACATCATACAATATGCTATACAACACATAATGTAAGTAAAACAATTAGTATGAGAACAAATAATGAAGGCGCTTTCACGTACCTCTAACTTTTATTTCCTACATTTGTTATATTTATAAAACATCGGACATGAATCTAAAAAACATATACTTCTCTTGGCTGATTTATTGGGGTAAAATGAAGGGATTATTGAACGGGATAGCGGAAGCGATTATCCTACTCGCCTCCTTAGCCTCTTTCTTCGTATTGATCTACCAATTCGGCTTTGTACAGACACCCGATTCCGTCCATATCCTAGAGCGCTCCCGCCCATTCATCCTGCTAGCTTTTTTCACGGGCATAACACTCCGGTACGTGGTGAGGTTCCAAGAAATCATACAGGAGAAAATGTTGTATCTCGATATCAGCATCTATTTCCTTTTATTCGCCGTATTATCCAGCAAGATATTTTTCAAGGATGCCATAGCGCACTCTTTGCCTTATTTGTCTTTCCTTACGAAACCTCTCTTCGTATATGTCTTATTATTGCTGCTTAGCACGATTCACTTATCCCGGCAGACGTTCACGCTGATGCAGACACGGATCAAGCCCTCGTTGCTTTTCTTGCTCAGTTTCGTGTTCGTGATATTGGTCGGGGCCGGGTTGCTATCGTTGCCGAACGCCACTACGCACCGGATTCCGTTTATCGACGCTTTGTTTATCTCCACGACCTCGGTATGCGTAACCGGACTAACCACCGTCGACGTAGCCACCTGTTTCACGCATATCGGACATATTATCATCCTGATTTTGATACAGATCGGCGGTATCGGGGTCATGACATTTACCTCTTTCTTCGCCCTCTCCTTTATGGGGAAATCCTCTTTTACGAGCAAGATGATGCTGAAAGATATGCTGAACGAGGATCGGACGGGAGGATTGTTCCGGGTCATCTTAAATATTCTTTTCGTGACCTTGTTTATCGAGGGGATCGGTGCCTATTTTATTTATATGGACGTGCGAGGAAGCCTGCCGGGAGGCACGCAGCAGGAGCGCTTGGATTACCTGCGTAAGCACAGGTTTGATGCCGTGTCCGCTTTTTGTAACGCAGGGATCTCTACCTTGAGCGGCAATATGTACGATCCGTTAGTGGCGGATAAGTACAACCTCCATTTCTGGATAGCCATGCTGATTATATTCGGAGGCTTGGGCTTCCCGATCGTCTTCAATTACCTGAAACTCTTGCATCACTTGCTGATGAATGGTATCAAGATATTGATCGGTAAGCAAAAGCATTATATCCATACGCCCCGTATTATTAATGTACATACGTACATTGTTGTTATATCTACCTTGATCCTGTTAATTACCGGAACGGCTTTCTACCTCTTTTTCGAGTATGACAATACCTTGGGCGACCTTCCCCTGCGGGGGAAACTGGCAAATGCGTTCCTAGGCGCCGTCACGCCTAGAACGGCAGGATTCAACGTAGCGGATATGGCTACATTGGCCCCTCCGACCTTAATGCTGACGTTGATTCTTATGGTAATCGGAGCCGCCCCTATGTCCACCGGCGGCGGATTGAAAGTGACCACCGTTTTCGTAGCTTTGGTTACGACCCTGAACGCCGCACGCGAGAAAGATAAAGTGGAAGTGAGAAAACGGGAGATCGCCCCATTCGCCATCCGCCGGGCATTCGCTATCATCATGATGTATTTCATGTGGGTGGCGATCGCTACGTGGGTATTATCCTATACGGAAAAAGGGGCGCCGCTGTTCTCCCTATTGTTCGAGGTTGTTTCCGCCTTGAGTACCGTAGGCTTGAGCATCGATTATACCCCTCACCTCACCCCTATCGGGAAAATCATCATTATCAGCACGATGCTGGTCGGGCGTATCGGGGTATTGGCCTTCCTCGTAAGTTTCTGCAAGGAATACACGAAAAAGGACTATACATATCCACAAGAAAATATATTAATGTAAAAATAAGATAGCATGAAATATTTAGTAATCGGATTAGGGAATTTAGGACGTGCGATAGCGAAAGACTTGACACGTGTCGGCAATGAGGTGATCGGCGTAGACATGGATCTGCATCGTGTCGATATGCTGAAGAACGACATAGCGGGGGCGGTCGCCTTGGACTCTACGGACAAAGAGGCATTGAGCACCCTGCCATTGAGTGAAATGGATGCCATTATCGTAACATTCGGTAAGGATTTCGGGACTTCCGTTCAGACCGTCGCTTTATTGAAAAGTCTGGATGCGGGCAAACTGATCGTGCGGGCGATCTCCTCGATCCATGAGACGGTGATCCGTGCGATCGGGGTAAGCGAGATTATTACCCCGGAAAAGGATTTCTCTACGATGTACACCTCCCAAGCGTCTTTAGGCGGCCTGTTCCGGCATTGGTATAAAGTAACCGACACTGAACATCTCTATAAGATCAAGACACCGGCCACTCTTGTCGGGCAAACCATCAAGAACATCGATTTCGAGGAGAATTTCGGCATCCATCTGGTAGCGATCGAACGTCCTTACGAGAAAAAGAACCTGATCGGGCTCACACAGACAGAATACAAGGTTATCAGCCGTATCACCGAGGAATTGATGATCGAGGCGGATGATCTGCTGATCTTATTCGGGAAGATGGAGCTATTGAATAAAATAGCCAACATCTAAAACAAAACATAGGCAGACGATCACGATATAATCAGCGTCGTCTGCCTACGGCAAATATCAACGAAGCGATCAAGCCCCCGCTATCTCTATCGTATAGGAGGCATCGAAGAGCTCTCCCGGTTCCAAATGCCATACCCAATCCCGGTCTTTATACTCACCCGTATAATCCACCCGGTCGCAACGTCCATACCAAGGTTCGATACAGACAAACGGAGCGTTTCTCGTAGGCGGAGACCATAAACCGACCACCGGAGCCGTAAAGGTGAGCGAAAGGTACGGGCGTTTCTCCACATCCAATAAGTCCACCCGCTTAATCTGGCTGTCCTCCAAGATAAACGTATCGATATCGAACGTATGGATATTCAACGGCAGCAAGCCGTCCGCATCCAAAGGTACCGGACGAACCACATCCCCTACGCACCCTTTCTCCACCAGCGCACGGTATACGAGATCTTTTTTCACATCGAAAGCGAAATACCCTCGATCCGGTTGATCCACCTCATAATTCGGGTACAGGAAAGCCGGATGAGCGCCGATCTGGAAATGCATCGTCTTATCTCCCGTATTCTTCACACGCCAAAGCACCTCCACCTTATTGCCCTCCAAACGATACCCGATCTCCAGAAGGAAAGGGAACGGATAGGCTCTCAGCGTGTCCGGGGTACTTTCCAGCGCGAAACGCAACTCGTTCTCCGCCTCATCAATCAACGTAAAATCCATATCCCGCGCAAAGCCGTGCTGCGACAGCGGATACACGGTTCCCTCGTTCCGATACTCGGCCTTCCATACGCTCCCGACGATCGGGAACAATACCGGGGAATGACGTTTCCAGAAAGCGGGGTCCGCTTGCCAGAGATACTCCTTTCCCGTAGCGTTCGCTACGATACTACTCAACTCCGCTCCATGTTCGGAGACACGGATCGTTAGTTCTTGATTTGATACTGTCTTCATTCCTTATGATAAGTTTAGTAATTGTTCGGCGGGAAGTCCCTTGCTTTTCAAGAAACCGTTCAAAGTCCCGAATAATAAGGGCTGTCGCCGGAAATCTTCCAGATAAACCCGTTTCAGGCAGTCTACCGGCATCGATATCGGAACGTATGGGATCAAGTTTCCATGCTCATAACGATAGAGCACCTCATCCGTAGCTTGCAGCGAGGCCAACCGCCATTCCTTATCCCCCACCGAGGAAGGCTGTTTCACCTCCAGACAGGCGTTACACAGCATCGAGAAAAAGCGGGAATCAGGCGTAAAGCCCGTGTGCTCCTCATCAAAAAAGAAGGTATCGTATTCCTTTTCCAATTGTGCCGTAAAATGGTTCAAGATAGGCTCCTTCTCATACTTGCAGGACAACAGGGAATAATTCTCGAACAGGCAAAGCTCGCCCAACGACTGATAGTCCAGCTCAAGGACCAGAGAAGGCTCGGCAGACTGGGCCGGCTCACCGGGTTCCTCATACAAAGGGATCACGTACATGCCTATCTCCGGCCCCACCAGCATCCGGCTGTCCTGTCTGAAAAAGGGCATCGCCTTCTTGCTCTTTTCCACAGGTATCCCTTTGCGTTCCTCATACAAGCCGATAGACTCCCTAAGCAAGGAAAGCCCATACTCGATCTCCTCCTGCGGCACGATATGCATCAACCCCTTCGCCGGAAGCGTGAAAAAGGAATCAGGCCCCGAGGTATTCCGAAAGCTTTCGACAAAAGCGTTCAATGATACTCTACAATATAAAACCATACAATCTGTTTTTTGCCTCGCAAGGTAGAAAAATATTATCAGAACCGATATGCCTTCCGACAAGAATTTATCTTATTACGCAAGATCACTGCAACCCGGGTTGCAGTAAAAAGCAGTTCTACTTTGTAAAAGGAGTTGACTCGCATATCAAAATAATCATTATCTTTGTTCGGAATAACAAGCGAATAAAAAAGACCGTACCGTAAATCAAATATAAACCAATATAGTATACAATTATGAAACGTCGTGATTTTTTAAAGACCAGTGTCATCGCTAGTGCGGCTCTATCCTTAAATTTTGAAGGTCTGCAAGCGGCCCTTTCCACGAACACCGTAGCCGTAGAGAAGGCTCCCGATATGGTAGCAGTTATGGGTGGAGAGCCGGAGGTGATGCTAGATAAAGCCTTGGAAGCCCTTGGCGGTATCGGAAACTTCGTGAAGAAAGGACAAAAGATCGTGATCAAGCCGAATATCGGCTGGGACCGCTCTCCTGAATTGGCAGGTAATACGAACCCCAAATTAGTGAAAGCCTTGGTCAAAAAATGCTTGGAGGCCGGCGCCTCTAAAGTGACCGTATTCGACCACACCTGCGATAACTGGCAGAAATGCTACGAGACAAGCGGGATCGCCGAGGCCGTAAAAGAGGCCGGAGGTATCATCATGCCTGCCAACGATGAGAAATATTTTAAGGAAGTATCCATTCCGGGTGGCGTGAACCTGAAAAGCGCCAAGATCCATGAGGCCCTGATCGAGGCGGACGCATGGATCAACGTCCCCGTATTGAAGAACCATGGTGGGGCGAAGATGACTTGCGCCATGAAGAACTATATGGGAATCGTATGGGATCGCCGTTTCTTCCATCAAAATGATTTGCAACAATGCATCGCCGATATTTGCACTTGGCAAAAGAAACCGGTATTGAACATCGTGGACGCTTATCGTATCATGCACCAAAACGGCCCACAAGGAAAGAGCGCTGCCGATGTGGCTACCTTGAAATCCTTGATCGCTTCCCCGAATATCGTCGCTATCGACACCGCTGCCCTTCGCCTGTTCAACCAAGTGAAGAAGCTGGATATGGCCGCCGTAGGTCATATCGGTAAAGGCGAGGCTTTAAAGCTAGGTACGACGAATCTGGATAATGTCACGATCAAACGTATTAAGATATAATCGAGGATGAAGAAGCCTAATTACTTAAAAGGATTGCGGGTCGTACTCGCGATCCTCATTTTCGTACCCATACTTTTATTCTTCGTTGATTTCGCCGATGTATTGCCGGACAACCTGCACACGTTGTTGCATCTCCAGATCATACCCGCTATTTTAGGGGGGATGGCGGGGTTGGTAGTCTTCCAATTCGTATTGGCTTTATTGTTCGGCCGGATCTATTGCTCGGTTATTTGCCCGGCGGGCGTATTGCAAGATATTATCAACCGGGTTTTCTGTATCGGGAAGAAGAAAAAGAAAGGAGTACGCAGGTTCAGCTATCATAAGCCCATGAATATCTTACGGTACTCAATTCTCGGGCTTACATTCGTATTGGCTGTTTTCGGGATGATCGAATTATGTACGTTGCTAGATCCGTACAGTAACTTCGGCCGTATAGCGAACAACCTGTTCCGTCCGGTCGTCATGTGGGTCAATAACCTGCTGGCCGACGGATTGGCACGGATGGATAACTATACGCTTTATCACGTCACGATTAGCAACGTGACGGTATTCGGCGTGATATCCGCTTTGGTCGCGTTGCTCGTATTCATCCTCATGGTCGTATTCCGGGGAAGGTTGTTCTGCAATACGCTTTGCCCGGTAGGAACGCTGTTGAGCCTGATCTCCCGGTATTCGTTTTTCCGGATCTCCTTTGACAAAGAAGCTTGTACGCATTGTGGTAATTGCGAGCATACTTGTAAGGCGGAGGCGATCGACAGCAAGAACCTCACCGTAGATACCTCCCGTTGCGTAGATTGCTTCAACTGCGTGTCCTCGTGCGCTAAAGGAGGATTGCAATACCGTTTCAAGCCTTCCTTCAAGAAAGAAGCCGAAACAGCTCGCGCACAAACGGACGTGATCCAACAGGCTACCGCTCCGAACAGCCGCCGTACATTTCTCTCGGCAGGGGCTACCGTCGCGGTCTCCCTCCCGATCGTATCCACCATTGCCCAAGGAATGGAAAAAGGGCATGGCAAAGGGCAGCACGGGCAAGGTAAGCACGGCAATAAATGGCCCCCTATCGTACCGCCGGGAGCGATCAGCTTAGAACGTTTCAAGGATGTATGTACCGGATGCCAGATTTGCGTGACTCAATGCCCGAGTCATGTACTACGTCCCACGGGATTGGAGTATGGCATTGATTATATGTTGAAACCCCGTATCGCTTACATCGACAGTTATTGCAATTACGAATGCACGGTCTGCTCGGAGGTTTGCCCCACGCACGCTATAAAGCCGCTTACCAAGGAAGAGAAAGCGACTACACAAGTGGGCATCGCCACCTTCTTCATCAACCGTTGTATCGTAAAGACGGAGGGGACGGATTGCGGGGCTTGTTCGGAGCACTGCCCTACCCAAGCCGTGCATATGGTTCCTTACGAGAGCACGCTGACCATCCCGCAAGTAAACCCCGATCTTTGCATCGGTTGTGGCGGCTGCGAATCGATCTGTCCCGTACGCCCGATGAGAGCGATCATCATCAAGGCGAACGAAGTACACAAGTTCGTGGAGAAGCCTAAAGAGGAAGAGGTGAAAAAGGTAGAAATAGATGACTTCGGATTCTAAGAGAAAAATGCTACCTTTGTCACAAATTTTTGATACATGACATTTGAATTACAGTATAACGATACGAAATCGAACGCTAGGGCGGGCTTGATTACCACCGATCACGGGGTAATCGAGACGCCTATTTTTATGCCCGTGGGTACGCAAGGTACGGTAAAGGGTGTACATATGACCGAGCTAAAGGAAGATACCAAGGCACAAATCATTTTGGGGAATACGTACCATCTGTATCTTCGTCCCGGTATCCAGATCTTGGAGCAGGCCGGAGGCTTGCATAAGTTTAATACATGGGATCGCCCGATATTGACCGATAGCGGGGGGTTTCAGGTATTCTCTCTTTCCGACAATCGTAAGCTGCATGAAGAGGGAGCCGAGTTCCGCTCGCATCTCGACGGCTCCAAGCATATGTTCACGCCGGAGAAGGTGATGGATATCGAACGCTCTATCGGTGCGGATATCATCATGGCCTTCGATGAGTGTTGCCCGGGAGATGCCGACTACAATTACGCCAAGCAATCACTGGGCCTGACCGAGCGTTGGCTGGATCGTTGTTTCGCCCGCTTCAACAGCACGGAGCCGAAATACGGCTACCGGCAAAGTCTCTTCCCGATCGTACAGGGATGCGTCTATACGGACTTGCGGCAGAGGGCGGCGGAGAACGTGGCCCGAAAAGGCGCCGATGGAAACGCTATCGGGGGACTGGCCGTTGGCGAGCCTACCGATAAGATGTATGAGATGATCGAGGTCGTAAACGATATCTTACCGAAAGATAAACCTCGTTACTTGATGGGCGTAGGTACCCCGATCAATTTACTGGAAGGGATCGAACGAGGCATCGATATGTTCGACTGTATCATGCCAACCCGCAACGGGCGCAACGGCCAACTTTTCACGCGTTTCGGTACTATCAATATGCGTAACAAGAAATGGGAGAACGATTTCTCGCCGGTCGATCCGGACGGACATTCCTACGTGGATACCTTATATAGCAAGGCTTATCTGCACCACTTGATCAAGGCGAAAGAAATGCTTGGCTTACAGATCGCTTCTATCCATAACCTCGCCTTCTACCTATGGTTGGTGAAAGAAGCGAGGGCACATATCATCGCTGGCGATTTTACTACATGGAAAAGTGGTATGGTCCGTCAATTAGCGAACCGGTTATAAAAAACGAGACAGATGAAATTTAAACTAAAACGGATCGATTGGTATATCATCAAGCAGTTTCTGGGCACGTACGTGTTCGCTATCGCCTTGATTATCTCTATCTCCGTCGTTTTCGATATAAACGAGAAGATCGATAAGTTCTTGAATCCGGATGTCCCCTTAAAAGCGATCATCGTGGATTATTACTTGAACTTTATCCCCTATTTCGCCAATTTGTTCAGTCCGTTGTTCACATTTATCGCCGTGATCTTTTTCACGTCGAAGCTAGCGGATCGTTCGGAGATCATAGCGATGCTTGCCAGCGGTATGAGTTTCCGTAGGTTAATGCTTCCTTATGCGGTCTCGGCTACGATTATCGCTATCGTGACGTTTATCCTGAACGCTTACATCATTCCCCCGGCGAATGAGACTCGTATCGATTTCCAGAACAAATATATCCGTAACAAGAAGGTGGATTACGTGAAGAACGCCCAATTGGAGATCGAGCCGGGTGTTATCGCTTATTTCGATAGCTATGACGCTCGCTCGAACATGGGATACCGTTTCTCTCTGGAGCATTTCGAGGATAAAAAATTGATCTCCCGTCTGACCGCCAAGTCGATCAAATACGACTCGCTTTATCAATGGACCGTTATCGATTATATGATCCGTGATTTTGATGGCATGCGGGAACATATCACCGAAGGCTCCCGTAAGGATACGACCTTGACCATCGTGCCCTCGGACTTCCTGATTTCCGTAAATGATTGCGAGACGATGACAACGCCCGAGCTGAATACGTATATCAACCGGCAGAAAAAAAGAGGTATCGGGAATATACAGACCTTCCAGATCGAGTATCATAAGCGCTTCGCCACGATCATGGCGGCGTTTATCTTGACTTCTATCGGAGCGTCGTTGTCTTCCCGGAAAATAAAGGGAGGTATGGGTATGAATATTGGTATCGGATTGGCGTTGAGTTTTTCTTACATCCTGTTTATGACGGTCACTTCCACCTTCGCTATTAATGGTTATGTGAGTCCTGCCGTAGCAGCTTGGATACCGAATATAGTTTATACATTTATAGCGATATTCTTATATCAGAAAGCACCAAGGTAATTGATTAACTCCTATATTGGTATAACTCTGCCAAATTTCATCCAGTTGTAGAGACGGGGTGTACTCCGTCTCTACAACCTAGGATTTTCAATTATTTCGTGAAATTAAGTCCAAACTCTAACGTTTTTGCGTTCGGAAGTAGTTGCAATACCATATCTACCATTTGCTGAGAATTCTCCGGAACCATCGGTTTCAAGATAGGAGCTATCATGGTCAAAACCGGTACGATTAAATCCTTATCCGCATAAAAAGTAGCCTCAC
>OMDC01000921.1_pt1 | contig 11612 bp, 9 predicted proteins | sample 1674201 | NCBI WGS metagenome assembly OMDC01 (sample SAMEA103958152, study PRJEB25191) | human gut metagenome | biome: human-associated habitat [ENVO:00009003]; feature: intestine environment [ENVO:2100002]; material: feces | place: Germany | collected 2013/2015 | reverse complement strand
GCCGTGACATTTTCTAAAAGGAGCCCCATGCTGATGGTCAGGACGGCCAGGGTGATGATGGTCGTTCCGGGCAGCTTCTGCCGGAACAGCACCGCCTCCATCACCGCAACAAGCGCGGGGTACATAAAGTGGATCGTTGTGGCTGTTCCGACCGGCAGATACAGATACGCCAGATTCAGAAAGATCTGTGTCGCCACCGTCCCGAAAACGCCGTACAGCGCGATCTTCGGCAGACTGCGCAGTTTGACGGCTGGGGGCTTGCGCCGGATGCAGCCTGCCAGAAGCAGCAGGAGCATGCCGCAGCCCCCGCGTCCGACCAGCAGCGTCGCGACGGACAGGGAATCCTTTGTCGCCAGCTTGATGAGCGCCGCGCAAAGTCCGTACAAAAGCGCCGAGGCCGTCGCAAATACGGCGCCTTTGAAGCGTGTCTTTTCCATTTTTCTCTCTCCGATGTAAAAAAGTCGTATGCGCTCCGAAGAATGCCGCCGGTGGTCCGGCGGCGTCACACTCAGAGACGGATCCGGGCGGTATCTTCGTGGTACTCGATCAGTTCCCGGTCGCGCAGGATGGCGTCCAGCGTGGCAAAATAGGCCGCCTTGCTCTCATAGGGCGCGTGATAGCGCTCCACGACCTGCTTTGCGCGCGCCGCGCCGTTTTCCAGCAGCAGCGCCATGAGCAGCAGCTGGCCCTTGGCCGAGTTGACGCAGGCCATCTCGCGGTCAACGAGGTGATAGTCATCGCCGTGCGACTTTCCGGCCGCGCCCGCGATGTGCGGATGCAGGACCGGCATGATGCAGCTGACGTCGCCCATGTCGGTGCAGCCCGTCGTCCACTCGTTTGTGATCTTCACGCGGTCCGCGCCGAGCAGCGCACGCATGGCCTCGCCCACCGCCTGGGCAAGCTCCGGGCTGTTGACCAGCGGCGCATAGCCGGGCCGGTCACTGACCGAGACCTTCGCCCCGAGCGCCAGCGCGCCTGCGGCCAGCGCACGGTCGACCTTCCGGTTCGCGTCCAGGATCGCGTCGAACGACGCGCCGCGGATGTACGATTCCAGCGTCGCCTCGCAGGGAATGATGTTGACGCATGCGCCGCCGGAAGTCATGATCGGATGGATGCGGATGTGGTCATCGTCGCGCAGCGTCTCGCGGATGGCGTTGATGCCCTGCAGGCCGAGCGACGCGGCATAGAGCGCATTGACGCCCTTTTCCGGGCTCCCGCCCGCATGGGCCGCGACGCCTTCATAGCGAACGGTCTTTGCAATGCAGCCGTTCTGGCCGTAATGGCAGTCAAAATCGCAGTCGGTGCGTGTGCTGGTGTGGAATAGAAACGCCAGATCCACGCCGTCCATGTATCCGCGGTGCATGAACTCGGTCTTGCCGCCAAGATAGTGGATCACGCCCGCGCGGCGCAGGCCGTCGCGGAAATCCAGCTCGATCAGCTCCTCCGCCGGGACGCACATCAGCCGGACCGACCCGCTCAGGCCGTCGAGCGCGCCCGGCTCCTTCAGCGCCAGCGCGATCCCGGCCATGGCCGCGCACTGCGCGTGGTGGCCGCCATCATACAGTGGTGGCCGCAGGCGTGGGCGCAGCCGTCCACCGCCTGCACATGGTTCGGCGCGCTCAGCGCATCCAGCTCCGCCATGATGAGCAGCTTCGGGCCGGGCCGTCCGGTCTCGATATCCGTGTAGAAGCCGGGGATATCCCCCGCCTTGACGAGCGTATAGCCCGCCTTTTCAAACACGTCCTGCATATACGCAGTCGTCTTCCACTCGCGGAAGCCCGTCTCCGGGTGCCGCCAGATATAGTCCTCCGCCGCGAGGATCTCCTCGCGGTGCTTGTCAACGAGTGCCTCATAGAGCTGGGTCTGCATGGCGTAGCCTCCTCATGATCCCATCATTATAAATCAGGCCGGAAGCGCAAAACTCCGCATTCCGGCCCTGGGTGTATCGCTCAGATCTCGAAGTATTCCTGCATCAGCCGCATCGACAGCTTCGCGCCGTTCGGCAGCTGGTCCAGGTCGATCTCCTCCTGCCGCGTATGGCAGCCGCGGCCCACCGCCGCGCTGACGCAGATGGCCGGGATCCCGGCCGCGAGCGGAATGTTGGCGTCGGTCGAGCTGGGGCCGTGGATCGGCTCCGCGTCAAACAGCTCGCGCACGGCGCTGTCCGCGCGCGCAATGAGCGCATCCAGCTTTTCCTGCGGCACATCGCCGCCGCACGGGCGGTCGCCGACCAGCTCCACCTCGACCTCCACACCCATCGCGCGGTAGGCCTCGAACGTCTTTTCAAAGAACACACGCATGGTCTCCAGGCACTCGCGGTCGTTCGAGCGGTACTCGCAGAGCATCGACGCCTCCTGCGCGATGGTGTTGACCGACGTTCCGCCCTCGATCACGCCGACGTTGTAGGTCGTCTTGACGCCCTCCTTCTGCGGCACCTTCATGGTGTAGATGGTGTTGATGATGGAGGACAGGTAATAGATCGCGTTGCGGTTTCCAAACGCGCCGTAGCTGTGTCCGCCCTCGGTGCGGACGGTCACGCGGTAGCGGTGCGAGCCGACCGCGCTCGTCACGACGCGGCGCAGGTTCGTACCGTCGAAGGTGTAAAATTCGTGGATGCGGCTGCCGTAGTCCTGTACGATCCGGCGGCTGCCCTTCAGATTGCCAAGTCCCTCCTCACAGGAGTTCGCCACGAACAGCAGGCCGCATTTTGCCCGCAGCTTCCGCTGCACGAAGTAGCGCGCGCTGACCATCATCACGGCGAGATTTGCCGTATCGTCGCAGACGCCGGGCGCGTACATCTTCTTTTCATCCTCGCGGAAGGGCATCGGCTCGGTGTCCGGGAAGACCGTGTCGGTGTGCGCCATGAAGACGACCAGATCATTCTCGTCCGTCACCTGATACCGGCACACGACGTTCAGCGCCTCATCGATCTCCACGTCTTCAAAGCCGTTGGCCCGGAACCACGCTTTGCAGTATTCCGCGCGCTTTTCCTCGTGGTGCGAGGGCGCGGGGATGGCGCACAGGTCCCGGATGATCCGCTTGATATCCTCGATATTTTCCGCAATATACGAAAGCATTTCCTTTGTCAGCATCATTTTTTCCCTCCGCTTTACAGCAGGACCGTTCCGGTCCCGTCGCTGCCGATCTCGATCTTCGTCCCATAGGGCAGGCTCATTTCCGCGAGCCGCTCCAGAATGCCGCTGTGCGCGTCCGGGGCGGGCCAGCCGCCGACCGAGCGCTTTTTCCCGAAGCCGAGCTCGACCGGCAGCAGCTTCAGCTTGCGGAGCTTTCCGTCCTCCGCCTCCCAGTACGGGACGACCGCCTCAAACATGACGCGGCTGTAATACAGGCCCTTCCGCCCGTGGTCCGAGCGCTTTTCAAACATCTCGTCCAGTCCCTCGCTGCCGGTCATGCCCTGCTTTTCGAAGAAGCCCACCGGGGCCTTTTTCACGGTCTCCAGCTGGATGATGAAGTCGCCCAGCGAGTAGAAGATCGGGCAGCCCTTGTAAATTTCGATCGGGCGGAGCATATGCGGCCCCGTGCCGACGATGGCGTGCGCGCCCGCGTCGATGCAGCGGTGCGCGAATTCCACGCAGAACTCCGCAGGCTCGCTCTTTACCGCGCCCATGCACTCGTGCGAGTGGATGGACACGATCACATAGTCGGCCATGAAGCGCGCCTCGCGGATCATTTTTTCCGTGCGGGCCATGTCGGTCTCGTTCACGCGGGTGCGGATGCCCGGTTTGTCCGCGCGCGCGATGCGCATGGTTCCAAACTCCGCCGCGCCGTCGGGCAGCTCGGGGAGATAACCCTGCGAGCGTTCCAGCTCGCGGTCGGCGTTGAGGTCCAGCGCGGCCGCGATCTCGCGCAGCTGCGCGAGCTGCGCCTCCGGCAGCTCATACCGGGTGTCGAACCGGAGGCCGTTCAGGCCTGGACGCCCCGGCATGGTGCGCGTTTGCTCGCCCGCCATCGCGTCGGGATAGAACGTCGAGCACGCGCCGATTACGGCGTAGCGCCCGCCGGGCGCGTCCAGATAGATGGGCGCTGCGGCCTCGGCCAGCGAACGGCCCGTGCCGCAGGTGGGCAGGCCCGCCGCCTGCAGGTATTCCAGCGTCTTCAGCAGTCCCGCGTGGGAATAGTCCATGGCATGGTTGTTCGCCGTGGTCAGCATGTTGAAGCCGAATTCCTTCACGCCGTCCAGCACGCGCGGCTCCGCGCAGAACCAGCTCCCGCCGGACAGCGCCGCGCCGTAGGTCTCAAAGTTGTGGATCGTCGTCTCCAGATTCAAAAACCGGAGCTCGCCCTGCGCGATAAAATCCCGCAGCGCTTCAAAGCCCTCATAGTGTCCCGGCAGCTGCCGGAAGATCATCGCGTCGCCCGCGGCGGTACATTTCATGACGGACATCTCCGTTTCCTCCCTTTTCTGCGCAGCTTTTTTTATGGAAGCCGTCAGTTCTCCGCGTTTTCTTCGGTCTCGTCGTCCTCAAAGCGCAGCTCGTCGAGCCCTGCCGAGCGGAGCTGCACCTCCGGCTGCTCCTGCTGCGGGAGCGTCTGGTACAATTCGCCCGCCGCATGCCCCTCCTCGCGGCGCATGACGCGCGCCTCGATGGCCGGGTAGGTCAAATACGTCGTGATCGACGCGACGAACGAGAACATGATGAGCGCCGCGAAGATGAACGAATACGGCAGCAGCCCCACACCGAGCCCGATCAGCAGCGCAAACAGCAGCAGCGCCAGCAGGGTCTTGCCGATGTTGCCGAAGACCAGCGCCATGCTGTTTTTCAGCAGCGCGCCCAGCGGCAGATCGACCATTGCGAGCATGGGGAAGAAATAGAAGCTCACGCACAGCGTCAGCAGCACCACGCACGCGGCGAAGCCCGCCAGCAGGACAAAGACCTTGTTGACCTGCATCAGATTATAATAGAAGACCGTGCTCAGAACGAACAGCGCCATCACCGCCGCGATGGCCGCGCCGCCGCCGAGGCTCTTCCAGAAATCGCGCCGGAAGGCCTTCCAGTAGTCCGGCCACAGGAAATGGTTTTCATCGCGCACCATCACCGACGTGATGCGGTGCATCGCCGTGAGCGCCGCCGGGATCGTGATGATGGGCACGCAGGAGAGCACGAACAGGAGATTCAGCTTCAGAAGCTCGAAAAACTCCCGCCAGAGCATGTCCATATAGCCCACAAAGCCGCGTTTTCTGATCGCGCTGCGTTCCAGATCCGGCCGGTCCCTGCGCGGCTCATACCATCTTCTCATTGCGCATCCTCCTTCCGGACAGGACAGCACAGATTGCGTTCGGTCTGTGCATCAAACACCTGAATATTCCACGGGTCGACCCGCAGCGCGAGCGTATCGCCCGGCTGCACGCCGGAATGGTTCGTCAGAACAATCAGGAAGCGTACCTCGCCGCAGCGGAGCTGCACATGCAGTCCCGCGCCCATCGGCAGCACGTTCAGCGCCTCTGCCTGCAGCATCGGCTCGCTGCTTGTATCCAGCCGGAAATCCTCCGGCCGGACGCCGAGGATCACGCGCATGCCGTCCTCCGCACCCGCCGTGTCCAAAGGCAGGCGCTGCGCGGGCAGCTCCAGCGTCTTCCCGAGCAGCCGGATGCTCCAGCCGGTCTCTCCGCGCCGCAGGTGCGAGGCGAAGAAGTTGATCTTCGGCGCGCCGACAAAGCCCGCCACATAGACCGAGTTCGGGTGGTCGTAAATTTCCTGCGGCGTGCCGGTCTGCACGATCCTGCCCATGTCCATGATCGCCAGCCGGTCGCCCATCTGCATGGCCTCGGCCTGATCGTGCGTCACATAGACGAACGTCGTTTTCAGCCGCTCATGCAGGCGGATGATCTGATCGCGCAGTTCTGTCCGCATTTTTGCGTCCAGGTTCGACAGCGGCTCGTCGAGCAGGAACACGACCGGCTCGCGCACCATCGCCCGCCCCAGCGCCACGCGCTGGCGCTGGCCGCCGGACAGCACGCGCGGGCGGCGGTTGAGCAGATAGTCGATATCGAGGATCTTTGCCGCCGCCTCTACGCGGCGCTTGATCTCCTCCTGCGGGAGCTTCATGCTCTTGAGCGGAAACGCCATGTTCTTATAGACCGTCAGATGCGGATAGAGCGCAAAGGACTGGAAGACCATCGCGACGTTGCGCTTCATCGGCTCGAGCGTACTCACATCCTCGCCGTCAAAGCGGAGCGTCCCCTCCGTCGGCTTTTCCAGCCCTGCGATCAGACGCAAAAGCGTGCTTTTTCCGCAGCCGGACGGCCCCAGCAGCACGATGAATTCGTGATCGGGTACCGTCAGGTCGACCTGCTTGAGCGCCTGCGTGCCGTTCGGATAGACCATGCTGACGCCGGAAAGTTGAATTTCAGCCATTTGATTCGCTCCTGTTTCATAAAGTTGCGCTGCCGCAGATCCTCTCACCCGCGGTCTCACTGCAATAACGATAGCACAGGCCCCCGCGAAACGCAACTGCGCCCGATGCGCTTCCTTTCGCTGTGCGGCGCGTGCGTCTCAAAAGCAGACCGGGCCTCATCGTACTGCAAGGTACGGCAAGGCCCGGTTCGTACAGAACGTCATTGCTCCGGCGTGCATTTCCGCGCGGCGGAAAACTCAGCCCTTGACCGCGCCCTGCGTAATGCCCTCGACGAACATCTTGTTCATGCACAGGAACAGGATGAGCATCGGCAGCATTGCAAGCATCGTGCCGGCCATCATGAGGTTATACTGGCTCGCGCCGGCGCCGCCGGAGGACTGCAGCTTCACGACCGCGACCACGAGGGTGGTGGCAGCCTGATCTCTGGCGAGCATCAGGTTCGGAAGCAGGTAGTTGTTCCATGAGGCACGGAACGTCATCAGCGCGACTGTCGCAAGGATCGGCTTGGACAGCGGCAGGATCACGCGCCACCAGGTGGAGAAGAAGGAACAGCCGTCGATCTTGGCCGCGTCATCCAGTTCCTTGCTGATGGTCTTGAGGTAGCCCATCGTCAAAAAGAGGTTGCTCGCGCCCGCCGTGCCGAACTGGACCAGCGCCAGACCGGGCAGGTTGTTGAGGCCGAGCTTCGTGGTGATCCGCAGCAGCGGGAACATCGTGACCGTACCGGCGCCGATGAACATGGTGGCCATGAACAGCCAGTACAGGAACTTCTGACCGGGGAAATTGCCGCGCTGGAAACAGTAGGCCGACATCGACGTGAACAGCACCACCAGCACGACCGTCATCAGGGAGACCTTGATGGAGTTGATGGTATAGTCGGTGTAGGTCACCTTGCTGGCAATGCCCGTGCCGCTCATGCTCCAGACAGTCTTATAGTTGTCGAACGTGAAGGTCTTCGGGATCAGGTTGATACCGCCCGTGGCGATCTCCATGTTGGTCTTGAAGGAAGCGGAGACCGTGTACAGCAGCGGAATGACGGTCAAAAAGACCATAAAGATCAAAAACAGATACAGAAAGAACTTCGCTCTGGCGCTCATTCGCATTGTCATCGCTTGCAGCCTCCTTTCTCAGTAAACGTCGCTGGACTTCTTGGTCGCACGCAGATAGAGCAGCGTGACGATGCCCAGAATGACGGCTGTGACCACGGTCAGCGCCGCGCCGTAGCCGAAGTCAAGGCCGGATGCGCCGCCGTCGCCGAAGAATTTCTTATAGATGTAGGTCATCATGACCTCGGTCTTGCCGCTGGGCTTGCCGTTGGTCAGGGTGAGGACCAGATCCGTGACCTTGAGCGAGCCGAGGATCGCGTTCATCAGCACCATCTGCAAAACCGGACCGAGCAGCGGGATCGTGATGGTCAGGAACTGGCGCGTATTGCTCGCGCCGTCGATGGACGCCGCCTCATACATTTCCGGTGGGATCGCCTGCAGACCCGTCATGAAGAACAGCATGTTGATGCCGAAGTTCTGCCAGATCGACGCGATCATCAGCATGATCATGGCCGATGTGCCGCCCGAGAACCATTTGACGCCCTCGCCGCCCAGCAGCCGGATCGCGGAGTTGACGACGCCCTGGTTGTGGTTGAACAGGTAGGTGAACACAACACCGATGACCGCGACGGAAAGCATCGACGGCATGAAGAACACGGAGCGGAAAAAGTCGCGGCCGCGGATCTTCTTCGTCAGGATGAAGGCCAGCACGAGCGCCAGCGGGATCTCAACGAGCAGCTTGCCAATGGCGAACACAAAGGTGTTTCCGACTGACAGCCAGTATTTCGAGGACGTGCTGGAAAACACGCGTATAAAATTTTTGAGGCCCACGAACTTGACCGTGCCGAACCCCTTATAGATGAACAGACACCAGCGCATGATCCACAGCAGCGGGATCACAACGAAGATGATCATGCCGAGCACGGTTCCGGCAATCATGAGATAGCTTTGTATCGTCGCCTTTGTTCCTAATCTTTCCCCTTTGTGCACGAAAAAACGCTCCTTTCGACCGACCGCGCGGCATGGCGGCGCAGAGGTGTCAAATTGTTAGTCCCATTTTACGTTGCGGACGGAGCATGTGTCAAGTTTTGCGCAACGCAAACACTCGGATTTGACATTTTCCGAAAAAACAGGCTTCTGTTTTTGTTTAATTTGCATACATATCTTCCCTCCCTTGCGGGAAAGTTCGCTGTTTTTCCCACGTTTTTTCCCCGGCACGGCGTCCGCCGCGCCTGTTCCGCTCAGTTTCCGCAGACTTTTTGCATGGATTTCCGCAAAAATCCGAAAAACTTTTTTCTGTCTTGACACGCCCCGGGCACATTGCTATCATTGGAATTGAGACAGGGCAGCAGCGAAACGATCGCGCGAAAGTTGCGTAGTTGTTGCGTTAATTCAGCCGCTGCACGGGAGGATATGATAGTTATGAGTCATTTTCAGATCGGCTGGGCAGAGTATTCTCTGACACCGGATAAAAAGGTATCTCTTGTCGGCCAGTTTGCCGAGCGCATTTCCGAGTACGTGGAAAAACCGCTGTGCGTGACCGCCATGGCCGTAAGCACCGACAGCGACCAGGCTGTCTTCTGCAGCTGCGACCTCGTCGGCGTTTCGTGGTCGCTGCGCGACGCCGTGCGCGAAAAGCTCGCGGGCAACACCGTGGGCCTTGACCCGATGAAGGTCATCATCTCCGCCATCCACACCCATACCGGCCCCGGCTATACGGGCCGCGGCAATTCCTCCGGCCGCTTCTCCAGCAATTCCAGCGGCTTCCGCGCCCTTCTGGAGTCTGAGCTTCCCGCTGGAAAGAAGTATGTGGAGAGCGCCAACGTCACCGCCAACCCCGAGATCGCGCAGGACGACGAGCTTCTGGAGTTCCTCTCCGGCCAGATCGCCAAAGCCGCGCTCGAAGCGTGGGCAAAGCGCGCCCCCGGCGGCTTCTCGAACGCGTTCGGCCGCGCTGTCGTCGGCATGTGCCGCCGCGTGTGCTATAACGACGGCTCCGCCCAGATGTGGGGCAACGCCGAGACCGCGAAGTTCACCGAGATCGAGGGCGGCAACGACTCCGGCATCGAGCTGATGTATGTCTTTAATGAGAAAAACGAGCTGACCGGCATCGTTGCGAACCTTGCGTGCCCGGCGCAGTGCGTCCAGCACCGGCTGTTCGTCTCCCCCGACTTCTGGGGCGAGGCCAAGATGCTCCTGCGCAAGTATTTCGGCGACAAGCTCTTTATGCTTCCGCTCTGCTCGCCCGCGGGCGACCAGTGCCCGGTCGATCTCGTCCGCTGGGTCGAGCCGGAAAGCGACGTGCACGATCCGAACCTCAAGCGCACCAACCCGCACAAGCGCAAGGCCGATCCGTCGATGTTCGACCTGTCCGGCATGCGCAAGGCCGGCAGGCGCATTGCAAACGAGATCATCGAGGTCTACAACGAGGGCCTCGCCGCCCCGCAGACCGACCCCGAATTCGTACACGAGGTCCATATGATGCAGCTGCCGCTGCGCCGCACGACCTTTACCGAGGTCGCCGCCGCGCGCCGCCGCATCCATGACTATCTGGCCGAAAAGCCGGGCGACGTCGACTTCAATGACGCGGCCGCGCTGCAGGTCGACCTCGGCATCCTCCGCCGGGAGGAGCTGCAGGAAGTGATGGACATCCTCGACACCGAGTGCCACATCATCCGCCTCGGCACCATCGCCATCGCCTCCAACCCGTTCGAGCTCTTCCTCGACTACGGCAACCAGATCAAGGCGCGCTCCTACGCCGAGCAGACCTTCCTCATCCAGCTGGCCAACGGCACCGAGGGCTATCTGCCCACCGAGAAGGCCGAAAAGGGCGGCCACTACAGCGCGTTCATCGCCTCCGGCCTTGTCGGCCATGTGGGCGGCGAACAGCTCGTGCGCGAGACGCTCAAGAACATCAATCGCCTCTTCGCGGAGTGATCTCCGCTGCGGCCGCCGGATCTCCGGCGGCCGCTTGCTTTTCCGGCCGTTTTTCGCTCTGTTTGCGCGGTTTTCGGACGTCATATCGACGTTAGATATCTTGAATTTGTCGAAAATCCGCGGATTATCGCGGGTTTTTGACGTGTCAAGTGCAACGTGTTCGAAAGATGCGTTTCAAAGTTGCGTAGAATTTCCGCCGCATAAATTTCTATATTCTGGTTTTCCCCATATTTTGTATCAACTTTTTCGTTTTTGTTCCGTGCGGTAATCTGTTCGTTTTATCGTATTTCATAATTATTTTCGCGCGAAACAGCATTCTGCACAGTTTTTGCGCGTGTATGTTGTCCGGATTGTGCAAAACGCTCCAGAGCGATTGACGGACTTCCGAAAAACTGTTAAACTTTGAGTAGCGAACAAAAAACAACAAGGAGGAAAAACAATGAAAAAACTTATCGCTCTGCTTCTGGCCGCGATCATGGTCCTCTCCCTTGCTGCATGTGCTTCCAGCCCTGCGGCGGATCAGCCGGCAAATGATCAGACCACGGCAGACACCACCACGGAAGAAACCAAGACCGAAGAAAAGACCGAAGACACCGCCGCTTCCGGCGACGTCGAAGTCGTCACCTACTACTGCTCCATCGGCGCTTACCTGAACACGCTGCAGGCTGAGGTCGCCAACTGGAACGAGACCACCGGTAAGGAAAAGGGCGTTGAGATCCAGATCATCTCGGACATCAACGACTACTCCAACAATGCCCGCGCTCTGATGCAGGGCGGCACGTTCTATGACCTGGTCGATGCCGGTACCGGCTCTGCCGACTGGATCGTCTCCGGCTGGATCCAGGATCTGAGCGCCATCGACAACGCCGAGCTCAAGGAGCTCATCGCCGGCTACGAGCCCTACATCCAGAACGGCATCAACATCCAGCAGGACATTTTGGTCGCTCTTCCCCTGGAAGTTGTTCCCATCAAGTTTGCTGTCAACCTCGACCTGTTCGAGAAGAACGGCCTCGAGCTGCCGAAGACCTGGGAAGACGTTTATAACTGCGCCAAGGTCATCACCGAGAACGGCAACGGCGAAGAGTTCGGCTACGGCTGGTGCACCTGGACGGCCGGTATGATCCGCCGCGGCACCTTCAAGGTCTGCATGAACTCCACCGGCAAGGGCTGGTTCGATCCCAACACCGCCACCTATGACTTCTCGGACAACCTGCGCAAGTTCCAGTGGGGACTCCAGGCAGGAGGTTCCTG
>OMDC01000918.1_pt1 | contig 11625 bp, 9 predicted proteins | sample 1674201 | NCBI WGS metagenome assembly OMDC01 (sample SAMEA103958152, study PRJEB25191) | human gut metagenome | biome: human-associated habitat [ENVO:00009003]; feature: intestine environment [ENVO:2100002]; material: feces | place: Germany | collected 2013/2015 | reverse complement strand
TTGACGATATCCCCGGGTATCCCGAGGCGTATTTTGCCGCGGACGATGACTTGGCCCGCGCTTCGGCCTTGCTCGCTAAACGTCGCGTTCCCGAAGTACGTGCATTCGAAAAGCTCGTCAGGTTTTTGATGGGTAAGGGTTTTTCCTATCACATCGCCGCCGATGCCGTTAAGGCGCGCCTCGATGCCTTAAGCGAGGAATGCTCCGTGTAAGCGTAGCACCCGTTACGCCCCTGCCGTTCACCGCTCGATTGGCGCCGTGCGGGTGCGTTTATTTGACAGTTGTTGCGGTTCAACGTAGGATAATTGCTGTCATTTGCTTTGTGATATGTGCTCATCTGTGATGAGTTTGTTTATATGTTTATCTGTATCCGACCCGCATTAGCTGCGCCCATATTACTCAAATGTCGCGAGCCGTTCGTGAGGACGGTTCGCTTTGTTGTGTAACGAATCCATAAAAAGGAGTGAGCATGCCTATCATTGCAGCGCTCGTTGGCCTCGTTTTGGGTGCCATCGCCGCCATTGCCTACATGCGCACCGCCAAGCAGGGTAGTCTTCACGAGGCCGACGAAAAGATTCAGTCGGCACACGCGCAGGCAGAGTCCCTGATCGGTGATGCAAAGCGTCAGGCCGAGACCCTCAAAAAAGAGGCTCTGCTCGAGGCTAAGGAAGAGATCATCAAGAACAAGCAGGCCGCCGAGGCCGAGGACAAGCAGCGTAAGAGCGAGATTCGCACGCTCGAAAATCGCGTGATGCAGCGTGAGGAATCGCTCGATCGCCGCAATGATGCGCTCGATAAACGCGAGCATCAGTTGTCCAGCCAGGCTGGTCAGGTCGAGAAGCGCTCTCGCGAGCTTGAGGAGCTCTGCGCCAAGCAGACCTCTGAGCTTGAGCGTATTGCCGACCTTACGCGTGAGGACGCTCACAAGGAGCTGCTCGACAAGGTCCGCGGCGAGGTTACCCACGAGGCAGCCACTATCATCCGTGAGTCCGAGCAGCAGGTCCGCGCTGAGTGCCACAAGACCGCCCAGGAGATTCTCTCCCTGGCGATTCAGCGCTGTGCCGCCGACCATACCGCCGAGGTCACCGTCACTTCCGTGCATATTCCCTCCGATGACCTCAAAGGTCGCATCATCGGTCGCGAGGGTCGCAACATCCGCGCTCTTGAGGCTGCTACCGGCGTCGAGATCGTTGTAGATGACACGCCCGAGGCAATCGTAATCTCAGCGTTCGACCCCGTTCGCCGCGAGGTATGCCGCCTTGCTCTCCATCAGCTCGTAGCCGACGGACGTATCCACCCGGCACGCATCGAAGAGGTAGTGGCAAAGGTGAAGAAGCAGCTCGACAACGAGATTATCGAGACCGGTAAGCGCACAGCCATCGACCTCGGTATCCACGGCTTGCACCCAGAGCTTATCCGCATCGTCGGCAAGATGAAGTATCGTTCTTCTTATGGCCAGAACCTCCTGCAGCACGCTCGCGAGACAGCCAACCTCTGCGCCGTAATGGCAGCCGAACTGGGTCTGAACCCGAAGAAGGCAAAGCGCGCTGGCTTGCTCCACGATATCGGCAAGGTGCCCGACGAGGAGAGCGAGTTGCCGCACGCACTCTACGGCGCAAAGATCGCTGAGAAGTATAAGGAGAAGCCCGATATCTGCAACGCCATCGGTGCTCACCACGACGAGATGGAGATGAACACGCTGCTCGCTCCGATCGTTCAGGTCTGCGACGCTATCTCTGGCGCACGCCCAGGCGCACGCCGCGAGATTGTAGAGGCTTACATCAAGCGTCTCAACGACCTTGAGGCTATCGCCATGTCTTACCCTGGCGTAACAAAGACTTACGCCATCCAGGCTGGTCGCGAGCTCCGCGTAATCGTTGGCGCCGACAAGATGGACGACAAGGAGACAGAGAAGCTCTCAGGCGAGATAGCTAACAAGATTCAGACCGAGATGACATATCCGGGACAGGTGAAGATCACCGTCATCCGCGAGACTCGTTCTGTAGCTTACGCTAAATAACAAGTGTAAAAACTTAAAATTATCAATAGACTAATGTGCAAAGCCATGGCCCAGAAGTAGGCAATACGCCCTTTTTGGGGTATGGCTTTGTTCTTAAAAAAACTACAAATTATGGGAGAAGTTAAAACAACGGCGCTGAAGCAACGCACCAAAAGTAACATGAAAGATCTCTTTTTCATCGTTCTCGGCATCCTGTCGTATTCCGTTGGATATACGGCGTTCATCCTGCCCGAGAAGGTAGTTATGGGCGGTGCGTCTGGTATTGCAGCACTTGTTTTCTATGCAACCGAAATACCTACATGGATTTCGCTTGCCGTAATCAACTGTACGTTGTTGCTCATTGCCCTTAAGGAACTCAACCTGCAGTTCATCATACGCACCGTCACCGGTGTGGGCGTCCTGCTTTTCTTCGTCGGCATACTACAGCCGTTCTTCGAGGCATACCCGATCATCACGGCGGGCGAGGACAAGTTCATGCACGTGCTCATAGGTGGTGCGATGGGTGGTGCCGGCTTGGGTCTGGTCTTCTCGCATAATGGTTCTACCGGTGGCACCGATATCATCACCGTACTGCTCAACAAGTACTTCAACATGAGCTTCGGTCGCGCCATGCAGTTCGTTGACTGCACCATCATCTGCTCCTCTTACCTGCTCTTCCGCAGCGTGGAGACCATCGTCTACGGTATCGCCTTCACGCTCGTAGCCACCATCGTTTGCGACTATGTCATCAACGGTGCGCGCCAGACGGTGCAGTTCCTCATCATCTCGAAGAAGTATCAGGAGATTGCCGACGCCATCAATACCGATGTGCGCCGCGGCGTAACGCTCATCGAGGGCAAGGGCTGGTACAGCAAGAACAATGTAGATGTGCTCATCGTCCTCACGCGCAAGTACGAGTCGCAGGAGGTGTTCGCCGTAATCAAGGCGATTGACCCAGACGCCGTCGTTTCGCAGACATTCTGCCAGGGCGTCTTCGGCGAGGGCTTCGATAAGATTAAATAATGTTGAGGTGGTGAGATGTTGAGATGGTGAGGTGTTGATGTGTTGATGTGTTGACAATAGATAGTAGCGGAGGTCTCCGGCCTCCGCAGCAGTTGACGATGCTTTCATTAGTTTTGTCGCTTGCTGCGGAGGCCGGAGACCTCCGCTACTGTTTTATTCGCACTTAGTTTTCGTATTGCATTTCCAAAAACTACCAGCCTCGCAGAAACTTTTTCTAAAAAACGCTTGACTTCGCTTGCGCAACATTGTACCTTTGCGTCGATTTAACCAGCATACATAAACATAAAAACTCGGTACAATGGAAAACACAAACATCATCAACGCTGCCATCAAGGGCGGCAACATCCCACGCAACTGGCTCTACTGCTTCAACTCCGGCTGCCAGCACCACGAAGAGTGCATCCGCTTTCGCTCCACCATAGCCCTCAGCGGTTCGCGCACATGGGGCAACGCTGTCTATCCAGCCGCGCTGCACGCCGACGGTTCGTGCGAACACTTCAAGCAGCTCCGCATAGTGCGTCAGGCATGGGGCTTCAACCTTCTCTTCAAGGACGTCAAGCTGCACGATGCGCCCACGCTGCGTTCGCTCATGAAGGAGTATCTCGGCGGCAATACCATGTACTACCGCTACCATCATGGCGAGCGTCTGCTCTCGCCCGAACAGCAGGCGTGGATAAAGCGTCTCTTCGCCAGCTACTGCTACAGCGACGTCGACTTCGACAACTCGTGCGAAGAGCTCGACTTCCTGTAGTTTTTTTTACTCTTTAACCGTTATTCTCGCTATCCGGTACATCTGTTACCGGATAGCAAAACTATCATTACCGCATGGATGTTATCGCTTGCCCGCGCTGCGGTAACGCTATAGCCACACACACACATAAAACCAAACAACAACCATCGACCTAAGTCCCATCGACCGCATGATCAGCTTTCTCACCATGCGCTACGCCTTCCGCTACAACACCGTCTTGAGCTGCACAGAGTATCGTCCCGTTGCGCTGCCTGCCGACTGTTTCACTCCGCTCGACCCGCGCATGCTCCGTCGCATCATCCTTGAGGTGCAACGCGAGGGTATCGAGGTGAGTCCAAACGACATACGCAACTATATCGAGTCCGACTATGTGCGTCAGTTCGACCCCGTCGGCGACTATCTTGCCTCGTGCGAAGGCGCTTGGGACGGGCACGACCATATCGGCGACCTCGCCCGCACCGTGCCCACCGACGCACCGCTCTGGCACAAGTGGTTCAAGACGTGGCTGCTCGCCATGGTAAGCCAATGGCAGAACCAGCCTTCGCGACTCTACGGCAACAGCGTTGCGCCGCTGCTCATCTCGCCGCAGGGCTACCACAAGAGTACGTTTTGCCGTCGCCTGCTGCCCGACGTCCTGAAGTGGGGCTACACCGACAGCCTCACCCTTTCCGACCGCCGTCAGGTGATGCTCGCCATGTCGCAGCAGCTGCTCATCAACCTCGACGAGTTCAACCAGATTTCGCCGCGCGTGCAGCAGGGCTTTCTGAAGAACATCATACAGCTGCCCTCGATAAAGGCGAAACGGCCTTATGGCACACGCATCGAGGAACTGCCGCGCAAGGCGTCGTTCATCGCCACGAGCAACATGACCGACATCCTCGCCGACCCGTCGGGCAACCGTCGCTTCATCGGTATCGAGCTGACGGCACCCATCGACACCACCCGTGTGCCCAACCATCGCCAGCTCTTCGCCCAGGCGCTGCAGCTCTTGCGCAACGGACGTCGCTGCTGGTTCGACAAGGCGGAGACCGAGCAGATAATGCTCTGGAACCGCCGCTACGAGGTGCAGGAACCTGCCGAACAGTATTTCGACCTCTGCTTCGCGATAGCGCAGGATCCGCTCGACGAGAATGCCGAGTGGATGTCGGCGGCGGAAATCTTCGATGTCATAAAGCGTAAGGTGGGTGCCTCGCTGAAGGTGAACAGTCTGATTTCGTTCGGGCGAAAGCTGGCCAACCTGCAGGGTATGCGCCGCCGCAAGTGCGAAACCGGCGCGCGCTACCTCGTTGTGCGTCGAGATGCGTAGGCTGCCATGTCTTATGCCTGGTAGATGAACTGGTAGATAGGCTGATAGATACTGCTGTTCGGGGCTGTATCTGTCAGCCTTTATGTCGCTGATAATGAGCGGTGTACGGGCGATGCTGGTAGATATGACACTTTTTTATAATAAAAGTCCTCGGTCATTAGGATTTCTCCGTGTCGTACGGAAAAGAGAATTCCTAATAACCGCTTTGAGTTAAAAGAATCTGTTTTTACCCGATTGCGTTTAACCTTGTTCAAGTATTTTCTTATCCGTCAGAAAATCCAACAGTCCAACAGTCAACACTCCGAGTTCGTCCTCCTTGCGATGAATGTCATCACCAACAATGACAATCTTACGAAAGTGGTCATTGATTGACAATAATGGGCGACGTTCTTGCTGTTCCTTTTCTGGCGTAGGCATGTGAAAAGCCGACTGGATATACACTCTGTATGGAGGGCGGTTCACCACAAAGTCTACCTCCAACTGTTTTCTGACAAACTTACCGTTCTCATCCTTGCCACCAAGTTCAACCAATCCTACGTCCACATTATATCCTCGACTGCGAAACTCATTATAGATAATGTTTTCCATAATGTGTGTTTCCTCTTGTTGGCGATAGTTGAGAATGGCAGCACGTATGCCGATGTCTGCGAAGTAGTATTTCGTCTCGGTACCAATATATTTTCTTCCTTTCACATCATAGCGTAAGGCTTCTTCTATCAAGAAAGAGTCTTTCAGATAGTCAATGTATTGTTTTATAGTGTCTCTTTTTATGGTTACCCCTTGTGAAGATTGAAAGGTATTGGCTATTCTCGTTGGATTGGTTGACGAACCAATGCCCGAGGCTATTACACGCACCAATTCCTTCATTCCTTCAGGATTACGCAGATGGTTGCGCTCAATTACGTCACGCAGATAGGTAGTTTCATACAGACCACGCAAATAGTCTGTTTTCTTTTCTTCCGTTTCAAGCAAAGCCACCTGTGGCAGTCCTCCAAAAGTATAGTAATCCAACCAAGCTTTGCGTATATCTCCACCAATACCACTAAAGTATTCGTCAAAGGTGAGAGGCCAGATGCGTATCTCGTCACCTCTGCCTCGGAACTCAGTCACAACATCACTTGACAGGAAGCGAGAGTTTGAGCCTGACACATACACATCTACATTCCGCATGTGTGTCAAGCTAAGAATAACCTCCACAAATTCTTCTACCAACTGTACCTCGTCCAAGACTATATAATAAGGATTGCCATCATCCATAACCTTTGAATCTATATAGTCGAGCAAGGCATCAGGCTTTCTCAACCGCCTGTTTCGGAAATCATCAAGTTGAATTTCGATGATGTGATTATCAGTCACACCATGTTCCAACAGCCAGTTATGCCAGATATCAAACAGCAGGAAAGACTTCCCACATCGTCTGACACCTGTTATTATCTTCACAAGACCATTCCCACGTCCTGCAATAAGTTCATCCAAATATTTCTTACGTTCAAATATCATATTAGAGTGCTTTTTTTGATATTGGTATCATATTTTACTCCGCAAAATTAACGGTTTTATCCCAAAAGCCAGCACAATCAATGAAAAAACTGCGTTTATCAAGTAAAAAACAGTAAAACATAGCATCGTAAACTACACAAAAATGCTTTTTAGAACAAAGGGTATGACATGTAATCACACCCTACGTTCAAGGGAGTCGTTTCAACCGTACAATTCCATATGGTCACTTTTCTACCGTTTAGAGCGTATAACATTGATAATCAACTGATAACAGATACCGTTTTTGTATAAACCTTCCCTCCCATATCAAGCCTGACATCATTCAACGTTTTGGCAAAAAGTCTTTTAATTTTAAATAATGATAGTAATAGAATCCAAGCGCAGGAAGCGCGAAAATATACTAAAGGAATATCCTAATGTGGTGATTGCTGATGTCACAAGCCAAGCTACAGACGGATTGGTGAGGTTAAGTCCGTTCTACCCACACGGTGGTATCCCCGTCCCATTCAGCAAGGGCTACACCGAAATCTATCTGTCTTTTGAAAACAATAATCGATTTTCTTTGTGGTATGTAAAAGTATTAGTACTTTTGAAACATTGATTTTATGAAGTATCATTACGACTAATAATTAATAAACTTATGAAATACCGTCTTATATCGAAATATCTGGCTGCCATTTGGAAACCGAAGGAAGAAAAAGTGTGGAGTACGGAGGTCACAGACGAAAAATGTAATACTCTCGTAAAGGATGAGTTTGGTGCAATATATAGTAGGTATTGGAAGAAATTGCTTAGTGCGCCAAGGAGCTTGAGTGGTGAATATTCAATTAGGAAAGGAGTAAAAGTTATTGGGAATTCGGCTTTTAGCCGTTGCTACTTTCTCACCAGCATAAATATCCCAAATAGTGTCACAACGATTGGAAACGGTGCTTTTGCGGAGTGCAACTCTCTCACCAGTATAAATATCCCCAATAGTGTCACAACAATTGGAGACGGTGCTTTTGACAACTGTTCTTGTCTAACTAGCATCAATATTCCAAATAGTGTTACTTGTATTGAAAAAGGTGCTTTTTGGGGATGTGGATCACTCGTTAACATCATTATTCCCAATAGTGTGACAACAATTGAGAGTGGTGCTTTTGGTGGATGCAATAACATTCTATCCCAAATCAAATCCGATATAATCCAACGTTTTGGCGAAGAAGTATTTGAATCATGATTGTAATAGAATCCAGGCGCCGAAAGCGCGAAAACACGCTGAATAATATGCAGAAAAGCCGTTGCTATTATATCCGAAAAATGCAAACTTTGCAGCGTCAATAAAAACATTTACTTAAACCATACAATATGAAAGCATTAATATCTTTTCTGATATTCATAATCAGCTCGCTTTGCTGCTATAGTCAGTCTTCCGTGACGGGTGCGCAGCAGACTGTCGCGGCGCAGCGTGCGTCTTTCAATGATATCATTAGCATTGGTGAGCTGATAAAGAGTGTGAAAGAGGGCAGCGTTGGTATTAAGAAAATAGCGGAAAGGAGCGGCTATACGTTTCGCGGTCGCTATCACGACCCTGAGTTGAACGACTTCTATTATGAGGATGTGTACTATAAGAATTGTATGGTGGCGGCAGACGGCAGTCCGATTAAATATGGTAAGGGTAACTCTTCTGTGCTGATAGCAGGAAGCGTTGGCTTCGGACCTTTCGTCTCGATCCGTGTCTACAACAAACGTGCCTATAACTACATAAAATCGGAACTAAGGAACAAGTTTCATTTCAAAACCGCAGAGGTCGATGGCAAGTGGACAACGCTGAAGAAAGGGAATGTGATTGTTGACGTCTCCTTGGATGGCAATGCCTATTGTTTCACTATTTATACTAAATAGACGTTGGTTAAAAGTTGGCGTGAACTGATCTGGGACCGAGTTAGGACTAAGCTTACGCTGGCAGATACCACTCTGCGGCTGGGAGATAGGCTGGCAGATATCGCTTTCGGGAGCGTATCCGCCAGCCTTTATCGTACTTATACTGTGCGGGTTACGGCGATGCTGGGAGATATGGAGGATTTTTTCACGTACTGAGGTGTTATAGGAAGAGATGATGATATTAGGATTAATTCTTTCAATTCACAGAAATTAGTCTATCACTCACCGTATACCATAAAATTAACTTTTAATAAATAATAACGGATAAACATTTTCATTTTTTATTATTACTTTTGCCAACAAATAAAAACAACAAAAAAAGAAGAACACTTTTTACACGCTAATAGAGTTTTAAAGACATTATGAAGATAGGATTGTTTATTCCATGTTACGTCGATGCATTGTATCCGGAAGTGGGAGTAGCTACGTACAAGCTCCTGACAAGCCTCGGACTCGACGTCACCTACCCTCTCAAGCAGACTTGCTGCGGACAACCTATGGCAAACGCCGGCTTTGAAAAGATGGCTACGGACATCTCACGCCACTTCGACGACCTCTTCAAGGAGTTCGACTACGTGGTTGCACCGTCGGCATCGTGCGCGGCTTTTGTCAAGCTTTATCATCCACGACTTGCCACGGGCAATCACGAATGCCTCACGTCAAAGAAGATTATGGACGTGGTGGAGTTTCTGCACGACGTCGTGAAACCAACAAGCCTCAAGGCTCACTTCCCGCACATAGTCAGCGTACATAACTCGTGTCACGGCGTACGCGAACTGGGATTGTCGTCGCCCTCAGAAAGACAGGTGCCACAGTTCAACAAGATTATCGACCTGCTTAAACTCGTGGACGGCATCACCATCCGTGAGCCGGAGAGAAAAGACGAGTGCTGCGGATTCGGAGGAATGTTCTCCGTAGAAGAGCCTGACGTGTCGAAACGCATGGGAGAGGACAAGATAGAACGTCACATGGCTACGGGAGCGGAATACATCACTGGTCCCGACTCATCATGCCTTATGCACATGCAGGGCATTGCAAAGAAACAAGCCTATAAAATTCATACACGTGGTAGAGATATTAGCAGCAGGACTATGAGCACAATACATTCAGAAGCGGCACGACGCTTCAACGACAACAGAGCAAAGACCACATGGCACGACGCCACCTTCTGGTCGTTAAGACAAAAACGCGACAACATGGCGTCAGGGTTGCCAGAATGGGAGGAGCTGCGCGAACATGCCAGCCAGATAAAGCAGCACACCATAACGCACTTGGCAGACTATCTGGAGGAGTTCAGCACGCAACTGGAGAGCCGTGGCGTCATTGTGCATTGGGCTAAAGACGCCGATGACTTTAACAACATCGTGCTCGACATACTGCAGAGTCGCGGCGTGAAGAAGATGGTGAAGAGCAAGTCGATGCTTACCGAGGAGTGTGCCATGAACCCATTCCTTGAGAGTCACGGCATCGACGTCGTGGAGACCGATCTTGGCGAACGCATCCTGCAACTGCTACATCAGAAACCGAGCCACATCGTAATGCCTGCCATACACCTAAAACGAGAAGAGGTGGGACAGATGTTCGAGGAGAAAGGCATCAGCACAGAGAAAGGCAATTACGACCCGACATACCTTACGCAATGCGCACGCAAGCATCTGCGCAACCAGTTTATGGAAGCAGGAGCAGGAATGACAGGATGCAATTTCGGCGTGGCAAAGACCGGCGATATCGTGGTTTGCACCAACGAGGGCAACGCCGACATGTCAACATCAATGCCCAAGCTACATCTCGTGGCAATGGGAATAGAGAAGATTGTGCCCGACTACAAGTCGCTCGCCGTATTCCAGCGACTGCTCTGCCGCTCTGCTACCGGACAGCCCACAACGGCCTACACCTCACACTTCCGCCAGGCAAGACCGGGAGCGGAGATGCACGTCATCCTCGTGGACAACGGACGAAGCGACATCCTTGCCAACGACGAGCATTGGGAAACGCTGAAGTGCATTCGCTGCGGAGCCTGCATGAACACCTGCCCCGTATACCGCCGCTCGGGTGGCTACTCATACACCTACTTCATCCCCGGACCTATTGGCATCAACCTTGGTATGCTGCACGATGCGTCACGCTACAGCGACAATGTCAGCGCTTGCACGCTCTGCCTCTCATGCGACAACGTATGCCCGGCTAAGGTGAACCCCGGTTCGCAGGTCTATAAGTGGAGACAGAAGCTCGACTCGCTGCACAAGGCGGACACGATGAAGAAGTGCATGTCAAAGGGAATGGAAGAGCTCTTCAACCATCCCCTACTCTATTCTTCAGCCTTGCGACTGGCTCCTCTTGCCAACCTCATACCTGACAACCTTACGCACATACGCTCACTCAATCCGTGGGGCGTGGGACACGCAATGCCGAAATTTGCGAACGAGTCGTTCCAGACAATGTGGAAGAAAGGAAAACTGAACCAAAACGAACAGAAAGAACAATGACATACAAAGACGAACTATTGGAGAAGTTGCGACGCAACACACATGAACAGTATCCGATGCCCGACACACCGATAGACGGCATATCGTACAACGACACGGTGAAGCAGTTTGTGGATATGAGCATGTCGGTGGGCAGCAAGGTGGTGATGGCTAAGCCAAACGAAAAGCTCGACAACATCGTAAGAAACGCCTATCCGGAGGCAAAGACCATCGCCTCTAACATCGCCGAACTTACCATCGCCACCATCAATCCCGACACCGTGGCAGAGGCGCAGGACCTTAACGGCACCGATGTAGGAGTGGTGTACGGACAGATTGGAGTGGCGGAGAATGGTTGCGTCTGGATTCCGCAGGACATGAAGGAGAAAGCAGTATGCTTCATCAGCGAATATCTGGTCATCGTCCTCCCGAAGAGCGGCATCGTGAACAACATGCACGAGGCATACGACCGCATCTGCATGCCAGAAACCGGACTCGGCACATTCATCTCTGGACCATCAAAGACTGCCGACATAGAGCAGGCGCTGGTAATGGGAGCGCAAGCTGCACGCGGCGTGACAGTGGTAATAAGAGAAGAATAATGAGGATGTAAGAAGACGAACAAGATTTACATTCTGCAGTATATAACTTACATTCC
>OMDC01000890.1_pt1 | contig 11853 bp, 10 predicted proteins | sample 1674201 | NCBI WGS metagenome assembly OMDC01 (sample SAMEA103958152, study PRJEB25191) | human gut metagenome | biome: human-associated habitat [ENVO:00009003]; feature: intestine environment [ENVO:2100002]; material: feces | place: Germany | collected 2013/2015 | reverse complement strand
AAGCAGTTCAGCATCACCGAGTACGTCAAGACCGCGACGGAGATCGTGGCAAACATGATCGAAAGCCTGTAACAGGCAAAATAAAAGCGGCCATCTGAGAAACAGGTGGTCGCTTTTTGTTTTGCACCAATACTTTTGGGGCAGCCTGTAGAGGGCGGCCAGCCCTCTGGCCGCCGCGGAGGGGTCAAGACCCCTGCCTGCAAATCGGCCCATAAAGGGGCATCCCGCGTAAACCTCCGGGCCGGGCATGCCCGGCCCCTACGGCTCTACTGCCTTAAAAATATGCCTTGATCTGGAACTTATCTGCCGGGGCGGTGTCCTCGATTTTCAGATGCTCATGGTTAAAGTCAAACTTTACACTCTTGCAGTCGTCGGTGTTGCGGGTCAGGCGCAGCAGCTGGTCCACTCGCTTTTGCTCCTCCTTCGTGTAGAACAGGTAGCTCGCGCCCTGCTTGCGGGCGCGGCCCGTGCGGCCAATGCGGTGCACGTAGCTCTCCGAGTCCTGCGGCAGCGAGTAGTTGATGACGTGGGTCAGGTTGCCCACGTCGATGCCCCGGGCGGCCACGTCGGTAGCCACCAGGATATTGATCGTGCGGTCGCGGAATTTGCGGAGTATCTTCTCGCGCTGCGCCTGCGACACGTCGCCGTGCAGCACCTCGGCTGCGTAGCCGCGCGCCGTCAGGCGCGAGGCGGTTTCGTCGGCGCCGATCTTGGTGCGGGCGAAGATGATGCCGTAGAATTCGGGTTCGACGTCGATGATGCGGGTCAGGGCGTCGAACTTGTCGGCCTCGCGTACCTCGAAATAGATTTGTTCCGTGAGGTCGGCCGTGATTTGCTTGTGTTCCACGCGCACGATCTCCGTGTCGCGCATGTAGGTTTTCGAAAGCCGGATGATGCGCTCGGGCATCGTGGCCGAGAAGAGCAGCACGCGCCGCTCGTCGCTGGTGTGGCTCATGATCTCTTCGACGTCCTCGACGAAGCCCATGTTGAGCATCTCGTCGGCTTCGTCGAGCACGAGGTAACGGACGTTTTCCAGTTTCATCGTGCCGCGGCGGATGTGGTCGAGCACGCGCCCCGGTGTCCCGACGACGATGTCGATGCCTTTGGCAAGGCGCCGCAGCTGTTCGCTCATCGCCGCACCGCCGTAGATGGCCGTGATCGAGAGCCGTTTTTCGCGGTTGTAGGAGAGCAGTTCTTCGGCCGCCTGGAGTGCGAGTTCGCGTGTCGGTACGAGGATGATGGCCTGTATCGGCCCGCGGGCGGGTTCGAGGGTCTGGAGTATCGGCAGTCCGTAGGCCGCGGTTTTGCCCGTGCCGGTCTGCGATTGCGCGATGATGTCGTTGGGTTTTGTGAGCAGGTGGGGGATGGTGAGCTTCTGGATTGCGGTGGGCGTCTCGAATCCCTTGGCGCGGACTGCGGCGAGCATCTGCTCGGAAAGCCCCAGGGCGCTGAAATCGTCTGTAATGGTCATGTGCATGTTTTATTCGGCACAAAGGTACGATAAAAAGCCGAAAAATGTGTAAAACGTGAAAAAACCGTGATTTACAACCCGTGTTTTGGTTCGGGGACATGCCGTTTGCCGCGGTTTGCAGGGACGGCGGTTCGCCCGTTTCAAATATTTTTGTTATATTTGCCCGAATTTTTAATCTAAATAGGATGGCATACAATTTATTGAAAGGCAAGAAGGGCCTTATTTTCGGAGCACTCAACGAGCAGTCGATCGCATGGAAAGTGGCGGAACGCGCCGTTGAAGAAGGGGCCGAAATCGTCCTTACGAATACTGCCGTATCTATTCGCATGGGTACAATCGGCCGGCTGGCTGAAAAATGCAATACGATCGTCGTCCCGGCCGACGCTACGAGCGTCGAAGACCTGGAAAACCTAATCGACAAGACGATGGAACATTTCGGGGGCAAGTTCGACTTCATGCTCCACTCGATCGGCATGTCGCCCAACGTCCGCAAGGGGCGCACCTACGACGACCTGGATTACGATTACCTCTCCAAGACGCTCGACATTTCGGCGATCTCGTTCCACAAGGCGATCCAGGTGGCCCGCAAGAAGGACGCCATCAACGACTGGGGGTCGATCGTGGCGCTCTCGTATATCGCGGCACAGCGTACGCTCTACGGTTATAACGACATGGCCGATGCCAAGGCGTTGCTGGAGTCGATCGCCCGCAGTTTCGGGTATATCTACGGCCGTGAGAAGCACGTGCGCATCAACACCGTGTCGCAGTCGCCGACGCCGACCACGGCCGGAAGCGGCGTGCTGGGGATGGGCGACCTGATGAATTTCGCCGAGAACATGTCGCCGCTGGGCAATGCCTCGGCTACCGACTGCGCGGACTATGTGCTGACGCTTTTCTCGGATCTTACGCGCAAAGTGACGATGCAGAACCTCTACCATGACGGCGGTTTCGCGTCGATGGGTATGAGCCGCCGCGCCATGAAGACCTACGAAAAGGGGATGCGTTTCGAGGACGTGCACCAGAACCAGTACCCGTTCGGCGAGAACGCGGAATAGCTGGCGGAGATGCTTGAATAAAAGGGAAAGCCTGAAAAGGCTTTCCCTTTTATCAATATGTGGGAAATCATTGTTCGTGCCGGTTTAAAATATATCTCCCGTGCTGTTGGCGTACTGGATGATCTCGAAATTGTGTACGGCTTGCGCCGGAGCCGCGAAATAGTCGCTTTCGCCCGAAAGCCGGTAGACGCCCCTTTGGATGTCGACGGCCTCGATATGCAGCGAGTCGTACTTGTAGGAGTGCAGCGAATCGGCCCTGTGGTAGTGGAGCAATATGCCGCCCTGGGGAAGCATTGTTGCCGTCCTGATTTTCCGGGGATAGGGCCCGTCCATATAGAGATCTGTTTTGACGCTGTCAGCAATGTGGAACGAAATGTGCCATGACCAGTCGTCATCGAGGTAATAATCACCCTTGTATTCCTTCAGATTGACCCAATAGCCGTTGAAATTCCGGATTTCCGGGGCGATGTATTCAGATTTTACAGAGTCGGGCAGCATCTGGTCATAAAAATCGCGATAGCTTGGGTCGTTTAAATAAGACATGTAGACCGAATCGAGGTAACGGCTCTCGAAGAACCTGTGGGCGGGACTGTTCCGGTTGTGGGTGATAAACCGGTATTCGCGGTAGAGTTCCTTTCCTTCCGCCTTGCGGTAATGAGTTTCGATAACGGTTATCGAGTCGGCCGGGTTGAAGTTGGAAAATTCGGAGAAGAACAGTTTGCCGCCGAGCTGGCGGCGAACCGTATCTTCTACCGAGACGGGGCAGGTCTGCCGGCCTGCGTCTTTTGCCGTGGCGGGGCGGTCTGTCGGTTGCGGACTTTGGGCTGCCGGGGGCGTGGCCTGCAGTTCTGCAGTTGCTTTTCCCGGACGGGAACCGCAACTGCAGAATACAAGCGGGAGTAATATTATACTATATTTCATACGGTCGGAGGCAGTCGGTATTAGTATTGGTGGTCGTCCCCGCGGATCTCTTCGCGGGTGATCGGCTTGCGGTTCATCGCCCGCCATGCGTACCAGATGTAGGCTGCGACGAAGGGGATCAGCAGCGAGACGATCGACATCACCTTGAGCGTGAAGAGGCTCGACGAGGAGTTGTAAATCGTCAGCGACGACTGCATGTCGGCCAGCGACGGGTAATAGGCCGTTTCGTTCCATCCGGCGCAGAGCAGCAGCGCCAGTACCGTCAGTACCGTACCCGCACCGCCGAACCAGATGGCGTTGCGCCGGCCGCGCCAGCCCAGTCCGATGCTCCACAGTACCGCCACCACGCCGAGGAGCAGCACCACGGCGAGGTAAGGCATCTCGATGAAGTTATGCAGGTACTTGTACGGCTCGATGGAGATCCGGCCTGCGGCATCGACCGCCCGGCCGTCGGCGAAGAGCAGCATGCCGAGCCACGCTACGAAGAAGAGCACGAAACAGACTGCTGCGGGGATCATCCGCTGGCGGGCACGTTCGAGGATGGTCTTGTCGTCGATGTTATTCATGAAATACTGGCAGGCCAGCGTTGCGGCGAGGAATGTCACGGCAATGCCCAGAAAGACGTTCGAGACATCCGTAAGCGCTTCCAGTCCGTGCCACGGGGTTGTCCACTGCGAGATCACCGTTGCGCTGCCGCTTCCGGCGCCGTTGGCCAGGTTGAGGCGGTCGACCGTAAAGTTCGCGCCCGTGAAAAGTGTTCCGACGGCCGTGCCCAGCAGCAGCGGGCCGGCGATGCCGTTGATCATCAGAAATACGTTGAATGTCTTTTCGCCGAAGACGTTGCCCGGTTTGCGGCGGTATTCGTAGGCCACGGCCTGGATGACGAAGACCAGCAGGATCGCCATCCATACATAGAACGCGCCGCCGAACGACGTGGAGTAGAACAACGGGAACGAGGCGAAGAATGCGCCGCCGAAGGTTACGAGCGTCGTGAAGGTGAATTCCCATTTGCGGCCCAGCGAGTTGACCAGCATGTTACGTTCCTCTTCGGTCTTGCCGATGTCGTAGAGCAGCCCCTGCCCGCCCTGTACGAAGAGCAGGAATACAAGCAGTGCCCCCAGCAGGGAGATAATCAGCCACCAATAGTGTTGCAAAAGTACCAGGGTATCCATAGTCGTTTACTGTTTTTCGTTTTCGGGCCCGATTTTGATCTGGCGGAACATGATGCTCAGCTCGGCGATCAGCAGCGCCGTGAAGAGCGCGAGGAAGATGAAGAAGGTGGCCGATACCGACCCGGGGCCGATCTTCGAGGCCGCGATGCCCACGGGCATCAGATCCTGGATGGCCCACGGCTGGCGTCCGACCTCGGCCAGCACCCAGCCGGCCTGCGAAGCGAGGTAGGCCAGCGGGATCGACCATACGGCGACCCGCAGCAACCATCGCTTGTCCGCCAGTTTGTCCTTGCGGTTGAGCCACCAGATGACGCCCAGCAGCAGGATGAAGAAGCACCCGGCACCGACCATCACACGGAACGAGTAGAAGAGCAGCGGTACGTTGGGGACGATCTGCTGCGGGGTGTCGAGGTAGCCGTACCCGAAATAGGCGAAATATTCGCGCAGGAACTCCTCGCCTTCGGGCTTCGAGGGGTCGAACTTGGCGGTGATTTGGTCGATCGCCGCCTGGTCGCCGGCCTCGAGTGCCGCCCGGTAACGGGCCAGTTCACCCACGGCGACGCGGCCCCGCTCCATCTTCTCCGCGGCCGACATCACGCCGTATTTCTCGTTGCCGTTCACCAGGTCGTTGATGCCCGCCACATAGGCGTCGGCGTCGCGGAAACTCATGATCGAGAGCAGTTTCGGGATGTCGATCTTGAAATAGAATGCGTCCTCGTTCGAGGTGCGTTCCGCCTCCGGCCTCACGATGCCGATGGCCGTCAGGGGCGCACCCTGCTGCCCGTCGTAGAGTGCCTCCATGGCTGCGAGTTTCATCGGCTGCACGCGGGCGATGACGGCGCCCGACTTGTCGCCCGTCATCGCCGTGACGAGCGCGAATACGAAGCCGAAAGCCGAGGCGATGGCGATGCTCTTGCAGGCCATCTTCTGTTCGCGGTGCCGGAGCAGATACCAGGCGCTGACGCCCACGACGAACAGTGCCGCCAGCACGAACGACGAGGTGTGGAAGAACTTGTTCATCGCCACGGGCGAGAAGAGTACCTGCCAGAACGAGATCATTTCGTTGCGTACGGTTTCGAGGTTGAACGTACATCCCACGGGGTGCTGCATCCAGGCGTTGGCGACCAGGATCCACAGTGCCGAGAGGTTCGCGCCGATGGCCGTGAGCCATGTCGCCGTGAGGTGGAAGCCTTTCGAGACCTTGTTCCAGCCGAAGAACATGATGGCGATGAAGGTGCTCTCCATGAAGAAGGCCATGATGCCTTCGACGGCCAGCGGGGCACCGAAGATGTCGCCCACGAAATGCGAGTAGTTCGACCAGTTGGTGCCGAACTCGAATTCGAGGATGATGCCCGTTGCCACGCCGATGGCGAAGTTGATGCCGAACAGGCGCATCCAGAATTTGGTCGTGCGCTTCCAGAACTCATCACCCGTGCGGACGTAAAGGGTCTCCATGATGGCGATGATGAACCCCAGCCCCAGCGTGAGCGGGACGAAAAGCCAGTGGTAAATGGCCGTCATGGCGAATTGCGCACGCGACCAGTCGACTGTTTGTAGATAATCAGATAACATAAGCGATGGTTATTTGTCGGGGGTTAGTTCTTTCATGACCGAACGGCTGCGCTCTTCGGGGCTCTGCCCGGCCAGGAAATCGGGAAAAAAGAATACCTTGAGGATTGCGAACAGGATGAACAGCTTGACCAGGATGATGGCCCACAGGGTTTTGCCTACTGTCATGCTCCGGAACCCGTCGAGGTAGAACCGGAAGATCTTTTTGATTGTTTGTGCCGCCATATCCGTCGCTATCTTTTACCAAAAATAGATAAAATTTCGGAAATAAAAAACAATGCGCCCGGAAAAGTTGCACGCGCATATCTTCCGGCCGGAAATGGTTATCCCCGGTGCCGGGCGTGCGGATATGTGGTAAGTTTTTCGTATTTTTGCCGTCCGTATGGTTAATGGGAATCCGGAAATGAAAGAATATGCGGCCAAACAGCCTTCGCCGTGGGTGTCGGTGTTGCCGCTGGCGGTGCTGACGCTGCTGCTTTACGTGGTCATCCGCTGTTTCGGCGGGGACGCGATCAACGGCGGCAGCCAGATCGCACTGTTGTCGGCCACGTCGGTCTGCGTCATGCTGGCCATCGGCATTTACCGCTGCAAGTGGGCGGTCTTGGAAGAGGCGATCATCGACAACATCCGGGCTTCGGCTTCGGCAATCATCATCCTGCTGCTGATCGGCGCCATAGCCGGGTCGTGGATGGTGAGCGGCGTGGTGCCGACGATGATCTATTACGGGCTGAAGATCCTGCACCCCTCGTTCTTCCTGGTTGCCTCGTGCGTCATCTGCGCGGGCGTTTCGCTGATGACCGGCAGTTCGTGGACGACGATCGCCACGATCGGCGTGGCGCTGATGGGCACCGGGCAGGCCATGGGTTTCCCCGAAGGGTGGATCGCGGGCGCGATCATCTCCGGCGCTTATTTCGGCGACAAGCTCTCGCTCCTGTCCGATACCACGGTGCTTGCCTCGTCGACCGTCGGGGTGCCGATTTTCACGCACATCCGTTACATGTTGTATACGACCGTCCCGTCGTTCGTCATCGCGCTGGCGGTTTTCGTCATCGCGGGGCTGACGCTCGACCATACGGGCGGCACGCATGCCGGGATGTATGCCGAGTCATTGCGCGGGACGTTCCGCATCACGCCCTGGTTGCTGGCGGTGCCCGTGGCGACGGGCGTGCTGATCGTGCGCAAACTCCCGGCCATCGTGACGCTCTTCTGCGCCGCGGTTTTCGCCTGCATAGCCATGCTGCTGGCGCAGCCCGAACTGGTGGCGAAGGTGGCCGGAGTCGGAGGGCTGGATTTCATGTCGGGGTTCAAGGGCGTGCTGATGAGCTGCTTCGGCCCGACGGCGATCCCTACCGGAAGCCCGCAGCTGGACGAGCTGGTTGCTACGCGCGGCATGGCGGGCATGCTCAATACCGTATGGCTCATCATCTGCGCCATGTGCTTCGGCGGCGTGATGACCGGCAGCGGGATGCTGGGGGCGCTGACCTCCGTTTTCCTGCGTTTCGTGCGCCGTGCCTTTTCGGCCGTGGCCTCGACCGTCGGCGCGGGCATCTTCTTCAACCTCTGCACCGCCGACCAGTATATCTCGATCATCCTTTCGGGGCGCCTTTTCCGGGAACTTTATGCGGAGCGGGGGCTCGAACCGCGGCTGTTGAGCCGCTCGGTCGAGGATTCGGCCACGGTCTGCTCCGTGCTGGTGCCGTGGAACTCGTGCGGCATGACGCAGGCCACCGTGCTGGGTGTTTCCACATTCGTCTACATGCCTTACTGTATTTTCAATATTGTCAGTCCCCTGATGTCGCTGATGGTGGCGGCCATCGGGTGGAAGATCAAAAGAGCCGCAGGTACTGCGGCGCATCCGCATTAATATGGAATATAAGATGGATACCGGACTTGTGATATTCGACCTCGACGGCACGCTGCTCAATACGATCGGCGACCTGGCTGTCGCATGCAATGCCGTGCTGGCCATGCGCGGCCTGCCGCAGCATACCTATGACGAATACTGCCATTTCGTGGGCAACGGCATCATGCGGCTCGTGGAGCGGGCGTTGCCCGAAGAGCTCCGCACGCCTTATACGGTCGCGGCCGTGCGCGCGGATTTCGTGAAATATTATACCGAGCATATCGACGTTTATACGAAACCCTACGAAGGAATTCCGGAACTGGTTGCGGAGATCGCGCGGCGAGGTATCCGTATCGCCGTGGCATCCAACAAGTTCCAGGCTGGAACGGAAAAACTGATCCGGTTGTTTTTCCCCGGTGTCGAATTCGCCGCGGTCTTCGGCCAGCGCGAGGGCGTGCCGCTCAAGCCCGACCCCGCGGTGGTGGGGGAGATACTTGCGCTTACGGGCGTGGCGAAGGAGCGGGTGCTCTATGTCGGCGACTCGGGCGTGGACATGCAGACAGCCGCGGCCGCCGGTGTTCGCTCGGTCGGGGTGACGTGGGGGTTTCGTGAGCGCACTGAGCTCGAGGAGGCCGGGGCGCGGCACATCGTCGACAATCCGGCCAAGATATTGGAGTTGTTATAGTCCGGGTGCCGCGGTTGTCCGGCAGTCCGGATCCTTTTGCGGATTCTTCTCAATTTATGCCGAATATGTGAATATTCCCAGAAAATTGCATGATTCCGGGAAAAAAGACATATATTTGTTCCCGAATAGTAACATATGGCGAAGAACAACAATACCGAGCGTGACCGGGATGTTACCGAACAGCGTATGCTGAAAGCGGTGGGCGAGATGATCCGCAGGGATGGTTTCGAGAAACTCGGGGTCAATGCCGTCGCGGCGCATTGCGGAGTCTCGAAAATACTTATCTACCGCTATTTCGGTTCGCTGGACGGACTGCTGGCCGCCTATATCCGGCAGCACGATTTCTGGATCAATTTTCCGCTCGACATTCCCGGCCGCGCGCATTTGCCCGAATTTCTGAAAAAGACGTTCCGCACGATGATCGGGCGTTTGCACGGCGACCCTACGCTTAGGCGCCTGTACCGCTGGGAGTTGTCCTCGAAGAACGAACTCGTGGCGGCGCTCCGCAGGCAGCGCGAGCAGGCCGGGCTGGAGTTGATCGCCCGGGTGTCGCGGAAAACCGGGCTGCCCGAGTCGGAGGTGGCCGTGCTGGCTACTTTCCTGACGGCTTCGGTGACCTACCTTGTGCTGTTGGAGGAATATTGCCCGGTTTACAACGGGATTCCGATCGGAGAGGCTGCCGGCTGGGAGCAGATCGTCCTCGGGATAGACCTGCTGATCGACAAGACTTTTAAGGAATGACCGGCCCGCGGCCCGGGAAAGAGTGTGTATTTTTTTTACAACAAATGTTACCAATAGGTAACAAAATGGAAACCAAAAACAATGAGAAAGATGGCAATGGCATGGATTTTACCGTTCGTATTGCTTGGTTCCTGCGATAAGAAGTTGGTCGAATACGAAAAGGGAAGCGTGGAAATTGTCGTGGAACGGGGCGACGCATGGCTGCATGATTTTCCCCTGTTCCTGGGGATTAAAAGGAAGAACCCGCCGCAGATCGCGGTCTGGATCGAAGATGCGCAGGGGCGCTACCTCTCCACGGTTTATGCGAGTTCCAAAATCGCCACCCAGTCCTGGCTGGCGGCGGGCGGAAACCGCCGCAGGGAGGCGCTGCCTCACTGGTGCCATAGCCGGGGTGTGCAATATGCCGACGGGCTTTACCTGCCGACGAAAAGCGAACCGCTGGCGGACGGCATATCGGGTGCCACGCCGCGCGGCAGTTTCGACCTGAAGCTCTCGCCCGAGGCGGGGCTCGATCGGTTCGTCGTAAAGGTCGAGGTGAACCATTCGACCGATTTCAACGAAACCTATCCCGAATCGGCCAAGGAGGGGGAGCCCGGTTACTCGGGCGGGCGGCACGGGAGCGGCCAGCCGGCCGTGGTCTATGCCGCCGACGTCGACCTGTCGTCGGGCAGCGAGGAGTTCGAAGCCGTGCTGGTCGGCCACAGCAGTCCCGACGGAAGTTCGGGCGGGATAGACCCCGATATTTCGGGGCTCACTTCAGCGCTCCGGATCGTGGAACGCATTACGATCCGTGTCCGATAACGGGGCGATCCCGAGTATTGGCCGCGGCGCTGTGCGTGCTGCCTTTCCTTGCCGCCGAGGTGCCGGCGCAGGAGTTGCCCCGCTTTTCCTGTTCGGCGTCCGTAGGGACGGGCTTCGGCCTGACCCGCCCGTCGTCGGTGCCCGTCGTCTGGCGCGTGACGGGTCATTACAATGTGAGTCGCCGGTTTTCGGTCGGTGCCGGAACGGGGGGTTCCTGCTATGAAAAAACGCTCGTGCCGCTCTTTGCCGATGCGAAGTTCCTGCTTATGCGCCGCCGCAGCTTTACGCCCTATGCCGGGTGCGCCGCCGGATATGCTTTCGCACCGCGCAGGGATGCCAACGGGGGACTGCTGCTCAATCCCGAACTGGGGGTGCAGTATGCATTGCGTTGCGGTGTGCACCTGTTCTTCGCGGCAGGCTATGAGTTGCAGCGGCTGGAGCGGCTCCGGAAATACGAAGGCCGCTGGTTCTCCGCCGAATTTGCCGAGCAGCTCAGCCACGGCACCCTCCTGCTGAAGGTCGGGGTGCTGTTCTGAGCCTCGGTCAGCAGTAGGCCTTGACGTCGGCGGGGGTGATGCGCTCCTCGCTGAGTATGATGAGCCGCTCGATGACGTTGCGCAGTTCGCGGATATTGCCGCTCCAGGGCATCGTTTGCAGCTCGGCAAGCGCTTCGTCCTCGATGCGTTTTGCCGGGATGTGGTATTCGGCACAAATTGTGCGTATGAAATGGTCGACCAGCAGCGGGATGTCCTGCGCATGTTCGCGCAGCGCCGGGACGCGCACGACGACCACTCCGATGCGGTGGTAAAGGTCTTCGCGGAAATTGCCCTTCCGGATCTCCTCGCGCAGGTTCTTGTTCGTGGCGGCGATGACGCGTACGTTGACCTCGATGTCCTTGTCGCTGCCTACGCGGCTGATCCTGTTTTCCTGAAGCGCCCGCAACACCTTGGCCTGCGCCGCCAGCGACATGTCGCCGATCTCGTCCATGAACAGCGTGCCGCCGTCGGCCTGTTCGAACTTGCCCCTTCGCTGCTTGATGGCCGAGGTGAAGGCGCCGCGTTCGTGGCCGAAGAGTTCGCTTTCGATCAGTTCCGAGGGGATCGCCGCGCAGTTGACCTCGACGAACGGAGCCGCGGCGCGGTTGCTTTTGGCGTGCAGCCAGCGTGCGACCAGCTCTTTGCCGGTGCCGTTTTCGCCCGTGATCAGCACGCGCGCTTCGCACGGCGCGACCTTGTCGATCAACAGGCGGACATGTTCGATCTGGGGCGAGGTGCCGATGATATGCTCCGTCTGCGCATTGTGCCCGCGGCGGGTGCGGCGTGCCGGGGCCGCCGCGGGGGCGGGCACGGGGGCCGGGTCGTCGATCGTGCGGTGGATGGACTGCAGCAGGCGGTTCATGTCGATGGGTTTGGTCAGATAGTCCTGGGCGCCGTTGCGTACGGCCTCCACGGCCGAGTCGATTGACGCCTCGGACGACAGCACGATGAACGGGACGCCCTTGTCGGGGATTTTACACCCGGTGTCCGACAGGATGACGTCGAACGGGATTTTCTCGCACATGTTCGAGGCCGCCTCTTCGTCTTCGGCGGCCTCTG
>OMDC01000888.1_pt1 | contig 11868 bp, 7 predicted proteins | sample 1674201 | NCBI WGS metagenome assembly OMDC01 (sample SAMEA103958152, study PRJEB25191) | human gut metagenome | biome: human-associated habitat [ENVO:00009003]; feature: intestine environment [ENVO:2100002]; material: feces | place: Germany | collected 2013/2015 | reverse complement strand
GGTTAAGATTCCCTCGAATCCCATCGCACCTTTGTCGTACAGCCAGATCGTCAGTGCAAGCATTCCAAAAGATGCAAGCAGGATAACCATGTTCGTAAATGAACGCTGTGAGCCTTCCATTTTGCTTAATGACTCCTGCATTCCTGCAAGATTTTTGGAACGCTCAGACATCTGCTCTTTTCTCTTTTCACCCTGTCCGTACTGGATGGTCTCGTCCAGTCCACGTAAAGAGTCCAGAACAAAACTGTTCAGTTCTCCGAAGTTTGTCCGAAATTCCATTCCCTTCTGGCTGCCACGTTTTCCATTCCACATCGGGATGGCTACTCCGACAATCAGATAAGCTGCCAGTGCAAGCACGCCTGCCAACCAGTGATATCTTCCAATAAAAACCACCATAATGATAGAAGTCAATGTTGCAATCGCAATCGGCGAAATGGTATGTGCATAGAACACTTCCAGTAATTCGATATCGGTTGTAATAATCGAGATTAGATTTCCCTTATCCCGTCCTTCCAGTTTTGCAGGGCAGAGCTTTCTCAGTGCTGCAAACACTTTATGGCGGATGATTGCCAACAGCTTAAATGCGATAAAATGATTACAATACTGTTCCACATAATGCAGGATTCCACGAAGCACTGCAATTACGATCATGACTGTGATAATCGTTTTTACTGGAGTAAATACCAGCCACATATTGTCCACCGGAACAATCATTCCGGCTACTCCTGTCAGAAGACCATGCATGATAACCTGTCCTGCCAGTATCGTCAGGAAGATTGCACACAAGTAACCTAATGTTCCAAGGATGATTGCTGCCAGCATGATATGGAGCAGGGGTTTTACCAGACCAATCAGACTTCCCATGATCTGGATGGCACTTCTGCGTTTTGTTGTATTCGTATTTTCACTCATTATGCCATTCCTCCTTTTCCATAGTTTTCCAGTGCCATCTGGCTTTCATACAGATGTCTGTACGCACCATTCTGGCTCATCAGTTCTTCATGCTTTCCGCTTTCCTTGATTTCTCCGTCTTTTAAGAAATAGATCTTGTCAGACTTCACGACATTTGCCAGTCTGTGGGAAATCAGAAGCACCGTCTTTGTCTTTGCCAGTTCGTGAATCACATTCATGATCAGTTCTTCACTTTCCACATCGATATTGGATGCAGCTTCATCAAAAATATAAACCGCACTGTCTGTCCGAAGCAATGCTCTGGCAATCACCAGTCTCTGGCACTGACCGCCGGACAGGTTGCTTGCTTTTTCCAGCAACTGTGTCTGCAAGCCATCCTGTGTCTGTAAGAACCCTAAGAGATTCACTTTCTGAAGGACAGCTTCCATCTCTTCTTTCGTTGCGTCCGGTTTTGCCATCTTCAGATTTTCTTCTACTGTACCTTTGAACAGGTAGCTGTTATGGCGAACCAGAACAACCCTCTGCATCAGATTGGTTTCATTCACTTCATTAAGCGGTACGCCACCGATGATGATTTCTCCGTTATATCCCCGGTTCTTTGCTGCAAGGATTCCGGCAATCGTACTCTTACCACATCCGGATTCACCAACCAGTGATACAAAACTTCCTGCCGGAAGATTTAAGTTGATTCCTTTTAAAATCTCTCTGTCCTCTTCATAAGAAAAGTGCACATCTTTTAATGTAACATCTAACGCTCCATCCGGCAGTGTTTTTTCTCCAGCCTGTGGTTCCGGCAGATCTAAAATCTTGAAAATCTTATCACTCGCTGCCATACCATTCATTGCGATATGGAAGAATGAACCAAGCAGTCTGAGCGGCAGGAAAAACTCGCTGGCAAGCAGAACGATACATAACGTTCCTGCTACACTGATATTTCCCTTTAAGAATTCAGATACAGAGGCTGCCATACCGATCGCAGCTCCGCCATACGCTACAATATCCATCACACTGGTGGAATTGAGCTGCATGGTCAGCACCTTCATCGTAATTCTGCGGAAGTTCTGGGATTCCACATCCATCTCGTCTGCTTTCTGCTGGTCTGCCTGATAAATCTTCAATGTGGTAAGTCCCTGCAGATTCTCAAGGAATGAATCTCCCAGTCCGGTATAGATGCTCCAATAATTACTCAACAATCTCTTCGCCACTTTCTGTACCACTACAATAGAAATCGGGATCAGCGGTACACAGATCAGCAGGATCACACTCGCTTTCAGGCTCACTCTGCAAAGAATGATAAATAATGTCAGCGGTGCGATCAGGCTGTAAAATAACTGTGGAAGATATTTTCCAAAGTATGTCTCCAACTGCTCTACGCCTTCGGTTGACACCTGTACGACCTCCGAAGAGGATACCTGCTCACTGTAGGAAGCTCCCAGTTTTAACATTTTCTCATAAATCTTTTCACGCAGAATCCGCTTTACATCCACACACGCCAGATAGGAAGACCTTGCTCCCATCCGTTCGCATACAAACCTGATCACAACAACCAGGACTAAAATCAGTATCGTCCGTTCAATGATCGGAACGGTTACTGCCCGGTACACGACCCGTTCCAGTAAATCTGCGATAGAAAAGACTGCCAATACCTGCGACAGGAGGGCTGCCCACTGCCACAAAATCGTATACACGATATACTTTTTTGCGTGGGACAACAGCCCCACCAGTCTTGTTTTAATCATAGTTTATCTTACCTTTTTGTTTATTTTTTCGATTCTTTTTTACTGCATATCAAATGCCATACTGCAAGCACCGGATGATAAATCAGCATCCTTGGTCCTGAAAACCGCATAACCTGCCTGATCTGTTCTCTCACCTCTGGCTTATAGCAATGCACTTTACAGTTTGCGCAAAATGTCTTTTCTTTCATAAAAGGACACTTTTCACTTCGAAGTCTTGCATAATCCAAAAGTTCCTGACAGACAGGACAAATCTGCCCTGCCTGCCTGTCTTCTTTCGGATGTTTTTTCCGGCAATACAGCCGGATCATCTCTTCCACGACATGCTGTTCCTTCTGTCGTTTCTTTTCTACTTTATCCATCATATTATTCCACTTCTGCACCTTCCGGTAATTCTTCTCCCACTTTTAAAGTTTTCACTCGAAGGAAGAAGTATAACAGGTGGCATACCCACACAATTGCGATACAGATTCTTCCGATTGGTACATTTTTCATGCAGATAAAGCCGATTGTCATGACTACTGTCACCATTCCGATGATCTTGCATTTTGTTCCCATTGTCATGGCTCTTTTCTGAACAAAACTGTCCAGATGTTTCTTATAAAGATTCGTTCCTACGAACCAGTCGTGCAGTTTCTTAGAACTCTTTGCAAAGCAAAACAGTGTTGCCATATAAAACGGAACGGTTGGCAGGATAGGAAGTACAATTCCTATCGTACCAAGTCCCAGGCAAAGAAATCCAAGCACGATCCATACTACTTTTAAAGGATTTTTCATCTTCTTTCTGTTCTCCTGTGGAAGTTTCCTCCCCTTTATTTCTTGTCGTTCTACTACTATTTTCTTCTTACACCGCCAGTACGAACTTCTGTCCATCAACCCTTGTCACACCAAGTTCAATGCCATACAGCTCTCTGATGCTCTCTTCCGTAATCACTTCTTCCGGATCACCTTCCACCAGCACTTTTCCATCTTTCATGCCGATGACATTATCTGAATATGCGATTGCCTGATTGATGTCGTGCAGTACCATGATGATGGTAATTCCAAATTCCTGATTGAGTTTTTTCACCAGTTGCAGGATTTCAATCTGATACCGGATATCCAGATATGTGGTCGGCTCATCGAGGAACAGTGTCTTTGTACCCTGACAAAGTGCCATCGCAATCCATACACGCTGACGCTGTCCACCGGAAAGTCTTGACACTTCCCTGTCACGATATTCTGTCAGATTCGTTACTTCCAATGCCCACTGAATCATACGCTCATCTTCGGCACTGTCTCCCTGCATCATCTTCTTATGAGGGGTTCTTCCGAATGCCACCAGATTCTCAACGGTGATATCGTCCGATGCGCTGTTATACTGCTGAACAATCGCAACCTTTCTGGCGAATTCTTTTAAGTTCAGGTTCTGGATGTTCTTACCCTTGAGGAAAATGTTTCCCTTTCTCGGATATAAGTTTTTCGTCATCAGGGAAAACAGTGTGGACTTACCACATCCGTTTGCTCCCATAATCGTTGTGATTTTACCTTCTTCAATCTTCAGGGATACGCCCTTTAAAACTTTATTTTTTCCATAGGAAAAATGCAGGTCTCTGACTTCCATCGCAGGCTTGTCTGCCCACTTATCCGCTTTTTTCACTTTCTTTACTGCTTCATTCTCTGTGGAAGTCAAATCCATATTCTTTTCTTTACTTCGCATACTTCTTAGACCTCCTTAACAGAATGATGAAGAATGGGCCTCCGACCACACTCATAATGATGGATGCGGATACCTCATACGGAGCGGCTATCGTTCTTCCGATGGTATCTGCCAGCAGGAATGTAAACGCTCCGAACAAAGCACTGAATGGCACTAATGCCTTATGGTCACTTCCTACCAGGATTCTTCCGATATGCGGAACAATCAGTCCTAAGAAACTGATCACTCCGGCTACTGCTGTGGAAATACTTGCAAGCAATACTGCTATCAGTGAAATCACGATACGCATTGCATTGACATTGATTCCAAGGCTTCGTGCTGTCTTATCTTCCAGTGCTAACAGATTACACATCTTCGTCATAATCAGTGCCAGAACCAGTCCGACAATTACATACGGTACTAAGGTTTTCACATCATCCCAAGTTTTCATTGTGATATTACCATTGACGATTGCTGCCACGCCGGACATATTTCCGCCGTTCATGGAATTTAACGCACTGGATAATCCGGTGAACATTGCATCGACTGCCACACCGACAAGGATAATTCTTAAGGGACTTAATCCCCCTTTCCATGACAAGCTGTAAACTAAGACAAATGCAATCACACCGCCAAGAAATGCAAATAATGGGGTAAAGAAAAATAAATTCGGTGCAAATGCGGTAATGAGTACCGCCGCAAAACTTGCTCCACTGGAAATACCGATGATTCCCGGATCGGCAAGTGGATTTAATACCGCCTGAAATAACACACCCGATACCGCTATCGCTGCTCCTGCCAACATGGAGATTACAATTCGTGGGAATCGTAAGTCATAGATTGTTGCTACATCTTCATTATACTCGACAAACAGTCCTTTTAACAGTTCCGGAAAGCTGACTTTCAGGCTTCCGATATTCACTGCCGCAAAAAATAATGCAACCAGCAATACGATCATTACAATAAAGGAAATGGCTGCTTTTGCAGTTTTCCGATGCTTTCTTGCTTTATCCTGACCGGAGAGGTTCTGGACTTCCATTTCGGAAGTCTCAGAAGTATTTTTTAATTCTGTCTCTTTCATCTGTCCTCTCCTTTCTACTTGCTCTGCTGTTCGTTGTATTTTTCAGTTGCGTCAGAATCCTTTGCTTTCTTCTGTGCATTATCACTGGTTTCTTTTGCTTTTGCTGAATCTTCATCACTTTCCGGATAAAGGATTGGCTGTAATTCTTCCAACGCCTGTGGATATTTGAATGTTGCACTCATGCCAAAATACTCATACGTCAGATCATAAACTCTGCCGTTCTTCACCGCATCGAAATGCTGCCAAATGTCATTCTCCGCAAAATCTTTATTGAACATTTCTACCACCTGATCCGGCAGTGCATGTGCGGCACGTAAGATAATATCCGGCTCTTTGGTTTTCATGTCTTCAGTATTTACGGTCAAAAATTCCTGATCGGTGTCAGAGTATACATTCTCTCCGCCTGCCAGTTCCACCAGACTTCCTACATAGGAATTCGGTGTTGCGATAATATAAGACCCCGGAAGTCCCATCAGGATCATTACCTTCGGATGGTCTTTTCCTTCATTCTTTTTCTTATAATCATCATAGAATTCTGTAAACTCGTCCACCAGTTTCTGTGCCTGATCTTCTCTGTCGAAAATCTCACCCAGTTCCTGAATGGAACGGTACATACCCGGCACACTTCTAAGATTCAAAAACGCCCAGTCTGTATCGATTGCTTCATATTTCGGCTGCAGATCACTCTGCAATGACACCGGACTTAAAATCCAGTCTGGATTAAGTGAGGATACAATCTCCATATCCGGACTCATGGCTGTTCCGACTGTCTCTACATCTTTGTATCTGTCTGGAATTGTGGATACGGTACTACTGCAAACACCTACCAAATCCAGTTCCAGCTTGTCACAGATATCTGCGGTTGCCGGAGAAGTCGCTATGATTCTTGGGCTTTCTTTCATTGCCTGTACTTTTTTCTTTGCTGCTTCTACGGCTGCCTTTTCTTCCGGATCATCAATCTCTAAGAGAGACTTGGCATCTTCATTGGAAGAATCCTTGTCCGATTTGCTGTCAGAAGTCTTTTTATCTGCCGTCTTACTGCTGGCTGTCTCATCTGTACTGCTCTCTGTCTGCGTAGCAGAATCACTGCTTTTCTTTCCCTGACTCTGGTCTACACAACCTGCCAGAGAAAAAATCATGGTCATTGCAAGGAGAACGGCCGATGCTTTTTTCAAACGCCTATTCATCATCGTCCTCTGCACCTCCCCAACGTTTCCAGTTCTTACGGAAGAAATAAATCACTCCGGATACTGCTCCAAGCAGAATCAGACCTGTTACTACAACTGCCAATGCAATCTGGAAAATCCGGTTGCCGAAAGAAGTATTTCCGCTATCGGAATCGCTGTCACTTGTTCCATCTTTCGCAGTAGAAAGACTTAATCCTTCTGAAGAATTTACTGGATTTTCTGTATCCAGTGAAGAAGAATCACTACTCGGTTTTGCTGCTTCTGTAATACTACTTTCCAGTTTCTTTGATGAGCTGGAAGAACTGCTTTTATCAGATGAGCCGGAACTCTGAAGAGAAGAATTACCAGAACCCAAACTGCTGTTTCCACTTGAAGTAGAACCTGAATTATCTACTGAACCAGAACCACCGGACTCTGCCGCTGTTCCATTCGAGCTTTCTGTTACCATAGTTGCGTTCATATCGGTATTGTTACCCTCGCTGTAGTCACTCGGATACAGATAGAAAATAACATTTCTTCCCATCGGCTCTACATACATCTCGCCTCTGACAATACAATTTTCACTTGGCACACGCATACACACATCGGCTGTTGTACCATTACTGTCTGAACCATTTCCTGTAATACCGATTTCTGATGGTGTAGACCAGCCGGAATCACCTACATTCTGTACCTGAAAGCTATGTCCACTGGTGTAGTCCATCAGACTCATGCGGATGGTCAGATAATAAGCTCCATCGTCTGTTACTTCCAAGATACCATTGCTGTATACACAGCCTTCTACCATGCCCTGTCCTGTTGCATAAGAACTCTCTCCACCGGAATCTTCGATTACTCCGGTAACCGGATGTGCGTAACATCTGTTAATTGTACAGCTATACACTGTCCCGCTTGCGGCGTAAGCCTTAACAGCAGGAAAGCCTGCCATTAAAGTAATGGCAAGCACACAAGTCATAATGGCAGACAATATTTTGTTTTTTTTCGCTGCTAATTTCATTCCTTATCTCCTGTTAAATGAATTTGGCAGACTCCCAGTCCCGAAGGAATGGGAGGGTTCGTCTGCCAAATCACTACTTATTATTTTACATTTGCTTTTTTCTTTCTGTTGTACTCCATGATTCCTGCCAGTAAAGCGACTCCTCCGAGAAGAAGGATAGCTGCCCACAGGGTATTGTTCTGTACAACATCACCAGTCTTAACATTGGATGCTGATTTCAGGCTGGAACCTGATCCAAGGCTGGATGTTCCACTCTTCAATGACGAACCACTTCCAAGTGAGGAAGAACCAAGTTTGCTGCTTCCAAGAGAACTGCTTCCGAGGCTGTTATTTCCAAGAGAGCTGTTTCCAAGTGAAGAGCTGTTGTTGCTTCCGTTGGAATTATTATTGTTGTTATTGCTATTGTTGTCGTTCTTATCAAAATCTGGATTATCGGATGTTGTTGCTTTTAATGAACTCCAATCCAGTTTCAGATATACTGGCTGTGTTCCTGTACCAGAGCTGATTGCGTCCATAATCGGAACGAATACCTGTAACGGAACATATCCGTCATTCAGAGCTTCCGGAATAAGCTCGAATGTTACTTCATCTGGATAGTTTGTTCCGTACTGGTCAGAAACCAGTGAGCCATCGCTGTTCTTCTGATAGCTGTCAACTGTAACATCAGCAAGTGTTCCCTGCGGATTACCATACTTATCAAGTGTATAACCTGTTGTAAAGTATTTGAGCTTGCTTAAATATCCAAGTTTCTGTCCTACTGTCAATCCGTTGAAGTTCAGAGTAATGTAATATTTGCCATTCTTCACTGTCAGTTTAATTGTATGGTTGATTGCTTCATTTGACATAGAATAAGTATTCTTGTCTACTTTCACCATTGTTCCATAGATAGAGTAAACCCCATCAGCAAGGTTCTTGATATCCAGTTTTCCATCACTCTTCTTTGCTAACTGCTGGATTGCTTCTGTCAGTTTTGTCACCTGATCATCTACCAGTTTCTGTGATGCAGAATCATTATCCATTACATTCTGAGCACGACCTACTGCACTCTGTAATGTTGCAAGAGAACTTTCTGTATAAATGTCTGTCTGGCTTAAATATGTCTTTGCTTCTGCAATCTTGCTTTCCAGTTTGCTCTTATCTACAACTGCTTTTTCTACCAGTCCGTTTAATGCAGTTGTCAGAGATTTCTCTGCTGCTGCAACTTCTGACTCTGTTGCTTTTGGATTTGCTGCAACATTCTCAGCCAGTGTAATTGCTGTATTCAGGACCGTCAAACTGCTGCTTTCATAAACATCTGTTTTTGCTGCCTCAGCTTTTGCTTTTTCAATCAGGGCATTTAAGTTTGTCTTATCAACAACTCTTAAACTGTCAAGTGCTGTCTGAAGTGCTGTAACCTGTGCCTGAACTTCTGCCTTGGTAGCATCTTCTTTTGCTGCTACTGCCTGTGCATTTGTGATTGCTGTCTTTAATGCTTCTAATGTTGCAGAAGTATAAACAACATCGGTACGATTTGCTTCTGCTGTTGCTTTTTCAATCAAAGCATTCAGTTCTGTCTTGTCTACGATCTGAGTTTCTACTGCATCTACGGCTGCCTGTAAAGCTGTCACCTGAAGATCAATTTCTTTCTGTGTAGAATTCATATCATTGTAAACATCCTGAGCTGTCATGTAAGCCGCATTTAAAGCGTTCCAGTACTCGTCAGCAACATCCCCTTGCTGCATACCGGATACCTGATTCAGAAGTGCTTCGATTACGCTGTTGTCTCTCTCTACTCCTGTCTCCTGTTTGATGTTTGCCCAGTCGATAGAAACTCTGGCAACCTTTGTACCCTGTCCTTCACCGATGCTTTCCATAACCGGAACATAAACCTCTACATAGAACAGGTTATCGTTCAGTTCAATCGGGATTGATAATTTCTTCGGATACCAGTTTCCTTCTGTATTCTTGTCGTAATACTCAGAGTTCTTATTATTAAATGAATCGTAAACATCTGTGTACTCTTCTAATACTGTTGCATCGGAAGCTTCATATTTTACCGGATAATTATATTTGTTGTATTCAACCGTATCCATATCTACTTTTTTCAGTTTATACAGATATCCTGTCATTCCGGCAAACTGCATAGACTGGAAGTTCATCTCCAGTGTCACTTCGCCTTTACCCGTAACTCTTACAATTCCGGTCTGAACCATGGAAGCATTTCCCATAGAATCTTCATCGGATGTTGCATTGAGCATTTTGATCGGTACGGAATATGTACCTTCAAAAATCTGCGGATAATCTTTGAAAAGATCACTCTGTTTGTTCTTAACAACAAGTGCTTCATAAGAAGAGGTCAGCAGTTTTGTCTGCTTTTCTACTTCTGCTTTTGTTGCATTGACATCAGCGGATACTTTCTGAGCAGATTTGATTGCTGCCTGGAAACTATTCCAACTGTTGTCTGTATAAGTACCGTCATTTTTCTTGGTCAGTGCATTTTCGATATAGCCATTTAATTCTGACTTATCTACTGCATCATCCAGACGAACAAGTGCTTTTACTGCTTTATCCAGCTTGTCAACCTGTTCTTTCATTTCATCTGCTGTCGCATCAGATTTTGCCAATACTTCTTCAGCTTCCTTGATTGCAGACTTCAAATTCTCATAGCTGTCTTTTGTATAATTTGCTTCTGCATAATTATTTTTCGCATCGGAAACTGCCTGATCCAGTTCTGCTCTTGCTTTTACTTCTTCTTTCATTACAAGACCTGCTGTTGCTGTATCCAGAGCTGTCTCTGCTGCTGTGATTTCTGACTGGAATGCCACCTTATCTGCCTGAACGCTTTCTGCTGTAGCAATCGCATCTGTTAATGCTGCAAAAGAATCGCTTGTATAATTTTTCTCTTCTAATACTTTTGCATCATTCAGTTTTGATTCCAGATCGGATTTTTTAATTTCCTGTTTTACTGCAGATTTTAAATCAAGATTTAACAGGAGTTCTGCTTCTCCGCTTTCTGTTGTTACTTTTACTTTATGGTTTTCTACATTTGCAGGAAGTTTCACTACAAGCCTGCCTGCGTCTGTATCTGCATCCGCATATCCGGCACCCTTGCGATACTGCATACCGGTAATTCCGTCCACGTACAGATAAGCAGTTACATTGCCGTCTTTATCTGTATATAAACGAGCAGATTTTAATCCTGCATTCAAATCACTTGCTGTTCCATCCTGATTGGTAAGTGTTGCCTGTACTTCGTAAACACCTTTTTCCATGGAAACGGCTGTTGACATCGGTACAAGTGCATCTACTGCTGACTGAAGGTCTGCGGATGCCTGATCTGCATTTTCTTCTGTTACCTTTCCTTCCTGAGCAGTAATCACTGCCTGAAGGTCTGCCCAGCTTTCTGCTGTATAATCTGCTTCATTTAATGCTTTGGCATTTTTCAGGACTTTATTGTATTTGTCAAGTCCAGTTGCCTCTTTTAATCCGCTGATTGCATCAGAAATTTCTTTATCTAATGCTACGATTTCAGAATCGTTTGCAGAAGTTGTTCCGTCGATTACCTTCTGAGCTTTTGCTACTGCGTCAGATAATACTTTGTAAGATTCCTCTGTATAATTGTCGGCTGTATATTTAGATGCTTTATCAACTGCTACAACTAAAACAGATTTATCGTGGGTTGGCTCGTTAATTTCTGCCACAGGTGTTAAACCAGATAAAGTCATAAATGCAGTTCTGCATCCTTCACCAGATCCAGGAACTTTATGCTGAAGTTCATCCATGATAGGAACAAAGAAGTTCAAATATACCCCATCATCTCTGTCTGCTGATTCTGGAAATTCAAAACCTACGCTCTTCGGATAATATAAGTCATATTCTTCCGCATAGGAATCCATATCTGTGCTTCCCGAATCATTTAGGTAGTAACTATAATAATCAAGCGGTGTATATTCACTTAATATCGGAAGTCCGTTTTCTTCTGTCTGCTCATTATTTGCCCAGAATATTCCATTTGTATAACCATATCTGCCCGTAATCACAATTCCTTGTGTATCAAAATAGATATGTTTCTTTCCATTCTCTACTACCAAACGAGCTGAATCATTTACAACCGCAGAATTGCTCATAGACAATCTATCCGGCTGATCCTGCTGCCACATAGTAACATTAACATTATATGTTCCGTCCTGGATTTCTGAAATATCTACTTTATCCGCTTTTTGTGTAATGGCGATTGTATTATAAACACGAGTAGTGCCTGTTATAACCAGTTCATCGCCCTCCATGTGAATACTTCC
>OMDC01000884.1_pt1 | contig 11903 bp, 9 predicted proteins | sample 1674201 | NCBI WGS metagenome assembly OMDC01 (sample SAMEA103958152, study PRJEB25191) | human gut metagenome | biome: human-associated habitat [ENVO:00009003]; feature: intestine environment [ENVO:2100002]; material: feces | place: Germany | collected 2013/2015 | reverse complement strand
TGTCCAAACCATCTTCTTATATTAGGATTTTCTCTTCTGTATTGGAATCTAAGAGTTTGATAGCTTCCAAAAGAAACTTTGCTGTGGTAGGTTGCTCCACTAAGGTGAATCTACTTGTATTCTTGAAGTTCTCCTTTATGCCAGCTTTTATTTCTTTGAGGTCGTTTCCAAGGTAGGCTTTTGGGTTATAGGCATCTTTCAAGAAATCTGAACAGCAAGTTACCAGTTCCAAGCTTTCTCTACGTAATCTTCCAGTTCCTGCTTTTTCCCCTTCTTGTTTGTCGAGTGCATCTTTTTCTGAATTTTCTTTAGTATTTGTATATGTTGCAGAGGGAAAAGCATGGCTGATGCTCTTTTGCTCTATGGCATAGGAAATCATGCAAGCAATCATACGTGGTACCATTTCCCATGCGGAAAAGACCAAGACCTTGGAAAAGTCTTGATTCTTGGCAAACACATTGCTGGCTGGTATCTTATAGTATGGATGAGAAGCTGGAATCCAAAATAATTGCTCTCCATGTTTCTCTCCTTTCTCACCAAATAGAATATTGCTCAGCTTATCCAATTTGGCATTGCAAGAAGGAATCCTTTCATATGTATTGATATTCTTCTTTTTAATCAAATATTGTTGTTTTTGTTTAATTTTCCATGGGTGCTCTGTGTATGCTTTGGCTAGCTTCTCCTTAAGTTTATATTTGTCCATGAAGGATAATAAGTAAGGAGAAGACTTGGCGTATTCCATCGGCAAGGTCTTTACGCCGAATCTTCCTTCGCTCATTTTGTTGCATTCACCAAGAACTTCTTGCATCTGGCAATAAGACGCAATATCTCCTGTACTGATTTTCAGATAGGTGTCGTCTTGGGAGGAATTGCGATAACGCTCAGTTCTGCTCATAGCTTCATACATGGTATCTTCTGCAATGTTCTTTTTTGCAATGAGTATGTCTAAGTTATCCGATGAGATGTGACACAATTCTTTTGAGTAATCATGCCAAACCTGTTGGAATACAATATCCTCTCTGCCGTCAAACAAAAAGTCTGCTAACTTGTTGAAGTCTTGATATTGCTCATCAATCTTGTTCTCGTTCAGTTCCTCTAATGTGGTGAAGGGCTTGTAAGGTGTCGCAGAAACCAACAGAATGAATGGACCATCCTCTTTTCCAAAGAATGTACGTGTCAACATTGCCTCTTCACTGTTTCCTTCCAAGTCAAGAAGTGAACTAAAACGTTGGAACTCATCCATAATCACCAAGTCTGGATTAAGCTCTTTCATGCTAATTTTGCAGAAGATGATTCTGAATAAAGTGATGGCTTTATTGGTTGTATTGTAGTCATTTAGCGCAATGGCTTTAAGAAGTAAATCCTTCGCTTCTTGATAGCAATCATCATTCACCACCTCTTTGCTGATGTTTTCTCTGTATCCAGTGCATACATTTTCTTTGATATCTTTTTCATATTTGTCGATAATATCTGTCCAATTATCTCCATTCGCACCGTAAATATTCAGACGGTTTTTAAGAGCAGTCTTATGATCTTTGAAGTCATCAAGATGGCTCAAGATGGCAAACATCAATGCACGTTCATTCATATTGCCAGCTGATGTCTGGAGATTAAAAGATGTGCCAGGGGTGAGAGGAATCAATATTCTTGGTTTGCTCTTCTTGGATTTTTGAAGTTCTTTTACCTTTTTAGCTACTATGAAATGCTGCATAGACAGTCTGCTTTCGTCTATGTTCATGACATCTTCTATTCCCAAGTTTTCTGTGTTTTGTTTGACAATGTTGGCGTTGGAGCAGATATATACTACACGATAGGTATTGTCATCCCATATACCATATTCATCGCTTAATTCTCCAACTGCTTGAATGACACCTTTGGACACGATAGTCTTACCCAGTCCCACTTCGTCTGAAAGCAGAACTCGGCGTTGCTTCTTGCTTTTGAATATATCAACGATGTGTTTTACCGTTGCCTTTTGAAAATCCTTTAATTCCTTTTCCATCATTATTTCTGTTTTATGGCTTCCTTAAAAGTTTTGTAGATCTCAAGAAATTCTTGGGTGTATTCTTCTTTGCCGATTTTTCTGATGACATCCTCTATCTCTATGAACTTTTTGGGATTGCTGCTAGCAGCTTTCAGCAGTTGCTCATAAATGTTGAGTGAGAGAGGCACGGAATCTTTATCATTGCCGTGCTGAGCAATCAGCTTCATGCTTTGTTCTGCATCAAACAGATATTCGTCTATGTCATCGGTCAGTATAAATGACAAGTAACGGAGAAACTTCTCCTTGCTATCCACAAACGTTTTATATATAGCAATGTCTCTATCTTCGTATGGTATGCCTTCGGTCGGAATCTTGATGACTTTGTCCATATTCTGTCCATTGGCATCTTGTACCGATATAATGTAGAAGTCTGACAGTTGAGCCAATGTCAGGTTTGAAAGTATTGCCTCGTTTTCTAGTTCTACTTTGTAACCTGCTGTTTGCATGGGTGCAATCTGTATTCTGTACCTGTTGTCGTGATGTCCTGCCTTGATAATGACATTATAGTTGCCATCTTTACAGGAATAGCACTTTGCCAAGAAGTTATTCGTGATATAATTTCGTACAAAGGCTTCTAGCTCTGATGTCTCATGCGTTTCTTCTGATTCTGGAGGGAAGTTGACGGTCTCGAAGATTTTACTTTCTTCTCTTGCATCCATTTGTAGAAATTCCTCTTTGAAAGAGTCAAATACTAAATGCTTGCCATACTTGTATTGCAGTCGGATGATGAATTCTGAATTTTTATGGAAGGCTGCATATGTGGCATTAGCAGATCCGACGAACAGAAAATTTCCGTATTCCCCTTTAGGGTTACATACTAGAAATGTCTTTGCATGAAGGTCAGTTGGCATAATGTCGTTATGCGTCATTCCATCTTTCATTACGTAGATTTCATGATTTTCTTTATAGAACAGGTCGTATATGTCTTTAGATACATATCCTGATGTGGTAACGAGAATGTGCCTGTTTTTTGCATTCTTGTCTAACTCTCGTAGAGTTTTTATGTCAATAAATGGAGAGATGGTCATTTGGTCTGTTCCTTGCCATGCTTCTGGATAACTGATGTTCTTGTTCAGGTTTTGCCCAAAGAGTATCGGGATGAATTCATACCCATCCTTCTCGAATAAATCTGTATCTATCTCAAAATGTTTGACTTTTCTTATGGATTCAATGACCATTTTCATCTTTTTCTTCTTGTCTTTGATGATGTGCTGGTTGTTGGTAGTGCCATTTCCCATCAAGGGAATTAATGAAGTCAGAAAGTCAATGAGAGGCTTATGCTTCTTGTTGTTGATGGTTTGTTTCCCGATTTTACCTGTGAGGCTAACAACCATATCAAGGTTATTGTCTAGAGTAAGGTTTCTGCTCATGACGATGACTTTGATTTGCTGGTCGTTTTTTTCTTCTCTGTTGGTCTCTTTGATAATCCATACTTTCAGATGGAAGTTGGATAGAAATTGAGACTTTTGAGGGCTTTGTACTTCATAGATACAGTTATCCATGAGGGATAGATAGGGTTGGCAGTTTGATGGTATGTGCGTTCCACCTTTGTTGCAGAACAACACAAATTTGTTTGCACTTCTTCTAATTCCTTCTAATAGGCAAATGGGGGATTGAACGGCAGCTTCGTTGTTGCTGCTTAGCAAACCTAATGCCATAGGGATGATAAGCAATGCTTGTGGATTAACGCTATAGGTTGTACCAATAGCGAAGTCCACGTCATAGCCTGGTGAGACCAGCATCTCGCCATAAGTATAATTGCAGAGTTGTTCTTTAGCCATTTGACAGTCCTTTCTTTATTTCTGTGATGATGTTATATACGGTTCCCCAACGATAATCGAAGAAATAGGCTTCTATTCTGTCGATTCCCTTATATTTGTTAGGATTCGCCAACTTACTTCTTGATGAACCTTTTGTTTGTTTTTCCCGATTAACAATGATTTCTTGCAATCGGATGAAGTTTTCATCTGTAGGGTTGTTAATTAATGAGTATGCTTCTTTGCAAAATTTGATGGATCCATTGTCTTGTAGGGTATAGCCAACGAAATCTAATGCTTGGAAGAGGTTTTCTTCGCTAATGTCTGATTTCCATTCTTCTTTCAACTGTTCGTAACGTTCAAATTCCTTTTCTGCTTCTTCTGTTCTATCTGTTCTTGTGTAAAACACATAGTTATAGACTAACCGAAGAAGATACTGAAACTTAGAAAATCTTGCGGATAGCGTATAAATCATGAAATGCTCATCGGTTATGTATTTCTTCCATTGGTCTCCAAGGTCGAAATATGACTTCTGGGCAAGTCCAATAGGGTAGTTGTCACGAAGAATAGTAGCCAAAAATGAATCTTTGGCTATTGATGAGGCTATTATCTTGTCTTTGATGAACTTAGCTTCGTCAGATGTCAAGTCTATATTGATGGGAGTGTAGCCATCAAATGTATATGACAATCCACCGCCATCAAATAGTTGGTAATTGCCTGATAACTGATTAGCATCTCCCATTTCTTTTTCTTCATCTTGGGAAATGTATTTCTTGGGTTGTTTGTGGATGGTCTTGCTTTTTTCATAAATAAGACTGTAGATGTTGCTGTTTGTCAATATCATACCATAAGAAACAAGTGCGCCATAATAGATGTAAACTGGGTCGTACTTTACGTATTTACTATTCTCGGTTTCTGCTGTATCGATTACGCTACTTCCTGTTATTCCCCAGTTGTTGGCTGGTTCTGTACCTCGTAAAAGTTGGCGTGTTAGCATAATTTCCAGATTCAACACCTTGGCTCTGACTTCATTTGCGCTTTTGTATGTGCCTTTCTCTGCTTCCAAAAACAAGGAAGGGAGTATGGCATAGTATTTCGCTCTATTATGTAATGTGGAGATTCCTGGAAACAGCTTGTTTGAAAATGCATCGCGAATGCGTCCCAGACCAAGCTCGTCAATTGCTTGATGCTCTTGGATGGCTTGTATAACTTGATGCATTTTCAGTTGTTCCTCGGAACTGAAGTTTATGAATCCTAATTTCATTCTAATTTCCTTTTTTGTTTTGACATGGTTACTAACATAGTTGCTATAGCTCTGTTACTAGCTCTGTTACGATTTTACGAAAAGTAACAGAGCTTGAAATGCCTGACTCTGTCGTTGACTCTGTCGTTCAGTACTAAAAAAGCGACAGAGTCGTATTGTTTATATTGTCTCCAAGAACAACAAACCCTTTTTGGTCGTTCTGTATTGCTGCTTAGGACTTGTCGGCTTGTCTGGTACCGTAAGTTCCAGATAATCATGAAGTAACAGAGGCTCGATGAATGCCTTGAAGTTCTTTGATTGATAAGTAACACCGAGTAGCTCGAATATATCTTTTCTGAATTTCGGGTCTTTGCAAAATTTGAGAATGGATACAACTTTGTCTGTAGCATCTATGTATGTATCTTCTTCAGCTCTGTTACTAGCTCTGTTACTAGCTCTGTTACTAGCTCTGTTACTAGCTCTGTCACTAGCTTTGTCACTATCCAGCCAAAAAGTGACAGTGCTGGTACAAATATCACTCTCGAAAGTTACGTCATTGCCTGTGATTTCTTTCCACTCGTTCATCATATCGAAACCATAGCCGATAGTCTCTGATAGATTAACCAGTCTGAATATCTTGGCGATAATTGGGTTGCGAGGATTGGAGTAGAGATGGTTGCCCAGTTGAGATATTGGCACAGGATAGCCACCGGCATTGAAGAACTCGACTCTGTCGGTATAGATATGAATGCACGAGTGGATGGTGCTGAATGGATCGAAGTGGGAGAGCATGTTGACCAATGCTTCTCGCAAAATCTTAAACTGCGAGCGGTCTTCCACATTGAAACCCTCATCGTTCATCATGAAAGGCGTATCCACGATGAGGCGCAGTCTCCTGATCATAATCTGAAAATACTCCCAAAGGTTCTCTTGCTCGGGAATGCGGTAGGTATAGCGGGTTCGGGCTTCTCTTACACTTCTACCTGGAATCTCCACCAAGTCCATCCAAAACGTAGGAACATAACGGCGAACCCATTCTTCTTTGCCAAAGCACATCAAACCACCATAATTCAGATGTCCCTCATTGTCGGCAATTCCGATGCGCTTGCAGAAGTCGGCGATGTCATTGCCTATCAGATTAGGACGAGGACTATAGAGCTTGAAGTAGTTGCGATAGTCACGAATGGTATCCTCATTGAGCATGGAGAGGTCTGAGTCTAAGAGTATTTGCTCAGACTTGATGCCGAATGATTGGTTATGAAACATGGCGGTTATCTCACCATTGGTTGCTCGTTGGTCTCCACTGCCAAATCGGATGAATGTATTCTGTGGATTGTTATAGTAGATAGGCTTGTGGGGTGATGAGGCAATATGAAATGCCAAGACCCTATGCCCATCTATATGATAGAGCATGCTCTTGGCATCGACTGGCTCATTGAACTTTTGGGAACGCAAGGTGCCCAAGAAGTCTTGTTCCAACTTCTCTGCATTGTCAACTCCTGATATTTCAAACTTCTTGCCATTCTGCTTTACTCCAAGCACTATCCATCCGCCGGAAGTGTTGGCGAATGCACTTACGGTTTCCCATATATTCTTAGGGAGTTCGCTCTTGGTCTCCTTAGCCTCGAAGTCCTCCCATTCGATGTCGTTGATTCTGTCTATCAGCTCTTCCTTTGTCATAATAATGATGATTAAATTGAAATATAGAATTTCTTCCTCCCTTCACTTCAAGAAATAGATAGGAGCATGCTGGGTGCCTTCCTTCTCCATGATGCCTTTCTCGCAGAAATGGTTGAGCCACTTCTGTGCCATGTAAGGAGTCAAGCCAAAGAGGATGCGCAGGATGCGAGTGGTGATGTAACGATTCTTTTGAAGATACTCCTTGATATTCTCTAACATCTTTTCCTCGGAGTATTTTGTAGATTGGTTGGAATAGCGGGAGCGGACGAAATGGACGTTGCGCTGTACTTCCTCCATTAGCTTACCTTCTGGTCGGAAGTTGATGCCGGTGATGCGTACTTCCTTGCCCGTAATCTTCTTGTCTGGATTCTCCTCTGGCATCTCTAGGCTAGCCGACATGGAGAAGTAGCCTATCTCTGGGATATAAAAGCGGCGTCCCATGGAGAATTCTTCCACCAAAAGGTCATGAAGCTCTGCCAACACCGCAGCCACATCTCCCTTGGTGAGTGAGCAGCGGCTCTGGATTTTCTCTTGCAGTTGCTTCTCGGTCATAGGTTCATGCTGCACGATACGAATGTATTGGCGCTTTTCTCCTGTGCCCTGGGCATTGTTGAGCATGTAAATGTCGTATTTCAGTTCCATATTTCTTGTTGTTTGATGGTTCGTTGTTTTCTATATTCTTTGTCTTCTATGAAAGATGATGCAAATATATATAATAATGTGATAACTTGTATCTTTTGGTGTAAACTATTAGGTTTATTTAAACATTGGTATATGTCATGTGATTATACGGCATTTGTCATCCGACCGTATGATAAGTGTCGTATAATCACATGACAAATGTCACGCAATCGTTATAATTGCTTCCTTGCATCGTTATAATTGCTTTCTTGCATCGTTATAATTGCTTTCTTGCATCATATAAGTCACAACATTGTTACCATTCATCTCACCCTTGCCAATTCGCAGGGGAGGTATGTGATGAGGCTGAGACTATCTATTACACCTTCGTACCTGAGAAGGCGCAGGAAATGGGGTTCAGTGGATGCAAGATAGAAGGTGAATAAAAGGCGTTTTTCAAGAAGGCTCATTTAGAATGAGTGGTTTTGCTCAGAATTACTCATTCTGAATGAACAAAAATGAAGATTTATTTGGTTGTTTACTTAAAAAAATGTATTCATCGAGTTGAAACGCCGCGGATATGATGTTTTTTATCATGCAGATAAGAAGGAGTGCGACTTTGTTGTTAGAGAGGACATGAGAATCATGAAGGCTTATCAAGTAACGATAGTGATGAATGACGAGAAAACTCGCAAGCGAGAAATCGAGGGGCTGATGGAAGCCATGAATGCTTATGGCTTGGCTGAGGGATATATTCTTACGATGGAGGAGAAGGAAGAACTTGAGATAGATGGCAAGCAGGTTCATGTTCTTCCTACGTGGGAATGGATGTTGAGAGAGAAGTGAAATATTATAAAAAAGTGATCATCATACCCCGAAAGGGAACTGGTATGGTATTTTGAGCCGATTCGACATAAAGTCACCTTCGGGAATAGCTTCTCAAAAACAGTAATTAAAATTTCATTCTCCTTTCGCAATCACCAGAGTATGCTTATAATCAGTCATTTATATAGGTAGTTAAGTAGTGTGTAGTGTTGGCTGGTCGGAGAATCTTAATCCGGATCATTATAATAGTTCCTGCGGAGGACACGAAAGTGCCCTCCGCAGGAACTATTACTGTTTACTGGAAGCAGCTTTCCATTCATCATAGATATGGCTAAAGATAGCTACGCCATCATTCAGTTGCTTCCTAGCTAAAGACTTATCTTTGTTCCACCATTCAAGAATGTAATTCTTCAGTCCCTCATATTCCTTTTGATCCTTGAATTGTCTATCCAGGCTTCCCATTTTGCCAAGCGTTGCATTGTAAAGAATAAATGCCCTTTCCTGTCCATTAGGCTTCAGTGCATACCAAGTAGCCCAAGAGTTTCCTGTGTTTATGCCATTGCCAGGCAGAAATACGTGAACTTGGTAGACAGATGCATTCTTGCCGCGGTAAAGGAGTTCCATAAGGCGATCCTCTTTTACAGCCCTAATCGAATTACGTGCTATCGTTTGGCAATGTTCCCACACTTCGCCTTCAGGGTGTTCCTCTGTGAGTGCAAGCCAATCCATCTTGGTTACTTTCTCAGCATCGTACTTCTTGGCTTTTTTGCCATCTGGATTCTCGGCAAGTCTTACTTGATATTCTAACGCCCACCCCATGTACTTCTTAGGAATGTAGCCCTCTATCTGTTTGCCATCCATCATAGTGAGGCGAACATGACGCATTTCTGGGTCGTCATTCTTGCGAGCGTGTGCAGCTATCGCTACCACCATTACTGCTATGAGCAGCCAAAACTTCATTGCTTTCATAATGATTCCTTTTAGTTGTTATTTATTGATTGTCATCTAATACTTCTATCACTCGTTGTATCATAGAACTTCGGTTGTGTTCACCTAGTCCAATGAGTTTCTTTTCCCATTCCTGCGAAAGTCCTACACAGTGGCAAAGTTCTCGGATAAAGGATTTGTCGCATTTCTTATAGGTATCTCCCAGACATATAAGCTTGCCATCAGTCTGTCTGACATAGAAGTCGCAAGCCGTCTTGCTTGGGATGAAAAACATTGCTGCTGCTGTGTTACATTGCCTAGCTTTCATTCCTCCCATGTCCGTCACGGAATAACCTTGGGAGGCATAAATATAGACTTGCAATCGTGGGTGGTTGATATATAGCCAGCTCCATCCCACATTTTCCAAAGGAACAAGTGTGCGTACGTTTTGCTTGGAGGTGGCATTCCACACCACTACAGAATCAATGTTGGCGAAAGGTATCACATCGCTAGTGCATTGGCGAGAAAAGAAGTTTCTATAAACTTGAACATCCTTTTTCTTGCGTGGCAAGTCTATTCGGTCATTACTTTCATAGAGTTGCTGGATACCATTCTTTAGGTACACTCGACCCTCGCATGATTGAGCTTGCATGCTAATAGTTCCCATATAAGCAAGCAAAATGCTAATGATGAGATATATTTGCCCCAAATTAACCTTCTCATGCACGGCATTTTTGATCTCTCGGATGGTCTTGCCATTGGAAAGACGCCAACCTTCTATTTCTTCAAATTTACACATAAGCGATTTCTCTTGATAATTTTTGCAAATATACGAGGAAACTTTCTGATTACCAAATGAATTAACCATTTTTTATAAAAATAGGCACGCATCCTTTCGGGGGCGTGCCTATAACCTTATTATTATATTATACCTTTATATTACCTTGACTCTCCCTTTCCCTCCTCTTCCATCAATCACGATTTTCTCGAAGACGATGGCTGGGTCGTTAGGAGTGAGGGTGAGGGTGTGGATGCCATCGGATGAGGCTGGCAGCTCTAGCTCTATCATCTTGTCCACGATGCGAGTGGCTATCGTTGGATAATAGATATTGTAGATGTTCTCCGGCTTCTCGTTCAAATCTTTGTTGAAGTTAACCTCTACAGGAGAAGCGCCATCTAAACTTACACCATAGGTTAAGCCGCCCTTGTTGAGATAATCCAAGGTTGATTTGGTAATCACATGAATGCGAACCTTCTGCTTGCCGTTAAATGCCTTGCCATCCGAAGTCTTGCTAACTTGCATCTTAAACTTGTAAGTGATGCTGGCTCCCTTTACACTCTTGGTATACGGCATCAGAGTCATTGCCGATACGCTTTTGCCCATGAATGGAATCTCTGTCCATTTTGCCTCGGCAGCATCCGTCTTGCTGCTATAGTAAGGAGCTTCGATTTCTACCACGCCGTTGTTTTCGCTGATAATCACTCCATCCTTGGAGGTTACCCGGAAGAGCTCCGGACAGGTATCCTTCTCGAAATCATCATTCCAACTCTTATAGCCGATATGCTTCTGGGTCATCATTCCGTTCCACTTGCCGCCAGCCATCTTATGGTTGTAATAGTCGCAGATGAGTGAATCGCGCTTGAAGAGGCGCTCGCATTCATCAGCCCATACATTCGCCTTCGGATTGCCCTGCTTGTAGAGGGCGTGGTTCTGTGCCTGGGCAAAATACATCTGGTGCAGATTGCTCATCAGCTCGATAGGGAAGAGGATGATCTGGCGATAGGCGTCGTGATAGGATGCCGGCAGACTGTTGTTCTGGCGCAGCGCATCGGCTTCTAGCTGCAGATACTGGTTTACCACCTCCTGCCATTCACCATTTTCCAGACTGTAGGTGTTCTTGTTGAGCATCTCTGGGGTGCAGCGGCCGTTGTACTTGCAGATGAGGTTAAGAATGCGGGCTGCTTCATCGGCCTGCGATTCACCAAACTGCTGTGCGCACCAGTCGCGGGTATGACGGGTGATGTTGTTTACATCGTATTTACGTGGATTCCAAGCCATGTCCATAAACTGGCTGATAGGATATTCCATCGGCTTGAGGTCGCCAGCATTGAGAATCCAGAGACGGTCGATGCCATTCTCGTAAGCAAGTGTCAACTGCTCCCAAGGATTCTGCACAGGAGTAACGTTGAGCATCTTTGAGTTTCTTGGAGCACCTACGTAATCTACGTGATAGTATAAGCCCCAACCGCCTTTGTGCTTGCGTTCCTTGGCATTCGGCACACGGCGCACGTTACCCCAGTTGTCATCGCAGAGCAGAAGGGTTACGTCATCAGGCACCTTCATGCCCTTGTCGTAGTAATCCAATACCTCTTTATATAGTGCCCAAACCTGTGGGGTTTCGCTAGCCTTTCTGCCGGTTACGTCAGCGATAATCTTGCGCTGGTCGTTGATGATGTTGGTCATCAGCTTCGTATCTGCCTCTTCGCTCATCGCTTCATCGCCGTCGCCGCGCATTCCGATGGTTACAATCTGTTCAGTTCCCTTCATTCGCTCAATGCCTTCACGGAAGAACTTCTGCAGGCTTGCCTTGTTCTTCAGATAGTTCCATGGTCCCCATCCCTTTCGGTTGCGGGCGTATTCCTGGTGGTTGCGGGCCATCGGCTCATGATGGGAAGTACTCATCACTACGCCCATCTCATCTGCCGTCTTCTCGTTTTCAGGGTCATCGGCGTAGAAAGCCCAGCCCCACATGGCAGGCCACATCATGTTACCTCTCAGTCGCAATACCAGTTCGAAGACTCACTG
>OMDC01000883.1_pt1 | contig 11908 bp, 8 predicted proteins | sample 1674201 | NCBI WGS metagenome assembly OMDC01 (sample SAMEA103958152, study PRJEB25191) | human gut metagenome | biome: human-associated habitat [ENVO:00009003]; feature: intestine environment [ENVO:2100002]; material: feces | place: Germany | collected 2013/2015 | reverse complement strand
CGTTCATGCTCCTCCGCAGGGGCTATGCACAGATCAACAATCCCGTCGGCATCGAGGCGAATCTGGCCTTTCTCGGCTTCGGGTTCGTGCTGATGGGGCTGTTCAACCTGATGTTTCTGCCGATGCACTACAAAAACGGCTATGATCTCGGCAAGCCCTTCGTCGTCTCGAGCGTCGTGCTGTTTCTGGCCATCGCCCTGCTCGAGACGCTCGACCATGTCGTGCCGTACATGAAGACCGTGTGCGAAAGTTACGCGCCGGCGGACCTTGTCCGGCAGCTGCCGGTTTTGCTCGGCGGCGTGGCGGTGTACGCGCTCGTGACCTATCTGGCCTTCCGCACTTCGGCCGCAAGATTTGAACAGGTCGACCTGTGAGCGGACTGGAGCCCATCGATATCCAAAAATCACGCCCGTCCGGGGAGGCTCCCCGGGCAGGCGCGATTTTTGGATTCAGTCTTTCGTGGTGTGCGGGGCGGCGTGCTTTCCGGGCTTTACAAACGCGACAAATATGGTATAATGGATGACACAGAATATCGTCACTTTGCACAACTGCAAAGGCGGGAGGGGTCTTTATGCGGCTTGCGGTACCTTTTGATCACGGGCAGATCTACGGCCATTTCGGGCGGACGGCGCAGTTCAAGCTCTATGATGTGACCGACGGGCGGATCGTCTCGTCGGCGATCGTCGACACGATGGGCAGCGGACACGGGGCGCTGGCCGGATTTCTGAAGGCCTACGCGGTCGACGCGCTCATCTGCGGCGGCATCGGCGCTGGCGCGCGGCTGGCGCTGGCGGAGGCCGGGATCCGGCTGTATCCGGGCGCGGAGGGCGGCGCGGACGACGCGGTCCGGGCGCTTTTGGCCGGGGCGCTCCATTACCAGCCGGACTATGTCTGCGGCCACCACAAGGACGAGCCGCCGCGCGTGTGCGGCAGCCATACCTGCTCTGCGGCCTGCTATCATGAAACATCGGAGGAACGGTCAGAATGAAACGAACGGATGCGCTCTATCAGAGCTTTGTAGAGATCCTGCGCGAGGAGCTCGTGCCCGCCATGGGCTGCACGGAGCCCATCGCCATCGCCTACGCCGCGGCGCAGGCCCGCGCCGTGCTCGGCAAGCGGCCGGAGCGGGTGCGGATCGAGGTCAGCGGAAATATCATCAAGAACGTCAAGAGCGTCGTCGTGCCGCATACGGGCTCGATGCACGGCATCGCCGCGGCGGCTGCCGCGGGCATCATCGCGGGCCGGGAGGAGAAGGAGCTGGAGGTCCTCAGCGAGGTCACCGACGAGCAGATCGCGGACATGCGGGCGTACCTGCAGGAGGCGGCCTTTGACATCCGGCCGATCGACTCGCCGTTCATCTTCGACATCCGCATCACGGTCTACGCGGCTGGCGATCAGGCCTCGGCGCGGATCGTCGGCAGCCATACGAACCTCGTGCAGCTGCTGCACGGCACGAAGCGCCTCATCGACCGCCCGTGCAGCGAGACCGTCTCCGAACGCCGCACGGACCGCAGCGTCCTGACGGTCGAGCGGATCGTGGATTTCGCGCAGTCGCTGTGTCCGGAGGATGTGCAGGAGATCTTTGAGCGGCAGATCTCGTACAATATGGCCATCGCCGAGGCGGGCCTCGCCGGGTCCTACGGCGCGAACGTCGGCAAGACGCTGCGCGAGGCCTACGGCGAGACGGTGCAGAACCGCGCCCGCTATATGGCCGCCGCGGCCAGTGACGCGCGCATGTCCGGCTGCGAGCTGCCGGTCATCATCAACTCCGGCTCCGGCAACCAGGGCATCACGGCCTCCGTGCCGGTCGTGGTCTACGCGCAGGAGCTGGGCGTGAGCCGCGAGACGCTCTACCGGGCGCTGGCGGTCTCCAATCTCAGCACGATCCATATCAAGGCGCACATCGGAACGCTTTCGGCCTACTGCGGCGCGGTCTCGGCCGGGTGCGGCGCGGGGGCGGGCATCACCTACCTCTATGGCGGCGGGTATGAGCAGATCAAGCATACGCTGGTCAACGCTATGGCCATCACCTCCGGCATCATCTGCGACGGCGCCAAGCCCTCCTGCGCGGCAAAGATCGCCACGAGCGTCGACGCGGGCCTGCTCGGCTACCACATGTACCGCTGCGGCAACCAGTTCTATGCCGGCGACGGCATCGTCAAATCCGGCATCGAGCACACGATCGAGACCGTCGGCGCGCTGGCCCACACCGGCATGGCCGACACCGACCGACAGATCATCCGCCTGATGATGGAGCCCTGACCAACTTACATAGAAAAATGCCCCGGCGCAGGACCGTCTGCGCCGGGGCGATTGATTTTAATTCAATTGGTCGGCTAAGTCGCGGTAGCGGCTGTCGTCGGCGGCGCTGCCGGTGGCCTGGGCCATGTGCTGCGAGAGCTTTTTTGCCGCTGTATCCGCCGAGACGACCGTGCCCGCGCCTGCCACGCAGCCGCCGGGGCAGGCCATGCCCTCGAGCAGATATCCGTCGAGCTTCCCGGCCTTCGCCAGCATCAGAAGCTTGCGGCACTCGCGCAGGCCGTCGGCCCGCTGGGTCTTGATCTGGCATTCGGGATGCTCCTTGTGGATGAGCTCCTCCACCGCGGCGGCCACGCCGCCCGCGACGGCAAAGCCGCGCCCGGCGCGGGTGCCCTCGTCAAGGTCCGGGCTGTCGGGCAGCTGGGAAAAGTCGATGTCCCTGGCCTCAAAAATGCCCATCAGCTCCTCGTAGGTCAGGACGAAGTCGACGTCGGTCCGGATATCATCCTGCATGGCCTCGAGCTTTTTGGCCGCGCACGGGCCGACAAAGACGACCTTGCAGTCGGGCCGTTCGCGCTTGACGAGCCGCGCGGTATAGACCATCGGCGTGTAGGTCATGGAGATATTGCCGGATTCGGCGGGGAACAGCCGTCTGGCCATCATCCGCCACGACGGGCAGCAGGAGGTCGCCATAAACCGCTGCTCCTCCGGGACCTTCTCCAAAAAGTCCCGCGCTTCCTCGATCGTGCAGATATCCGCGCCGACCGCGACCTCGACCACATCGGCAAAGCCGAGCTGCTTCATGGCCGTGAGGAACTTCGGCACGGTCACGTCCTTGCCGAACTGGCCGACGAACGACGGCGCGACGATGGCCACGACCTCGTTGCCCTCGAGCATGGAGCGGATGACCTGATAGATCTGGCTCTTGTCGACGATCGCGCCGAACGGGCAGCTCACAAGGCACTGGCCGCAGGAGACGCAGCGGTCATAGTCGATGCAGGCCTTGCCGTATTCGTCGACGCCAATGGCGTCCATGCCGCAGGCGGCCTGACACGGGCGCTCGAGGTAGGTGATGGCGTTGTACGGACAGGATCTGGCGCATTTGCCGCACTTGATGCAGAGCTTCTGGTCGATGCGGCTCTTGCCGTTGACAAATTTGATCGCGCCCTTCGGGCACACGCGCTGGCACGAGGAGGCGAGGCAGCCCTGACACAGCTCGTTGACGCGGTACTGCCGCGTCGGGCAAGCGTGGCAGGCGTAGGGGATGATGTTGACGAGCGGGGGCTCGTAATACTGCTCGGCGATGGCGGCCTGGTCCATGCCCTCGGTCAGAAGCGTGCGCGTCTGCACGGGCTGGAGGGACAAACCCATGGCCAGCCGCACGCGCTCGCCGGCGATGGCGCGCTCGAGAAACACGGACTCGCGGTGCAGCGGGCTCTGGCCGGGGACGATCTTGAAGGGGATATCCTCCATATCGGTGTAGTCGCCGGAGTATGCCATCCGGGCGACCTCGGTGAAGACTTTCTTTCGGATCTCTGTGATCAAAGACGGGATTCCGCGCATGATAACCTGCTCCTTCTGCATATTCTGGAGACAGTATAGCACACTTTCCTGCAAACGTCACTGTTTTCTTTTGCCTTGACAGCGGGGCGGCAATGTCGTAAGCTGAAGGCAAAGAAATGTGTATGCGGAGGGCGGCTATGTCCAAATTTCAGATCTTCCTGATCGTTCTGTATCTGTTTTTCTTCGGCGCTGTCGGCGGGTGGGTGCTGGAGCTTCTGTTCCGCCGGTTCTTCTCCGGGGCGAACCCGGAGCGCAAGTGGCTGAACCCGGGCTTCCTCTTCGGCCCCTGCCTGCCGCTGTACGGATTCGGCACGGTGCTGCTGTTCATCCTCTCGGAGCTGGACCATCAGCTGTTCGGCTCGTTTTCGGGGACATTCTGGTATTACCCGGTCATGTTCGTCGTCATGGCGCTGGCTATGACGCTGCTGGAGTATATCGTCGGCGTCGTGAGCTTCAAGGGCTTCCACCTGCGCCTGTGGGACTACAGCAAGCTCTGGGGCAATGTCCAGGGCATCATCTGCCCGCTGTTCACGTTCTTCTGGGGCGTGTTGTCGCTGGCGTACTACTTTTTATTGTATCCGCGGCTGCGGAAGCTGGTGGAGTGGTTCGTGGCGCACCCGCTGGCGTCGTTTATGGTGGGCGTGTGCTTCGGCATTTTCCTCATTGACCTGTGCTTCTCCATCCATCTCGGCGCGGTCGTGCAGAAAAAGGCCGCCGAGATCGATAAGAATGTATATGACGCCATCGACGTGCAGAAGCTGTGGCATAAAATGCAGTCCCGCGGCGGCTTCTTCCGGCTTGTGTCCATTAGGCCCCTGACGGAGCGCATCGATGCGTTTGATGAGTTTTTACACCGCAGACCGGGAAGTATGGGAAAGGAGAAATAAGAATGCTCTTCTGGATATTCATGCTGCTGTTCGTATTGATGATCCCGCTCACGATGATCTATTTTGGCCGGAGGTTTTTCAAAAGCCCGCCGAAGTCCATCAACGCGACGTTCGGATACCGGTCGACCATGTCCATGAAAAATCAGGAAACATGGAAGCTGGCGCATACGGTCTGCGGGCGGTACTGGTACTGCTGCGGCTGGCTCCTGCTGCCGCTGTCGGTCGTCCCCATCCTGTTCGTGATCGGGCGCGGCACAGAGACGATCGGGTACACCGGGGTGATCACCGTGTTCATCCAGCTCGTCCCGATGCTCTGCGCGCTCCCGGTCACGGAACACGCGCTGCGGAAAAAGTTTGATAAGAATGGGATGAGGAAGAGCTGAGAAAGGGAAACTGCAAAGCTATATGCCATTGCTCCCCGGCCCTCATCAGTCCCGGCTCCGCCGGTCCAGCTTTCCCCAGGGGAGGCCGTTTGGTGCGTACAAACCAAGAACCCCCCGCAAGAAGGTACAAATTATCTGAATTTTCACCGCACCTTCTATTGACGGCAATCGTTCTACGGCAACTGGTATCAAATCTGATGCCCTCGTATCAGGCGGCGCGTACCAAGACATACGTAAGATGAGTATCGTGTGGAACGATGCCCGAAACATTGGAGTTCGCCTGAATTCAGACGCAGAATGCACCCCGCGTCTCCAAGCACTCTTTTCTCCCCTATCTTTTCTCTTGCGAGAGAAAAGATAGGGCCGCCGGAGGCATCCGGCAGCTGCAAATTTGTGACAGCAATCCCTCAGGCGCTTCGCGCCAGCTCCCTTTACACAAGGGAGCCTTTGGATTGCGCCGCCAGAAGTGTGGCAAAAATGGGTGACAACCTCTCAGGCGCTGCGCGCCAGCTCCCCTGGAAGGGGAGCCTTTTCCGCTGCGGCGGGGCGAAAAAAACGGAAATTGTGCTGGCTTTTCTGCGCGGCATGTGCTATAATAATAACGAAAATCATTATTGAATTATGAAAGGAATCCGAGCGTATGTATTGTGTCAGAAAAATGACCGAAGATCTCTATTGGGTCGGCGCGAGTGAGCGGCGGCTGAACCTGTTTGAGAATGCCTATCCGCTGACCAACGGCGTCAGCTATAACTCCTATCTGCTGCTGGACGAAAAAACCGTGCTGATCGACACCGTCGATAAGTCCGTCAGCGGCCTGTTCTTTGAGAACGTCGACCATGTGCTGGGCGGGCGGAAGCTCGATTACCTCATCGTGCAGCATATGGAGCCGGACCACGCCGCGACCATCGGCGAGCTCGTCCTGCGTCACCCGGAGCTGACCATCGTCTGCAACGCCAAGACGCGCACGATGATGCAGAACTTCTTCACGTTTGACATCGACAGCCGTCTGCAGCTCGTCAAGGAGATGGACACGCTCACGACCGGCAGGCATACCTTCGCCTTCGTCATGGCCCCGATGGTCCACTGGCCGGAGGTCATGGTCTCCTACGACACAACGACCAAAACGCTCTATTCGGCCGACGCCTTCGGCACCTTCGGTGCGCTGAACGGAAATCTGTACGCCGACGAGGTCAATTTCCGGACCGAATGGCTCGCCGATGCCCGCCGGTATTATACCAACATCGTCGGCAAATACGGCACGCAGGTGCAGACGCTGCTCAAAAAGGCCGCGGGGCTTGAAATTGAGATGATCTGCCCGCTGCACGGCCCGGTCTGGCGCAAGGATATCGCGTGGTTCCTCGACAAATATATCCACTGGGCGACCTATACGCCGGAGGACGACGCCGTCGTCATCGCCTATGCCTCCGTCTACGGCGGCACGGAGAACGCGGCGAACGTGCTGGCCGCGAAGCTGTCGGAGCTTGGCGTGCGGAACGTGCAGATGTACGACGTGTCCGTCACGCATCCGAGCTATATCCTCTCCGAGTGCTTCCGCGCGAGCCATCTGGTCTTTATCTCCACGACGTACAACGCGGGCATGTTCGTGACGATGGAAAATCTCGTGCACGATATCGTCCATCATAACCTGCAGAACCGCACCATCGCCCTCATGGAAAACGGCTCCTGGGCACCGACGGCAGCCGGGCTCATGCGGGCAGAATTCCAGAAGCTCAAAAACTGCACCATTCTCGACGAGACCGTCACGATCAAATCCACGCTCAAGGAATCCCAGCTCGCGGACGTCGACGCCATGGCGCAGGCGATCTATGACTCCATGCCGAAGCCGGCCCCCGCGGTGCACACCGCCGACGCGCCGGTCGAGAAGAACGCGTTCTTCTCGTTCTCCTACGGTCTGTTCGTCCTGACGGCCCGGGAAGGGGAGAAGGACAACGGCTGCATCATCAACACCGCCGCCCAGCTGACCGACACGCCGAAGCGCATCTCCATCGCCGTCAACAAGGCCAACTACACCCACGACATGATCCGCAGAACGGGCGTGTTCAACCTCTCCATGCTCTCGACCGACGCGCCGTTCGGCCTGTTCCAGCACTACGGCTTCCAGTCCGGCCGGGATGTGGACAAGTTCGCGGACGTCAAGGGCATGGCCCGTGCGACGAACGGCGTGTATTACCTGCCGTACTCCACGAACGCGTTCGTGAGCGGCAAGGTCACGCAGGAGATCGACCTCGGCACCCATACGCTGTTCATCGCCGACGTGACCGAGGCCCGCGTGCTCTCCGGTGCGCCGTCCATGACCTACAGCTTCTACTTTGCAAACGTCAAGCCCAAGCCCGCCGCGCTCACGAAGCAGACCGGCTGGGTCTGCAAGATCTGCGGCTACGTTTATGAGGGCGAAACGCTCCCCGCCGACTTCATCTGCCCGCTGTGCAAGCACGGCGCGGAGGATTTTGAAAAGCTGCCGGACTGACGGCGGCGAACGACAGACAGAAAGGACCGATCATCATGCCCCGTGTACTGGAACATTTGGAACCGAAGGCGGTATTTCATTTCTTTGAAGACCTGACCCGCATCCCGCACGGCTCGCGCAACACAAAGGCCATCAGCGACTACTGCGCCGCGTTTGCCAGGGCGCGCGGCCTGTGGGTGTATCAGGACGAACTCAACAACGTCATCATCAAAAAGCCGGCCAGCGCGGGCTATGAGACTGCGCCCGCCGTCATCCTGCAGGGCCATCTCGACATGGTCGCGGAGAAGACGCCGGAAAGCCCCATCGACATGACCAAAGACGCGCTGGACCTGCAGGTCGAGGGCGACTACGTGTCCGCGAAGGGCACGACGCTCGGCGGCGACGACGGCATCGCCGTCGCCATGGCGCTGGCGATCCTGGACAGCAGCGAGATCGCCCATCCGGCGCTCGAGGCCGTCTTCACCGTCGACGAGGAGATCGGCATGGAGGGCGCGCAGGGGCTCGACTTCTCCCAGCTCTCCGCCCGCCGGATGCTGAACATCGACTCGGAGGACGAGGGAATCTTTACCGTCAGCTGCGCCGGCGGCGCGAGCGCCAATGTCTCGGTCGGGCTGACGATGGCGCCGAACGCGGCACCCTGCGTGAAGCTGAACGTCTCCGGCCTCATCGGCGGCCACTCCGGGCAGGAGATCAACAAGGGCCGCGCCAACGCGAATATTCTGCTCGGCCGCGTGCTGGATGCGCTGGTGCAGAAGCTCCCGGTCCGGCTCGTGTCGGCCGCGGGCGGACGGAAGGACAACGCCATCCCGAACGCGGCGGAGGCCGTCCTCGCCCTCGCAGAGGGCGACCTGCCCGCCGCAAAGCAGATCGTATCTGCCTGCACGGCGGATCTCCGCAAGGAATATGCCGTGGCCGACCCCGGCGTCACCGTCACGCTGGAAGAAGCCGACGTCTGCCCGCAGGCGCTGACGGAGGAGGCGACGCTGCGCGTCGTCCGCTATCTGCTGCTCGTGCCGAACGGCATTGCGGCCATGAGCATGGATATCCCGGGGCTGGTGCAGACGTCGTGCAATCTCGGCATTTTTCACGTGGCGGACGGCGTGCTGACGGCGGTCAGCTCGGTCCGCAGTTCGGTCGCTTCGCAGAAGCAGATGCTGCTGGCGCGCTTTGCGGCGCTCAGCCAGCTGCTCGGCGGCTCGCTGCAGGTCACGGGCGCGTATCCCGCGTGGGAATACCGGCGCGAGTCCGTGCTGCGGGAGAAGATGGCCGCCGTCTACGAGCAGCAGACCGGCAGGGCCCCGAAGATCGAGGCCATCCACGCAGGGCTCGAATGCGGCCTGTTTGCCGGGCAGCTGCCGGGGCTGGACTGTGTCTCCTTCGGCCCGGATCTGGTCGATATCCATACCGCGCGCGAGAAGATGTCCATCTCCTCGGTGCAGCGCACGTGGAAGTTCCTGCTCGGCGTATTGGAAGCGCTGAAGGACTGAATTCGGTGATTTTTTGCCCCGGCGGGCCGCAGACCGCGGCTCGCCGGGGCGATTTTTGTGCTTCCAACGCCAAAACCGTGTAATTTTTTGCATATCGTTTATAAAAGCTTCACACTTCTCCCGAATAAAGGCGGTATAATCAGCATATTCGAAAGTAAGAGGAAGTGAACTGCATGGGAACAGATCCGTATCAGGTGCTCGGCGTATCTCCGAACGCTTCGGAAGACGAGATCCGGCAGGCCTACCGCCGGCTGGCAAAAAAATATCACCCCGATCTGAACCCCGGCGACAAGACCGCCGCGCAGAAAATGAACGAGGTCAACGCGGCCTACGACGCGATCAAGAATCCGCAGGCCTACCGCCAGCAGCAGGCGCAGCAGCAAGCCCAGCAGCAGGCGCGCGAGCAGTACCGGCAGGCCGGGCAGCAGACCTATGACCCCTTCTCCGACCCGTTCGGGTTCTGGGGTGCGCAGGGGCAGGGCGACGGCCAGCAGAACGGCTGGCAGCAGACGGACCAGAATGGCTGGCAGACCTGGTACTACCGCACCGGCAGCGACCAGGACGAAGGCGACCAGCCCGGCGGCTACCGCTGGACCTATCACCGCACACGCCGCCGTGGAAACTTCCTTGTGCGGCTGCTGGGCATCTATCTGGTGATCCAGATGCTCGCCGCGCTCTTTGGCAGCTGCGGCTACCGCAGCGCGTATTATTATGACCCGTATTCCTACCGCGATTACAGCTACAGCAATTCAGGATCCTATGCCAACCAGAACCAGACGGACGGAAATACAAGCTCCGGCAGCTGGTATTGAGACGGCAGAATGGATCTGACAGGAGGAACCTCAGATGTCCAGAACGATCGGTATTGACCTCGGCACGACCAACAGCTGCGTTGCCGTGATGGAGGGCGGCGAGCCCGTCATCATCCCCAACGCCGAGGGCGGACGTACGACGCCGTCGGTCGTCGCATTTTCCAAGACCGGCGAGCGGCTGGTCGGCAATCTTGCCAAGCGGCAGGCCGTCACCAACCATGACCGGACCATCGCATCCATCAAACGCCAGATGGGCACCAACTACAAGGTGTCGATCGACGGCCATAAATATACCCCGCAGGAGATCTCCGCCATGATCCTGCAGAAGCTCAAGGCGGACGCCGAGAGCTATCTCGGCGAGCCGGTCACCGACGCCGTCATCACAGTCCCTGCCTATTTTACCGACGCGCAGCGGCAGGCGACGAAGGACGCGGGCAAGATCGCGGGGCTCAACGTCCAGCGCATCATCAACGAGCCCACGGCTGCGGCGCTCGCCTACGGCATCGACAAGGAGCAGGCGCAGAAGATCATGGTCTATGACCTCGGCGGCGGCACGTTCGATGTCTCCATCCTGGACATCGGCGACGGCGTCATCGAAGTTCTGGCCACCAACGGCAACACCCACCTCGGCGGCGACGATTTCGACGAGTGCGTCATGAACTACCTCGTCTCCGAGTTCAAGAAGGCAGAGGGCATCGACCTGTCCAACGACAAGGTCGCCATGCAGAGACTGAAGGAAGCCGCCGAGAAGGCCAAGATCGAGCTGTCCGGTGTCACCTCCACCAACATCAACCTCCCGTATATCACCGCTGACGCCACCGGCCCGAAGCATCTGGACGTGACGCTGACGCGCGCGAAGTTCAACGACCTGACCTATCATCTTGTCCAGGCCACGCGCGAGCCGGTCAACCAGGCCATCAACGATTCCGGCATCAGCATCTCGCAGATCAGCAAGGTGCTGATGGTCGGCGGCTCGAGCCGCATTCCCGCCGTGCAGGATCTTGTCCAGTCCATCACCGGCACGCTTCCCTTCAAGGGCATCAATCCCGACGAATGCGTCGCCATGGGCGCGTGTCTGCAGGCGGGCGTGCTCTCCGGCAGTGTGAAGGGGCTGCTGCTGCTTGATGTGACGCCGCTGTCGCTCGGCATCGAGACGCTGGGCGGCGTCTGTACCCGCATCATTGAACGCAATACGACGCTCCCCATCCGCAAGAGCCAGATCTTCACCACGGCCTCGAGCTTCCAGTCGTCGGTCGATATCCACGTGCTGCAGGGCGAGCGCCCGATGGCGCACCAGAACAAGGAGCTCGGCCGCTTCCAGCTCACGGGCATCCGCCGCGCGCCGCGGGGCGTGCCGCAGATCGAGGTCACGTTCTCCATCGACGCCAACGGCATCGTGAACGTGTCGGCGAAGGATCTTGACACCGGCAAGGCCCAGCAGATCACCATCACGGCCTCGAGCAACATGAGCCGCGACGAGATCGACCGCGCCGTGCGCGACGCGCAGCGCTACGCCGCCGAGGATGCCAAGCTCAAGGCGGAGGCCACGGCCCGCGACCGCTGCGAGCAGCTGATCTTCCAGGCCGGAAACGCAAAGAACCTCTCCAAGGACGACAAGGTCCGCGTGGCCGAGGCCGTCAAGAACGCGAAACGCGCCGTCAAGTCCAAGGACGCCGCGCAGATGAACGAGGCGGCCGGTCAGCTGGAGACGCTTCTGAACGAGGTCGGCGTCCACATCGACCCGAACGCCGAATACCACGGCTCGGCCAGCTACGAGAACCCGAACAACGACTTCTCCGACGACGCCGTCGACGCGGATTTTGAGAAATTATAAGAAAATGCCCGTGTTTCTTCGGGTAATGTTCGTAGGGGCACAAGTTGACACCATGTCTTGCAAGGGGCGGACAGCGTTTGCTGTCCGCTTTCTTGCGTTTTTTCTCTGCTTTTTATTATGCAGGAAGCTGGAATACCTCACTCAAGGGCGGCGCAATGCGCGGCTGCGCCTCGCCCTGCTCCATTTCGCTGTCCA
>OMDC01000882.1_pt1 | contig 11914 bp, 6 predicted proteins | sample 1674201 | NCBI WGS metagenome assembly OMDC01 (sample SAMEA103958152, study PRJEB25191) | human gut metagenome | biome: human-associated habitat [ENVO:00009003]; feature: intestine environment [ENVO:2100002]; material: feces | place: Germany | collected 2013/2015 | reverse complement strand
AGGAAATTCTGACAAATATTTTCTCTACAATGATTGTTTTCAGTGCAACATTGTTTTTCTTTGCAATTGGTTTTGCAAAAAAGCAGAGAGAAGATGTTTCCCAAATCAAGAAATATGCCTTATATGAGCTTTTGCTATCCGTTAAAATGCAGCATTCTCAACTGGTAGATTACCCTCCTATAGACGAACCCGCGGACTTGTTTTGTGCTTACGTACATAATGTATATGAAGTTCGGGCCGCTTGTGATAAAGTATTGGCTGCATATGAGAATCTACTAACAACATGGGAGCAAGAAACGTTGAAGAACTTACAGCATTCTGCAATGGTCTTGTCAGAGGACTTTGGCATTTCTGCCGAAAATTTTAGAGAGTATTCTGCTACCCAATTTTGTAATTTTTATGATGAAAAAGTTCGAACTGCTCCGCAGAATGAAAAAATCAATGTATTTACTCACAAGATCAAAACGGATATAGAAAAATACTCAAAACATATTGAGCAGTTTTGCGAGGACTTTAAGCACTATTATTGATCCAATTCAACAGACGATGTCTGTTGCGTTGAATCAACTTGTGTCACTCTTTGCATCGCTCTTGTTGGCACTTACGAAAATATTCTTCAAAAAGTATTTGACCATCTTGCACAGTATCATTGTTCAATATGCAAGAGCAAAAAGGTCAGCATTGATGGTGATGACTCAGACGAGAATGGAATGGTTCAAAAATGCTACTTACGCTGCGAGAAATGTGGTTCCATAACAGAAGTCGATTTTGAAAAAAGTAGCGGCGATAGCCCATCGTATACTACTGGCAGGGGTGTTGAGTAATACTAGTTTTCAATAAAACGGTTAAAAACCGTTTTATTCGGCTGCTGTTTCAGCAGCCAGCGGCGTAGCCGCAAAAAACGTAAGTCCATACATTTCTTGCCGCCACCGGCGGCCTGCGAAGAATTCGCAGGATAAAATGGTGTTAACCATTTTATCGAGAAATAGTATAAGATAAATGCAGCATTTATACCCCGACTATTCAGATGGAGTTTGATGAATAATATGAAAATCAACAGGCTAAAAATTGTCAACTACAAGCTTTTTCAGAATGTTACCATTGAAATGAACGAGAATATAAATATCTTTGTTGGAGAGAATGATTCGGGAAAAAGCACCATCTTAGAGGCCCTATCAATGGTTCTGACCGGTAAAATTAACGGTAGCAGTGTCGCAAATCGGCTTAATTTGGATTGGTTTAATGCTCAAGTCCGACAAAAATTCAAGAAATCTATTGAGGCTGGTAATACGTCTGACTTGCCCACCATTGAAATTGAGGTATACTTTGCTTCTCCCGATGAAGATGAAATTGCAATAAAAAAGTATAGAGGCACAAATAATTCACTTCATGAGGACGCTGAGGGTGTCAAACTGGAAATAATATTTGACACCCAGTATGCACCAGCATACAAGCAACTCCTGGTTGAAGGAAAAGTCAGAGACATCCCTGTTGAATACTACAGGGTCAATTTCAGATCTTTTGCAAATCCAGAATACTATGTCCAGACAACGGCAAGAAAAGTGGCATGTATTGATACTACAAAGAAAGACTATGGTCCGGTGCTGAGTCGCTTTGTTTCTACCAGCATAAACGAATATCTCTCGGAAGAAGATATGACCGAGTTGCGTCATGCTTATAGAGCAAATCGACATGAATTTACTGAAAATCAAGCAGTAATACGGCTTAATCAAAAACTACAAGAGGGTCACAGCTTTGATGGCAAAACGATAGGACTAAACTTAAGAGAAAGTGGAATTGATGAATGGAAGGGAGATATGTCTATTTCATTAGATGGCATTCCTCTTGAAAATTCGGGTTTCGGCACTCAAAATATGTTTAAGTCGGAAATTTTCCTGCTTCAAAATACGGATGTTGATATTTTAATAATTGAGGAACCCGAAAATAACCTTTCCTACTCAAACATGTCTATTCTCATCTCTAAACTGTCTGATAGCAACGGAAAGCAGTTGTTTATTTCAACCCATAGCAGCTTTGTCGCAAATAAACTGGGCCTGCAGTGCCTTCATCTTGTTGCAAATGCAAGGACAACACCATTCAAATCATTAAGCAGTGATACTTACAACTACTTTCTAAAATTACCGGACTATAACACGCTACGAATTCTTTTGGCGAATAAGGCAATATTGGTTGAAGGACCGGCTGACGAATTGATACTGCAAAGAGCATATATTGATAACTATGGAAAACAACCGATAGAAGACGGAATTGACGTAGTCGCTGTCGATAGCTTGGCGTTCCAACGATATTGTGAGCTTGCTTCTCTAATTAGTAAACCGCTGACTGTAGTTACAGATAATGACGGTAACGCTGAAGCTGTTCGTAAGCGCTACGAAAAATACACAGGCCTTGTTACTCTTTGTGTGGAATCTGATAATACCCTAAACACGCTTGAACCCTCTGTCCTTGCAGCAAATCTTGATACCTTTGAATCGTTCAAATCCATCATCTACTTAGGAAAGGACATAGAAAGCAGAGATCCAGACAGCATTAAGAGCTTTATGATAGGAAACAAAACTGACTGGAGTATGCGTGTCTTTACCAGTGAGAAGAAGATAAACTACCCATCATATATTTTAAAAGCCATCGGGATAGATAGTGAAAATGTGGGTGATAGAGATGAATAATCAAGTAGTATTTGCGGCAGCGGGGCATGGAAAAACATATTCACTGTGTTCACAAGCCAAAACCGCCATAGATAACACCAATAAATATGTGCTGCTTATTTCATATACAAACGAGGGAGTTCGTTCTTTAGAGAATGAGTACCGGAAGCAAAACGGCGGTGTATTGGATGACAGAGTCATATTCAAATCATGGTACAGTACTCTTCTCTCTGAATTTATAAAACCATACCAGTGCTCACTTAGACTAAAAGAAAAGCGCTATAAGCAAGAGTTTCCAGTTACATTTCCAGAAAATTTTGTAAATTCCATTGCATTTTATGATACAGAAGCACCGCCTAAATGGTATAACCAGACCCACGTACAATATTACGTGAATAAGCGTGGCGATGTTGTTCCTGACAGGACAAGCCATTTAGCTTGGCTATGCAATGAGCATTCTAGCGGAAAAGTGATTAGGCGAATCCAAGAAATATACTCCCACATATTTATTGATGAACTCCAAGACTATGCTGGTTGGGATTTGGAAGTCATAACTTTGCTATTCAAGTCCAAAATACCTATAACATGTGTAGGCGACTACAAGCAGGCAACATATAGGACAAATAATTCACTGAAGAATAAACAGTATAGAGACGAGAAAGTTCGAGCCTATTTTCTCATGCTTGAAGCACAGGGTTTATGCGTTACTTCATATGCGAATACCACAAGACGATTCAATCAGGAAATATGTGATTTTATCAATACGATCCACGGAGATGCGGATTCGATGGTTGAACCCGATCCAAATAATCAGCAAGAAATGCCAGTAGAAAATAGCGGAGTCTACATGATGAACGTGGATAGTCTGCGTGAATACTGCGAATACTACCATCCAATAATATTGCGATATGACAAAAAGGCGAAGGTTGGTTTTCAACATGACTGCGATGTCTTCAACTACGGTGGGTCCAAAGGCGCAACATATGAAAGAGTAGTAATCATACCTGTCAGTACAACGTTACCATTTATAGAAAGACAGGTGAAAATCACGTCCAATCAAACGCGAGCTAAATTTTATGTTGCATGTACGCGAGCGAAGCATAGTGTTGTTTTTGCTATGGAGAACCCCTGCGAAAACGGGGTATTCAAAGCAACCGATATTCATTTCTCTGATAAGTCTATTCCAGCATATAAGTTTAGTAAGCCTGACTCAGATATTTGATTAATCGAACCATAGTAAAAACAGAAATCCCAGATTACCACTTGTTGGTGGTTTGGGATTTCTGCTTTTGCAGGAAATATTTTTTTGTCGTGTGCTTGACATACAGGTGGCGCAGGTCATGAAAGCGTATCCGTGGCAGCCCTGCCCGTTTCAGCACTCTTTGCAGCATATGCAGGACGCTGTCTGGTGACATGGGGCCTCCGGTGGGCGATGGGAATACCCATTCGCTGCTACCCGTTTTTCTTCTTTGTTGCATCAGAACGCTTATCGCGTCTGCCGACAGCGGCAGGGTGCGGTAGGCGTTTTTCGTTTTCAACGGTGCTTCGACCACCTTGCTGTTCTGCCGTGAGATGGCCCGTTGGATTTTCAGCACACCACGGTCGAGGTCGACGTCTGTCCATTTCAGTCCCAACAGTTCGCCCCGCCGCAGGCCCGTGGCAAGGTCGAGGTAGTAGAGCTCGTACACGCCGCTGTCTCTGGCCTCCTGGAAGAAGGCGCTGAGTTGGTCGGCGGTCAAGGTCTTCATCTCCTTGTGCTCCACCTTTGGCAGGGCGCAGCCCTGTGTGGGATTTTTCGTGACGAGGTGCTGCTCTATGGCGAGGTTATACGCCGAGCCAATCATCTGGTGGATGTTCCGCACCGTCTTGGGTGCAAGACCTTTCGGTTTCTTTTTCGCTTCGACACGGTCTACTCGACCACTGTCCAACAGGTGTTTGTAGAACTGCTGTAAGTCCAGAGAGGTCAAGTCTGCCAGCGGGATGCCGCCGATCTGCGGTTTGATGTGATTTTTCAGAAAGCCTTGCGAGGTTTTGTAGGTCGATGGGCGCAGCTTGATTTTTGCGTAGTTTTCCATCCAGACCTCCAGCCAACTACCTACCGTGTAGGTCTTGGCCCGTCCGTAGTCGATACCGACGTTTTCCTCGATGGCTTTTTTCAGTTTTTCTTTTACTTCCGCTTGCGTCTTGCCAAGGACATTTTTGATGATGGCTTTGCCGGTTTCCGGATCGTGACCGACTGTGTACCGGCCCTCCCAACGTCCGTCTTTTCGTTTTCGGATGTTCCCCTCGCCGTTTGCTCGTCGCTTTGGCATGGTATCAGCCCCTTTCGACAACGAACAATACCGTAACCAAGGGAACAAAGCTACCGGAAAGCGGAACAGTTATCAGAAAGTTATCATTTGCGCTGGATGCCCTATCTTTGTCTATGGCGGCGCAATTTTTGCGCTGCCGGAGGCGTTCTTCTTTGGTTACAGCGGTGCGATTTTTGAACGGTCAAGAAGCCTTTTCATTGACTACAGCGGCGCAAAATATGTACGATCTGCGCTGAAAATCGCCGCTGCACAAAAAGCACTTTTTTGAGCGGTTGAAAGTGGCGGTTTTGCTGATTGACTGCGGAAGGGTCACCTTAAAAAGTCCGCCGTCACGGGGGTCTGACGCCCCTCACGTTCACCAGAGACCGCGAAAACACCTCTCAAGGTGCACCTTAGACTGCGGTTCCAAAACCTCGGAAAGCCCCGCACTGCGGGGCTTTGTGGCTGAGAGGGCCCCAATTAGGGGCACCTCTCTTTATCTTGTGCTAAAATCGAACGGCCTTCGCCACTCGAAAAACCCTCCTGTAAGGTTCAGCTTTTCGCTCAAAATCGTTCCCGCAACTATCGCCAAAAAGTTACCGCTACAACTCCGTCCCAAACCGCTTTTCATCGCATTTTTCAGTCTCTCGCACAAACGGCCCGCGTTCGCTTTCACGGGTGAAAGCGGGTACACACTCGGCTTTCGGAGAAGGATCGCACACAGCGGCTTACACGCCGAAACAGGGGGCGTTTCGGATGGGGGTGGTATCACTACCCTCGGACCGTTCCGCACGTTCACAAACATCCCCGGGCCGGGTATCAGAACGGCAAGTTTTGCCGCTTTTGGGGCTTGGTCGGGGGTGCTCCCAAAGAACGCAGAAAGCCTTCGGAACAGCGATGCGCTTATGCGTGTCGCTGTTCCGAGGCGTCGCGGCCCCGCTGGGCTGCGTGATCTGTTTGCAACTTGGTGATGTTGCTGTTTTTTCACTCTGTGCGCAGTACTTTCTGAACGTGCGAGGTGGGGGTGGTATCACTACCCTCGGAGCGTTCCACACGTTTCGGAAACCCTGCGCGGCCAGGGGGTAGAACGGCAAACTTTGCCGCTTTTGGGTCTTGGCTGGGGGTGCTCTCGAAAAACGCAGAGAGCCTGCGGGACAGCGATGCGCATGATGCGCGTCGCTGTCCCGAGGCGTCGCGGCCCCGCTGGGCTGCGTGATCTTTTCCGTTTCTGTCGAAATTGCGGCTTGTATGCCCTGCGCTCAGGGCTTTCTGCGTGTGCGAGGCATGGGTGGTATCACTACCCTCGGTGCGCTTTGTGTGCTGCTGAAACGCCGGACGGCCGCTTGTCAAAACGGCTCATTTGCCGTTTTCTGAGGTCAGGTGGGCGTAGTTCCCCGCACGATTCCTATTTTCTTGCGAATACACAGAATTTTCTGTTGGCAGTTCCAGTTGCAAACGCTTTTGCGTTATGGTACGATAAGTTCAGCAAATTTGAATTTATCGTCTTGTTCCATTCTTATCAAAATTCTTTTTTAACAAGGACGATGCAAACCGCGCCATCAAAGTGGTGCACGATAAGTTCTTCGGCAACGAGGACTGACCGATCGGTCTTTCCTTTTTTGAAGCAGCGTGTTATACTACGGAAAATAGTGTAACGCGCTGCTTTTTTTCAGCAGGCGGAAGGAGTTGGAAACGATGATCTATCACTGCGAGGATCACACCTGTAATTATTGGGATGAAGGCGAAAAGCTGCCGGAGCGCTGTCCGCAGTGCGGCCGGAAATTGCTGCGCGCCAACGAGGCCGATATGACCGGAGATGATTGGACGGCTTTAGGCAACACCCTTTGGGATGCAGAGGCATCTGATAAAAAGCGCATGGTGGATTGTTTTCGGAAAGCTGCATATCTCGGCAGCGCATGGGGCGTATGCAATCTGGGCATCTGCATGGAGCAGGGAAACGGCGTGGAGGCGGATCCGGTTCAGGCTTTTTGGCTTTATCAGCAGGCGGTGGAAATGGGGAGCCTGAATGCGGTGTGCTGCTTGGGCGTGTGCTATGAATACGGCATTGGCACGGCTCCGGATGCGGAAAAGGCTGCCGAGTTATACTGCAAGGCGGCGGAATACGGTTCGCCCCGCGGACAGATGCTGCTCGCCCACGCCTTCCACGACGGGATCGGCGTGGAAGCCGACGCTGCCGAGGCCGTGAACTGGGTGCGCGCGGCGGCGTATCAGCGTTACGGTGAAGGTATGCACCGGCTGGGCGTATGCTATGAATACGGCGACGGCGTGGAGCAAAACTGGGAGCGTGCTGTGCATTGGTTCCGCGAGGCGGCAGAGAGTGGCGTGAGCGCGGCAATGGCGGATCTGGGATACTGCTATGAAAAGGGCTGCGGCGTGGAACAGAGTTGGGAGCAGGCCTTTTCATGGTATCGCAGAGGTGCGGAGTGCGGCAATTTGCGATCCATGCATAATCTGGGCTGGTGCTATGAAAAGGGCTGCGGCGTGGAGCAGAGTTGGGAGCAGGCCTTTTCCTGGTATCGCAGAGGTGCGGAGTGCGGCTATCCGGTTAGCATGAGCAATCTGGGCTTGTGCTATAAAAGGGGATATGGCGTGGATCAGAATTGGCAGGAAGCCATAAAATGGTATGAGCAGGGCGCACAGTGTGGCGATTTGCAATCCATGCATAATCTGGCATGCTGCTACGAGCGCGGCGAAGGCGTGGAACAGAACGAAGAAAGGGCGCTTTACTGGTATCGCCGCAGTGCCGAAGGCGGCAACGGCGATGCCATGTGCAATCTTGGCCGGTGCTATGAAAGGGGATATGGCGTGGAGCAGAATTGGCAGGAAGCCGTAAAATGGTATGAGCAGGGCGCACAGTGTGGCCATTTGCAATCCATGAATAATCTGGCATGCTGCTACGAGGACGGCGAAGGCGTGGAACAAAATATGACGGAAGCGATCCGTTGGTATACTGCTGCCGCCGAGGGCGGGAATGCTGATGCCATGCATGATCTCGGCTGGCTTTACGACCACGGCGAAGGCGTGGAACAGGATATGAAAAAGGCAATTTGCTGGTACGAACGAGCAGCAGAGCAGAACCACCCGGCTGCCATGAATAGCCTGGGCGAATGTTATGCGATGGGACGGGGCGTGCCGCGGGATTTGGAAACGGCCATGGAATGGTATCGCCGCGCGGCGGAGCTGGGCGAAGCCATGGCGGATTACAACATGGGATGGCATTTGGAGCAGGCAGGGAAGCTGTCTGAGGCGTATGCCCATTACCGCAAAGCTGCCGATGGGAATGACGACAGCGCCTGGTGGGCGTTGGGGCGTTTTTATGAAAACGGCGTCGTCGTTGCGCAGGACGGAAAGGAAGCGCGCCGCTGCTATGAAACTGGCGAGAAATTGGGCAATGTGAAATGCAAAATGCGCTTGGCGCGCTGCAAGCTTTTGGGTATCGGCGGCCGCAGGGCAAAGAAAGCCGGTTTGGATCTATGCCGTCAGGCGTTGGAATTGGCAAAGGAGAGCAGCGAAAAAGAGGATTACGGCTATGAAGCCGAAATGAATCTTTTGCGGCGTACCATTGCGGAAAACGAATCATAAAGGACGAAAAAAGGGACGCTTCGGCGCAATGTCATGATGCCGGGGTCAAAAGTATAGGAAATTTCTGAAAATGGAATAATTCGCAGCCAACCTTACCACCCCCAAATCTATTGTGTTGCAGCCATGAGCAAAACTCCAAAAGAGTAGTAATTGCAATGGTTTCCGGCCATGGCTGAAACCGGAAATCACTCAAGAGGTCAGGTGGGCGTAGTTCCCCGCACGATTCCTGTTTTCTTGCGAATACACAGAATTTTCTGTTGGCAGTTCCAGTTGCAAACGCCTTTGTGTTATGGTACGATAAGTTCAGCAAACTGGAAGTTGTCATTACTCCAATCGCAAAGCATTTCGTTCTCTGTCACCCGGCGCAGCTCGTCACGCACCTCCATCAGCGCAAAGCCCAGCAGGTTTTGTCCACGCCACTTCATGGGGTCCTGGGCCTCAGGGGAGCTGGCTGCGAGGCGGATACCCCAGATGGCATCGTAGGGGCTGGCCTCCACCAGCACACTGTCCCCGGTGGAAAGCAAAAACTCCCGCAGTTCGCGGTTCTGGCTGAATTTGTACCAGTTACCAAGCAGCACGATGGCGTATTTGAACTTGTCCCATACCTTCTGGTCAAAGCCCCGCACCTTGCGGCCCAGGGCTTTGATCTGCTTTTGGTCGCTGCATTTCAAAATCTGGTCCCGGATCTCTTTGTCACCGAACAGCTCGGCCTTAGTAGCCATCATATACTGCTCCATGCAGAGGTAGGAGTCAGCCGTCGTATAGAAGTCCTCCATCCACCACTGGCTGAGGCAGCTTTTTGTCAGCTGGCCGTCCTCGGATAGCTGATGGCCCCAGAACAGGCATAGCTCCCGCTTCCGCCCGGCGGCAAACTCCTGCTGGAGCCACTGGCGGGTGTACTTTGGCTGGCCTTCCGGCTGCCACGCATCCACCAAGAAGTCACCATGCTCCAGCACCTCGCCGCTGTCCTCGTTATCCCACCAGCCTTTCCAGGTCACCGGCTCGGGAAAGAGAGTGCGGTATTCCGTCCGTTCCTCTGGTGAGAGGGTGTCCAGCCAATCGCCGAATCGGTATATGTAATCCTCCCCATAGCCCATGCGCCAGCCAATGGAGTATCGCTCGATCTCCCGGTGGGCCAGCCAAGGGGGAGGCATGATTTTCTTATCTTGTAGTGCCATAGGGGTTGTCCTTTCTTATTCGAGCAGTTTCTGGTTCCATTCTTCTGTGACCAGTTTACTCAGGATATTAAATTCCGATTTGTTGCACAATTATCGCATTTAAATTGTACCATAAAACTTGTGAACAATTCTACCGTCATTTTTGAATATATGAGAAAAGTCCGAACAGTTTTCTGCCCGGACTTTCTCGCTCAATCGTAAATCAATTCTGCTCTGGAGGTCAACGGTATTCGGCTGGACTGCACGAATGATGAGGTCGTCGAGGTCGGTCTGGCTGTCGCCTCCGGCGCAATGGACTACGAGGCGCTGTTGGAGTGGGTACGGGCGCACCGTGTTTGACCCACTTTTGACCCAGAACCCGAAAAAAGCAGGCAGGGCTGGACGGAAACAACGGAAAACTTACCGAGCGAATGGTGGTAAAAAGCACAAATCGGAGCCGAAACGACTCCGATTTGCCCTTGAGACAACCTACGGACCAGAAGGCCGGGGGTTCGAATCCCTCACGGCGTGCCAAAAAGACCCGAAACCTTACGGTTTCGGGTCTTTTTGTTTGCATAAGTTACTAATTTCGGATGCTGCTTTTTTCTGACCCAAACGCTGACCCCAACGGGAGCGGATAGTGGAAAGCATCAGACAGCACGGGAGAGGATATTGCCCATCGTCTGGGCGGCCTTGAGCTGGGCGTCGGTGGTGACGTGGGCGTAGGTGTCCAGTGTGAAACCCGCGGAGTAGTGGCCCAGCATCGAGGACACCGTTTTCACGTCCACACCGTTTTGGAGCGCGCAGCAGCAGGTCGTCGGGCCGGGCGGGGATTCCGGCCCCCAGTGCCTCTACATAGCCCCGCAGATGTACCGGCAGATCTGTGTTACCCCCAACAGGCGCAGCACGCAGTGCAGCGTTTCCGGTGGTAGACCGTGGAGTTTGTTTCGTTATACTTCCCGGCGCAGCACACGGTAGACGAAGGACATATCCAGTCCGCCGCGCACCACGTCTGCCAGCAGGTCATACTGCCGCTCCTTGTAACCGCGGGTGTCGAAGGTCGCCAGCGCGTCAAAGGACACGCCTTTTCTGGCGCACAGCGTCCGCAGGATCGTATCGGCGATGCCCGGCGCGTCAAAGATACCGTGGACGTAGCTGCCGTACACGTTTCCGCCGCCGCTGAGGGCGGGCATCTCCTGCCGGCTGCGCCCCATGTGAATCTCGTAGCCCTCGTAGGCCAGACCGTTCAGGGGGGAGAGCATCCCCTCCACGCCGCTGATGATGCCCTTCGTCTGGGCCTGCACCTTCTCGCCGCGGAATTCGGTGTCCATGTCCAGCAGCCCCATGCCGCTGATCTCCGTGACCCCGGCGGCCTCCACCTGCTCCGGGTCGGATACGGTGCGTCCCAACATCTGATAGCCGCCGCAGACGCCGAAGATCAGCGTACCGGCGTCTGCCGCTTTCAGGATGGCTGCCTCCAGACCGGACTGCCGCAGCCACCGCAGGTCGGCGATGGTACTCTTGGTACCCGGCAGCAGGATCATGTCCGGCCGATGCAGGTCGCTCACCTGATCCACATAGCGCAGCGACACGTTCTCGTAATGTTCAAAGGGACTGAAATCCGTGAAATTGGAGATACGCGGCACACGGATCACCGCGATATCCAAAAGCTTCCGCTCCGTGGAGCGGCCGAACCGCTCGGTCAGGCTGTCTTCATCGTCGATGTCCACATGGGTGTAGGGGATGACCCCCGCCACCGGGATGCCGCACAGCTCCTCCAGCGTCTTCAGCCCCGGTTCCAGAATGGCCCGGTCGCCCCGGAACTTGTTGACCACCACGCCCTTGATGCGGCGGCGCTCATCCTCATCCAGCAGCGCCACTGTACCATAGAGCTGGGCGAATACGCCGCCCCGGTCGATGTCGCCTACCAGCAGCACCGGCGCGTCTACCAGCTTGGCAAGCCCCATGTTCACAATGTCATCCTGCTTGAGATTGATCTCCGCGGGGCTGCCCGCCCCCTCGATAACGATCACGTCGTACTCTGAGGCCAGACTGTTGTAGGCCTCCAGCACGGCGGGGATGTAGTCCCGCTTGCGGCGGAAATACTCCATGGCCTGCATATTGCCCCGCACTTGGCCGTTTACGATGACCTGACTGCCCACGTCGGTGGTGGGCTTGAGCAGGATGGGATTCATGC
>OMDC01000871.1_pt1 | contig 11985 bp, 8 predicted proteins | sample 1674201 | NCBI WGS metagenome assembly OMDC01 (sample SAMEA103958152, study PRJEB25191) | human gut metagenome | biome: human-associated habitat [ENVO:00009003]; feature: intestine environment [ENVO:2100002]; material: feces | place: Germany | collected 2013/2015 | reverse complement strand
TTTTGGTCAAGCTTTTTCAAAAGCTTGTGGTTTCCAAAGGCAAAGCCTTTGGTCGCCAAGTCACGCTTGTAGCTGGCAGGGAAAATAGATTATGCGTTGCGTGACCCGAAGTTGAACTGCGTTCAACTTCCCGGACTAATGCTAGGGCTTTTGTAAGAGAAAAAGTTCCCAGCAAATTCACTATATCGTACAACCTAGAAAAACCTCCCACCGGGAGGTTTTTCTATTTTAGGAAACAAGCCCCAGTCCCTGAAACGAAACTTTTCGCTCCACCAAAATAAAATCCGTCCCCATCCATTTCCCTTTGACATTCCCCGACAATTGTTCTATAATAGCTTTTACATGATTTTTACATACCTTTGATTTTTTGACGAAAATCGACCGCCTTTCCCGTTTGGATAAGGGAAGGCCGACCGCTTTCATTTTTTGTGTTAGAAAGGAATCCATCCGATCATGAATCGTGTAAAAGAATTTGTGCGCCGGCATTTTTCGCGGCAGGAGACGTTTCTTGCCCTGCTGATGCTGCTCACCCCCATCACCGCCTTTTATCTGATGCAGTTTGCCTACTGCGGCAACCTGCCCTGGGATTATTCGCTCAGTGTTTTGCTTGCCAACTACCTGTGCATCGGGGTGGTGCACTTCACCCTCTGCGCCCTGACCAACTACATTGTTCTCTGCAGTGTGATTACCCACGTCCTGTGCTTTGTGTGGGGGATCGCCAACTACTACGTTTCGCTGTTTCGCGGTACCCCCATCCTGCCGTGGGACTTCACCGCCCTGGGGACAGCGGCGGCGGTGGCGGACAGCTATCATTTCTCGCTCAATTTGCAGATGGTGGTCTGTGTCCTGCTGCTGGTGGGGATGATTTTTCTGCTGCGCAAACAGCTGCTGCGCGGGCGGTTTCGCCCCTCCAAAAACCGGCTGAGGCTGCGGGCAGGCTACCTGTGCGCCATCGCGGCCTGCGCTTACCCGGTGCTGCATCCCGCCGCGCTGGAAACCTTCGGCATCCAGACCGATGTCTGGGACCAGTCCGGCTCCTACTCGCAGGACGGGGCGCTGGCGGTCTTTCTGCGCAACACCCAGTTCATGTCGGTGGAGGAGCCGCAGGATCCCTCTGCTGAAAACATTGAGCGCATCGCCGCCGGCGTCACCGAAAAGGAGCCGGCCGTTTCGACCGACACCCGCCCCAACATCGTCGCTATCATGAACGAGTCCTGGGCGGACTTTGAGGATTTCGGAAACCTTTCGCTGAGCGAGAGCGTCACCGACTACATCGACTCGCTGGACAACCTCATCTTTGGCCATACCTACACCTCGGTGTTCGGCGCGGGCACCAGCGCCAGCGAGTTTGAGTTTTTGACCGGCAACTCGATGGCCTTTCTGCCGTCGGGCAGCATCCCCTATCAGCAGTACATTCTGGAGCCGTCGGCTTCGCTGGCCTCGCTGCTTAAAGAAAACGGCTACCGCACCCTGGCCTTCCACCCCGGCGAGCGCACTTCCTGGCAGCGCAACCAGGCCTACCCGCTGCTTGGCTTCGACGAGTTTAAGTGTGTGGAGGACATGGACGTGCCGGTCACCGAGGAGCACGGCTATGTCAGCGACCAGTCCTCCTTCAACCAGATCATCTATGAGTTTGAGCACAAGGACCCGGAGGAGCGGCTGTTCCTCTTTAACGTCACTATCCAGAACCACGGCAGCTACACGGTGGAGGATTACCCTGCCGAGGTGCAGCTCACCGACGAGCCGGGCAAGTACCCGATGGCCGAGCAGTACCTGACCCTCGCCAACAAGACTGACGAGGCCTTCCGGCTGCTGGTGGACTACTTCAGCCAGCAGGAGGAGCCGACCATCATCCTGATGTTCGGAGACCACCAGCCTTCGGTGGAGCAGGAATTTCTGGACAAGGCCTACGGCGTCACCCAGGATCAGATGACGATGGAGCAGTACATGGGCAAGTACAAGACCCCGTTTTTGATCTGGGCAAACTACGACCTGCCGGACGACGAGATCCCCACCACCAGCTTAAATTTCCTGGGACAGTATCTGCTCTCCTACGCGGGGATTGAAAATTCGCTGTACGAAAACTACCTGCAAAATTTTCAGGAGGTCCTGCCGGCCATGACCTTTGTGGGCTACATCGACCAAAACGGCAAGGCCTACAGCCATCTGGAGCAGAACGAGTACACCGCGCTGATCGAGGACTACCGCACGCTTGCCTATGACAACCTCTTTGGCGGCCAGAGCCGCCACGCGCAGTATTATCAGGCCCCGCAGTAGGGCAAATAAAAAAAGGCTTTTCCGAATTGGAAAAGCCTTTTTTGCTGTTCATTTTGCGGGCGCTTACCGGACGGTGGTGCCGGTGTAGTAGTGGGTGAGGATGTCCACATAGTCCCAGCCCTGCATGGCGTAATAGTCTGCGCCCTGCTGGCTCATGCCGACGCCATGGCCGTAGCCGTAGGTGGTGAAGGTAAAGACGCCGTCCGCATAGTCCACCTCAAAGGCGGCGGAGTTGATCTTTGCTTCCAGCAGGTTTTCTCGCACTTCGCGGCCGCTGAGCTGCTGGCCGCAGACCAGGATGCTGTCGACATAGTGGCCGTTGATGTATTCCGGATCGGAGAACCAGTCCTCCGGGTCGCCGTAGCTGTAGGGGTTGACGCCGCAGTAGTCGGCGATGTAGTCGGCAATCTCCTCCTCCGAAAAGCTCTCGGTCGCGCCGTAAGCCTTCAGGGTGGTGTCGCCGGGGCTTTCTACGCTGACCAGATACGGCAGATAGCCGCCCCAGACGTGCTCGGCGTCCATCGACTGCCCCGCATTGGAGGCGCAGAAGGTGGCGTTGATGTACTCGCCGTCATAGTAGATCGCTTCGCCGATGACCTGGTCGACCGCGTCCTGCACCTCATCCGAAACGGTATCCTTGGCGACAACGGAAGGGGAGGTTCCGCGCTGATTGTGGTAGCGCACATAGGTGTACGCCGCGACGGCCTGTGCCTTGAGTGCCTCCTCCTGGAAGGTCGGCCCCATCTCCGCTTCCACCATGCGTCCGATAATCTCCGACGCGGAGCCGCGGATAACCTCGCCGTTTACCTGGATGGAGAGTGTTCCGGAGCTGGTTGCGCTGCTCTCTTCCTCCTGCTGGCGGCTGCTCTTTTTCTTGATGACCCGGCGGGTTGTCTTTTGCTGGGAATCTTCCTTGCCGATGTCCGACTCCAGCCTTCCCAGCGCCAGGTAGTCCTCCAGCTGGCTGTAGAGCTCAGCGGTTACGCCCTGTGGCGGCTGCTGTACGTTTTGCGCTTGTATCATTTGTCAGTTCCTCCTTTGGTGCTTTTGTTTATTTATTGCCCTGCGTGCAGCGCGGCTTTGAGCTGCGCCTCGTCCGGTTTGGTGCCGCCGAACAGCTGGTACCAGATATCCGGATAGAGCGGGCTGGGGTTCATCGTTGCCTGAGAGGTGTCCACCGTCTCGCTTTCGCCGTCGCGGACCTTGCGGGCCACGATGACAAACCGGGCTTCGTGGAACTCATAGGTGCAGGTGGAGAGGGTCAGCAGCTCGTCGGACGGGAGCACATCCACGCCGGTGTTGATGATGCTGCGGATGAGCACGTCGTCGATGTATTCCTGCGTTTCCTGCTCGCTGGCGGCGTCGATAAATTCATGGTAGGGGAAGATCTCCCCGTGCTCGGCGAGGGTGTTGGTGTAGAAGATCGAGACAATCTTGTACTTGCCCTCACGGTAGACGCTGTCGAACTGGATGACCGGGTGCTGCTGGTAGTATTCCAGGCTGGTATAGCCCTTGAGGATGTTGAACATCTGGCCGTCGGTGCGGATGTTGTGGCCATAGATGATGGTGTTGGTGCTGGGTTTGGAGAGATCGACCGCCGCGTCGACAAACGGGACGGCGTGCTCGCTGTATTCGCCCTCAAAGTTTGTCCGGTAATAGGTGGTGTTGTCGGTGGTCTGCACGACCGGATAGTCCAGGTCGGTGCCGTCGATGCTGATCCAGCCCACGATGTCGGGGTTGATCTCCCACAGCGCCGCAAAGGACCTGTCGTAGTCGGACGGGTAGCCGGCCGGAGCGATCAGGGTGGGGCTGTCGTACACCTCGCGCAGCGTCTGATAGTTGGCGCGGTTCTGGGCCGACTTCCAGTAGTAGTAGCCGAGGTAGCCAACCGAGCCGATAAAGATAAGGATAAAGACAACCAGCAGCACCTTGACAAGCGGCGAGCGCCGGCGCGGCTGATCGTCCTCTTCGCGTTGTTTTTTGCGCTGTTTGCGGGCGCGCTTCTGTTCCTTTTTCTGCTGGCGGCGGGAGACGGGCTGCTCGTCGAAGTCGTCCTCATCCTCGTATCCGTCGTCCTCGTCCTCATATTCCTGCATCGCGTACAGCTGGTCCTCATCGTCCAGAGCGAGAGAGGATGCTTTTGCTGTCACTGCCGCCGCAGGGGCGGCAGATGCAGCTGTTGTGTTTGCGGCAAAGGCGGCGACCGGCTCGTGCCGGCGGCCCAGCTTTTTTTCCACCGCGCGCAGGCCCCGGGTTCCCAGGCCGGGGATGGTGCTGACCTTGCCGCACTCGCTGGTGAGGTCCTCCAAAAAGCTGTCGCAGCACTGGCGGGAGGTCTTTTCGTCCTCCTGAATGGCGATCAGCCGCAGCACGGGGCTGGAGGCGCTGCCGCCCAGAATGGGCAGAAAGCCGCTGACCCGGCGGCTGGAGGTGCGGTCGATGTAGTCCTCCACCTCCTCCACCCGGTCGTCGCGCAGCGGGATGTCCGCTGTCACCGCGCCCGGATAGAGCTGCCGCAGCAGCAGCGGGAACAGCTGGTTGGCCACCAGTCGCAGCACATCCTTGGCGGAACCGGAGACAAGCGCCACGCAGGTCTGCGGGAAAAACAGGGCGAATCCGGCCTGTCCGCAGCCGGGGTCGCTTAAGGGAACCGCGTCCTGCGGAATCATGGCGTTCTGCAGGCGGGCGTTTGCCATCCGCCCGTTTTGGCTTAAATATTCCCGGATATCCTGTAGGGCCTTTTCATCCTGATGCAGGGGCTTATTGAAGCCCTGCGCCAGAATCTCCCGGGCGCGCAGCTCGGGAGCGTTGTCGACCAGCAGCAGCAGGCGGCAGTTTTTGACCGACTGGCTGATCTGTCCGATCAGCTGCTGGCGGTCGTTCACCATGACCTCGTTGCCGAAGTTGAGCCCCAGCAGCGCAAACTGCTGTTTGAGCGTGGGGTTTTGCTGGATCAGGCCATACAGGGAAAAGCCGGCGTTCAACAATAAAACTTTATGGTTCACCGATCCATTCCTTCCTATGGTTGTTTTTTCTCCGAGAATGGAAGAAAAAACATCAGGTTGCATATCAATCCGATTTTATTATAGAGGAATCGCGGAAAATGTGCAAGGCGAAGGGCGCAATTTTTACAAAATATGCGGTAAATGGAGGGGAACGACTTTTTATTTTCTGCGGCTTGACTCTCCCGTTGGGGGAGGGTTTATACTGAAAGGGAGCTCAGCAAAATACCTGACAGGAGGTGCCTTCTATGTTTCGAATCGGAGAGTTTTCAAAGTTAGCCCGGGTCAGCATCCGTACGCTGCGCCACTACGACGAGATTGGCCTGCTGGTTCCCGATCAGGTGGGGCCGGAAAACGGTTACCGGTATTACAGCGCGCAGCAGCTGAGCCAGATTGCCCGCATCCAGCTGCTGCGGGAGATGGGCATTGGCCTGCAGACAATCGGCCAAATGCTGCAGCAGCTGCAAAATCCGCACGAGCTGGAGCGGTTTCTGGTCCTCCAGCAGCTGCAGCTGAAAGACCAGCAGCAGGAACTGCAGCATCGGATCAGCCTGGTGCAGTCGGCGATCGACCGGCTAAGAAAGGAGCAGAATATGTCTTTGTTTCATGTGGAAAAGAAAACCTTTCCCGCCATGCAGGTGGCAGCTCTGCGCAGAGTGATCCCCTGCTATGAGCAGGAGGGAGAGCTGTGGAAGGAAATGCGGCAGGCCCTCCGGCAGTTGGGCGCGGAGGGCCAGATGTCGGAGAAGAAGGGCTTGATGACTGTCTATTATGACGAGGGCTTTTGTGAGCGGGAGGTCGATGTCGAGATCCGCAGCGTCATCTCCGGCAGCTTTTCCGATTGCCAAAACGTGCAGTTTAAAACCATCCCCTCCATCACCGCCGCCACCGCGATGCTGAATGGCAGGCACGACCAGGTTGGTCAGGTCTATGCCGAGATCGCCCGCTGGGTGGAGCAGAACGGCTGCCGCATAAAGGGGCCGATGTTCAACATCTACCATGTCTCCCCGGCCATGGACCCCAACCCCGACCACTGGGTCACCGAGGTCTGTGTGCCGCTGGCAGAATAAACGGGAAGGAGGGGAAACGATGCCGTTCGATTTTAAAAAGGAACCGTTGTACCGGGCCGGCCGGCAGCCGCAGATTGTGCAGGTGCCGCCCTGCAGCTATCTGGCTGTCCGTGGGCAGGGCGATCCCAACCAGCCGAAGGGAAGCTATCAGCAGGCTGTTTCCATCCTTTACGCCGTGGCCTACACGCTGAAAATGAGTCCCAAAAGCGGGTATGCCATCGCGGGCTTTTTCGACTATGTCGTCCCTCCTCTGGAGGGCTTCTGGTGGCAGGAGGCAGTGGAAATTTCCCTCCGGGACAAGTCGGCCTTCCACTGGATTTCGGTGTTGCGCCTGCCCGATTTTATCCGGCGGGAGGATTTTGAGTGGGCTGTCCGGACAGCGGAGCGCAAGAAGAAGCTCGACTGCTCCCCGGCAGAATTTTTGCGGGTGGAGGAGGGGCTGTGCGCGCAGATTCTGCACACCGGCAGCTTCGACAGCGAGCAGGATTCCATCGACTGGATGAGCGCCTTTGTCAGCGAGCAGGGCTATCAGACCGACCTGAGCCGCACCCGCCTTCACCACGAGATCTACCTTTCGGATGCCCGCAAGGTGGCTCCGGAGAAAAGACGGACCATCATTCGCCAGCCGATCCGGTTGAGTGAACGGTGAAAACAGGAAAGTTTTTTAGGGTTAAAAAAAAGACCTCCCAACGGGAGGTCTTTTTTGAATGTTATGCGCTTTAGCCCTGTTCACTGCGGCTGAGAGGATTAGAGGCAGTTGGTTCTTTCCTTGATTTCCTTCTGGATGTGAGCGGTGAACTCATCCAGTGCCATCGCGCCGTGATCCTCGCCGTTGCGGGTGCGGACCGAGACGGTGCCTGCCTGGGCTTCCTTCTCGCCGACAACCAGCATGTAAGGAATCTTCTGCAGCTGGGCCTCGCGGATCTTGTAGCCCATCTTTTCCGGGCGCAGGTCGTTTTCAACGCGGACACCGGCTGCGTCGAGCTTTTCGGTGACCTGTTTGGCGTAGTCGGCAACCTTCTCGGAGATCGGGATGACCTTGACCTGAACCGGGGACAGCCAGGTCGGGAAGGCGCCTGCATAGTGCTCGGTGATGACGCCGATGAAGCGCTCGATCGAGCCGAGCAGCGCGCGGTGGATCATAACCGGGCGGTGTTTCTGGCCGTCCTCGCCGGTGTATTCCAGCTCAAAGCGCTCCGGCATCTGGAAGTCGAGCTGGATGGTGCCGCACTGCCAGGTTCTGCCCAGCGAGTCGGCAAGGTGGAAGTCCAGCTTCGGGCCGTAGAAGGCGCCGTCGCCTGCGTTGATGACAAAGTCCTTGCCCATCTCGGTGATGGCTGCCTGCAGGGTAGCCTCCGCAAAGTGCCAGATCTCCTCGTCGCCCATGTGATCCTCCGGCATGGTGGACAGCTCGATCTGGTAGGTCAGGCCGAAGGTGGAGTAGATTTCGTCGAACAGTTTGACGACGTTTTTGATCTCCTCCTTCATCTGGTCGCGGGTCATGAAGATGTGCGCGTCGTCCTGGGTGAAGCAGCGGACGCGGAACAGGCCGTGCAGCGCGCCGGAGAGCTCGTGGCGGTGAACCAGACCCAGCTCGGCCATGCGCAGCGGCAGGTCGCGGTAGGAATGTGGCTCGTTCTTATAGACCAGCATGCCGCCCGGGCAGTTCATCGGCTTGATGGCGTAGTCCTCGCCGTCGATAACGGTGGTGTACATGTTGTTCTTATAGTGATCCCAGTGGCCGGAGCGGTGCCACAGCTCCTGGTTGAGGATGATCGGGGTGGAGATCTCCACATAGCCGTAACGCTTGTGGCACTCTCTCCAGTATTCCAGCAGGGTGTTCTTGAGCACCATGCCCTTTGGCAGGAAGAACGGGAATCCCGGGCCCTCGTCGGCCATCATGAACAGGCCAAGCTCCTTGCCCAGTCTGCGGTGGTCGCGCTTTTTGGCCTCCTCAATGGCTGCCAGGTGCGCCTCCAGCTCGCTTGCCTTCGGGAAGGAAATTGCGTACAGGCGGCACAGGGTCGCCTTGCTGCTGTCGCCTCTCCAGTAAGCGCCGGTGGCGGAGGTAATTTTAAAGGCTTTGATCGGGGAGACGTCCATCAGGTGCGGGCCGGCGCACAGGTCGGTGAACTCGCCCTGCTTAAAGAAGCTGATCTTTTCGCCCTTGCCGGCGTGCTCCTCAATCAGCTCGACCTTGTAAGGCTCGTCCTTCATCAGTTCCAGCGCCTGAGGAACGTCCAGCTCAAAGCGCTCCAGCGGCAGCTTTTCCTTGACGATCTTCTTCATCTCGGCCTCGATCTTCTCGATGTCCTCCGGGGTGAAGGGCTTCTCCACATCGAAGTCGTAGTAGAATCCTTCCTTAATGGCCGGGCCGATGGCAAATTTGGCCTGCGGGTACAGGCGCTTGACCGCCTGCGCCATCACATGGGAAGAGGTGTGCCAGAAGGTTTTTTTGCCGTCCTCGTCGTCGAAGGTGCAGATTTCCAGGTGGCAGTCCTCGGTGATGGGGGTGCGCAGGTCGGCGACCTTGCCGTCGATTCTGCCGCAGCAGGCCGCTTTGGTAAGGCCCGCACCCAGGGACTTGGCTACGTCGATGACCGAAACGCCCGCTTCAAATTCCTTGACGCTTCCGTCTTTGAGAGTGATATGGATCATAGATAATTTCCTCCTTTAGGGTCTATCAAAAGGTTTTGTGTTTCTTTTTCGTTTCCTGCGCTCCTCCAGAAACCGAACCACGTCGAAAAATTCGGGGTAGCGGTAAAATTCCCGGCGGCTCGCCATCTGCTTCAGCTGCGGCACCGTCACCCACTTGACCTGGCTGACCTCCTCGAGCTGCAGGACAGCGTCGGCAAGGTCAAAGTCCTGCTCCACCACAAAATTTTCGGAGAGCAGCTTGCCCTTTAGTTTGCGGTTGAGCTTGTGAATCTGGGAAGGGAGGATGTGGATGCCGATTTCCTCGAGCGGCTCGCGGATGCAGGCCTGCAGGGAGCTTTCCCCGGCCAGGACGCAGCCGCTGTGGGTGGCCCAGGTGCCGGGCAGGTCCTTTTTCTGCTCGGAACGCTTTTGGATGAGAATTTCATCCCGGCTGTTGACAATCCAGACATCCACCACCATGACATACTGCCCGTTGGAGAGCGGTTCCCCGCGCACAAAGGTCTTGCCGGTGCGGTTGCCGTAGACGTCATAGATGTCGCAGATCTCTTTGGTTTGTGAAGTGTCGTCCTTTTCCATCCGCCTTCCCCCCTTCTGAAAAAGCCAAGGATTCAAATAAAAAAGCTTCATCCCAAAATCTGGGATGAAGCTCAAAAATTTGCAAAGCTCCACGGTTCCACCCGCATTACGTCCGCCCAAAAAAGGGGACGTCACTTGTCCGGCCTGTAACGCTGCCGCTGCGTCGCGCTTAAAAAAATTTTTCACGCGCTCTCCGGGGCGGTACCGGGCTGCTTTTTGCCGCGGGCGCTTCCAGCCGCACCCTCAGGTGCTGCGCCCGTTCTCTGTCCGGCAAAAGTGTTGCTGTCCAGCTTCCCCTTCGACGATTTTGGGATATTCCTTTTTTACTTTGTTTTCATGTTACCACCCAAACTCTGAAATGTCAACACAATTTTCTTGACAAGTCCTACCGTAACAGATAAAATAAAGATGTACCAAACACATTTTCGGTAAAAAATTGTGGCGGTAAGGTTATTCTCAAAGCGCCCGGCGCATCCTCTCCACCGGTTAGGGAGGCGTTTTTTTAAGACGCGGCGCCGCGCTTTTTTGGTTGCACGCCTGTGGCGGCAGCAAAATAGATGGCTTTTCAGAGCATATTCTCGGATGAGTTGAGATCGAATAAGATTTTCGAAACGACCCCTTTTGATGGAGGACAGTTGCGCGCTTTGCGCAATGCAGTCGTTTTGGGTTCAAGGTGTAAAGGCAAAACAGATATTTTCATACCAACATCCTGATTAAATTGCAATCCTCTTTGGAGTTTATTTTACTTTTATTACAGATAGTAAAAAAACAATATCGAAAAACAGGTCACTTCGCTTCTTTCTCCTGTCTTTGAGAATGGGCTCTGAACGTGCATTTTGTAAAAAGGTGCGCGGTTCGGAAGTTTTGTCATGTCCGGAAAAAATGCAGGCGGGCAGCGGCCCTTTTTTAATTTTCACAGGCGGAAAGTGTTCCGCGCTGAAACTCTTGGACAGATTGATAAAGGAGGAAGAACATTTTCATGGGTTCTATGATCAGTTATCTGGCCTGCATCCTCATTTCGCTGGCAGCAGGCATCGCGGTGGCGTTCCCGTTGGGAATCCAGTACCGCAAAAAGGTGGCGGAGGCCGAGCTTGGCACCGCCGAGGAAGAAGCAAAACGCATCATCAGCGACGCCATCAAGGACGCTGAGGTCAAGAAAAAAGAGGCGCTGGTGGAGGCAAAGGACGAGATCCACAAGCAGCGCAACGAGGTAGAAAAGGAAGTCAAGGAGCGCCGCAACGAGGTGCAGCGCCTGGAAAGACGTATCCAGCAGAAGGAAGAATCCATCGACCGCAAGATGGATAACCTGGAGAAGAAGGAAGACACCCTGCAGAACCGCATCAAGGAGGCAGAGGCCAAGCTGCGCGAGGCCAACGAGATCAAGGCCCAGCAGTTTGAGGCGCTGGAAAAGATTTCCGGCTACACCGCAGAGCAGGCCAAGGAGTACCTGCTTTCCAACCTGGAAAACGAGCTGGTGCACGAGAAGGCGGTCAAGATCAACGCCTACGAGCAGAAGTTTAAGGACGAATCCGAGCAGAAGGCCAAGGAGATCATCGCCACCGCCATTCAGAAGTGCGCTTCCGATTATGTCGGCGAGATGACCGTCTCGGTTGTGCCGCTGCCAAACGACGAGATGAAGGGCCGCATCATCGGCCGCGAGGGGCGCAACATCCGCTCGCTGGAAACGGCGACGGGCGTCGATCTGATCATCGTCCGATAGTCCGCTCTCCGGGGCGGGCGGTTCCGGGAGCCGGGGCCTGCCGCGCCGGAAATCCGCGGACATGCGCCTTCCGGTCCGCCGCATGCGGAGTGCGTGCGGTGGGGCGTATACGGCATGTTGAAAAATTTTTCCGGAAAAAGTGTTGCAGAGGCGGCGAAAATGCCCTATCTTTGTGCACAATTATAGCGACACCTGAATCCTATGAATTGTAAACCCAACATAGCATCGGCGCAAGCGTTCTGGCAGCAGGATTACTGGTCGGGTTTCCAGTCTCCGACGGATTCGGGCATTATTGTTTTATTAGGGTAACTGTTTTGGTTGCCCTATTTTTTTGTGTCCAGCGACGAATGAAGACATTTTACACCAACGCGAAGATTTTCCGCAACGGTCGTTTCGAACCGGGGCTGATCGCCGTCGAAGGGGGCCGCATCGCGGCCGCCGGGGAACCGCGCCCGGGCGACCGGGTGGTGGACCTCGGGGGGCGGCACCTCGTGCCGGGGCTGGTCGACGTGCATGTGCACCTGCGCGAGCCGGGCTTCCCGCAGAAGGAGACCATTGCGACGGGTACGGCCGCCGCGGCCCGCGGGGGGTATACCACGGTCTGTTCGATGCCCAACCTGAACCCTGCGCCCGATACACCGGCGACGCTCGGCGAGCAGCTGGAGATCATCCGCCGCGACGC